>MDTF01014020.1_pt1 | contig 13960 bp, 11 predicted proteins | sample 811191 | NCBI WGS metagenome assembly MDTF01 (sample SAMN05326649, study PRJNA326480) | marine metagenome | isolation source: seawater | place: Southern Ocean | collected 2011
GTCTTCTTTCTATTAATTACTCCTGCTATTCCGCACATTTCGCTTTTCTCCTTGTTATTATTTTTATGGTAGGCAATCCAAGTATTTATCAAGATCCCACTGAGTTGGTGTGGCAAGAAATTCTTCCCATTCATCCGTCTTATACTCAGTAAACACTCTTAACATATCTCCAGGCATTGCATCTTGAATAACTTTATCTTTAGAAAGTTTATCGAGAGCATCTCCTAGTGTCATTGGTAGTTTCTCTTTACCTTCATTGGCTTCATACATATTTGCCTGTTCAGGTTTGCCTGGATCCATTTTTTCACTAATTCCATGGTCAAAGGCTTTGAGTAATCCTGATCCCATTAGGTAAGGATTGTGAGCTGAATCTACTGAGCGGTATTCAAATCTACCAGGAGCAGATACTCTTAATCCACAAGTTCTATTTTGAAAACCCCAGTCAGCATAAACCGGTGCCCAGAAGCCCGCATCCCATAATCTTCTATAGGAATTAACGGTAGATGAACCAATCGCTGTAAGAGCAGGAAGATGTTCCATGACTCCGCCAATTGCTTGTAAACCAACTATACCTGGAATTTTTCTATCATCCGTATCAGGCATAAATACATTTTCACCACCTCTTCTGTGATGATAAACTTGCTCCATACCAGGAAGTGCTTTCACATCATTTCCACATGAAATAATTTCATCATTTCCTTCTTTCCATAATGAAATATTTGTATGACAACCAGATGCGGAAACCCCAACAAAAGGCTTCGACAAGAAACATGCTATTAGGTTAAATTCTCTAGCAACTTGAGCACAGATTTGTCTATAAGTAGATAATCTATCCGCATTTCTTAAAACATCATCATAGTTGAAATTAAGCTCTAATTGACCTGGAGCATCCTCATGATCACCTTGAATGATATCAAGACCCATTTTTCGAGAATATTCGATAACCTTCATATAGACAGGTCTTAAGGACTCAAATTGATCAATGTGATAACAGTAAGGTTTTGAAAAACCTGAACCTGTAGGTGTTCCGTCTTCATTTTTAGTTAACCACATCATTTCGGGCTCAGTTCCTGCTCTTAATTCAAGACCATGTTTATCTTTAAACTCTTTATGATGTCTTCTTAAGTTACCACGGCAATCGGAACTCAAAAATCCACCCGGATCTTCGTCTTCTTCTCTATTTCTGAAGCAAGTACAAAAAACTCTAGCTATTCTTTTATCCCAAGGGAGTTGCATAAAGGTTTCTGGATCGGGAATTCCTACTAGCTCATGAGCCTCAGGACCATATCCAATATAGTTGCCATTTCTATTTGTAAATAAATTTGCTGTTGATCCATAAACTAATTGGAAACCTTTTTGAGCAACAGTTTCCCAGTGATCAGCAGGGTAACCTTTTCCAACAATTCTTCCTGTTACAGAAATAAATTGAAAATAAATATACTCAATACCAAGTTCATTAATCTTACTTCTTACTTTTTTTACGTTCTCATTTCTTTCTTTATCAGCAACGTATGTTTCTAATGCAGTCATTTTAGTTATTCCTCCTACTATACATCAACTCCACGGGAACGGACTCTTAGAGACCGGATGTAATTTCCCTTGTTCATATCTAGAAAATCTGAAAGGCTCTAAAATATCAGATTTCCCACCTAGTAATTCATCAGAGACTAAATCACCAACACCAGCCATTTTATATCCATGGTTTGCATCAGCAATAATGTATACGTTCTCTCTGTATTGATCAAAAACGGGAAAACGATCAGGTGTAACACAGCCGATTCCTCCTGCTTTTTGTTTTTTATAATTAGCATGACATCCTTCAAATTGCTTTTGACAAAAGGCAAGAGCGGAAGTGAATTTATCTTCAAAAGATTCTCTGGGCTGAAACTCATTTGAGTCATGACCATAAGGATCTAAAGAAACATCTTCATTTGCTTTTGTGACGTCATAAGGAGATGACCCTCCCTGGATACCATTTCTAAAAATATCTGGCTTATAATAAAATCCCCACATTTCATTCTCGTGAATGACGTGACCATTTTTATCAGACATAAGAGTGGACTCAGTATCAACATGGATAACGGGATATTCAGTACCTTTTGCTGTTTTGTATGCGTGAGGATCCACTTCTAATTCACCTTCTTCAAGAGCCATATAAGACCACATTTTTAAATCGTCAGTGAAAGATCCATCTGGTTTTTTAATTTTAATTGTTTTTGGTAAATCTAGCATTTCCCAAAATTTTCTTACCCAAGGTCCAGCAGCAACAACTAATTGTTCGCACTCAATAGTGCCTTCACTAGTTTCTACTGATTTAACAGCTTGAGTTTCACTTGAAGTATTCAAAGAAGTAACTTCTACTCCCTCAATAACCTTAGCTCCCGCACTAACTGCCAGTTTATGAAATCCTTCAATAGCACCTCTATTAGCACCATAACCAGTTTTCTTTTCATGAAGAACAGAAGTAATTCCCTGAGCTTGCCAATCTGGCAAAAGGTCTTTCATATATTTATTACAGTCAGCTTCACCTTCTATAAAATCAGATTCAAATCCCATTTCTTTTTGCTGTTGATAAACTGAAGACATACCTTCATGCATTAATTGAGAGTTAATCTGCATATAGCCAACTGGCCTATAGGTTAAAGCCTTAGCATTTTCATTCCAAACTTTTACTGAATGGTCCATAAGATTTCTCATTGCAGGTTGGAAATAATTATTTCTAACTATACCACAAGCTACTCCACTTGCGCCATCAGCTACCTTAGACTTTTCAATTACTACTACTGAATTTTCTTTTAGTTGGCCTTTTTTAGACAACTTCTGACATAGATGCCAAGCAGTGCTTAGACCGTGAATACCTGCTCCTATAATAAGGTAGTCACATTTTGTGGGTATACTCATATTTCCTCCGATATAAGAAATATATTCTAATGAGTTAGCAGGGAAAAACACATCATGTTTCATAATACGAAACAAAAATTTTGTTAAAAAGTATTACTTATCAACAACTTTAGGAATTAAATGAATTTACTTATCAACTATTAAATTTGTAATTTTAATAGAGGCGGCTTGAAGCGCCTTGATGTAATCCGGTAAAAGTTTTGGAGACATTAAATGTTTACTTCCCGAAAAAGAAATTCCAGCAAATGATCTTTTGTCATGGTCTAAAATCGCAACGCCCACACCATAAACGTTATCAAAAGTCTCTCCATGATTGAGAGAGAAACCTTGTTTACGAATCGCATTTAATTCCTTTTTAAGTCCTTGGATGCTATTTATAGTATGGTTTGTATGAGGGTAAAAATTATAACTTTTATAAATTAAAGAAATTTCATTGTCTGGTCTGTAAGCAAGAATCACCTTACCGAGAGCACAACAGTGTGCGTCTAGTCTCATACGAAAAGTTCTAAAATTACCACTATCATTATTTGATGAAATTTTATCTGAGTGAACAATTTGAGGACCTTCGAGCATAGCTAAATAAGTAATTAATCCGGTTTCTTTTGAAATATCATTAAGAATTTCTTTAGATTCTTCAGAGATAGATTGTAGATAGTCTGAAATTTCACCAAACTGAAAGGCCTTATGACCCATAGTATATGTATTTGTTGAAGTATTTTTATGAATATAACCTAATTGATTTAAAACTGATAAAAGTCTAAATGTTGTTGTTCTTGATATTACAGCTCTTCTAGAAATTGAACTTGCCTTTAATGGGAAAACAGATTGAGAAAGTATCTCTAAAATTCTAAATGATTTTTCAAGAGATTTATTGATATATTTACTTTGTTCCACTGTTTGAAACATATATTAAGATTTAAGAAATCCAAAATATTAAAATAATAGATTAAAGATATTGATTTAAGCTTAATAATTTTTTATCGCTATAATTGTAAAATTTAAATAGTTATTAGCATTTCTTATTTATTAAAATAATTTATGTGAACTATATTGAAGGAGATATTATTTTATTCACAGGCATAGCCATATTCTAAAGCAGCATCTGTAATACTATGATAAAAGGAACCCCCGAAACTTCTAAGACAAAAAAGCCTAAAGGTTAAAGGATTATCATCAGTAAAATCAACAATAAAACTAATTCCATTATAAGAGGAATTAGCAGAATTATTTTTTGTAAACTCGGAGGAATTCAGATTTAAAGAAGTACCTTTTTTAAGTACATCGATACTATTTTTACCAGATATTTCAATTACAGCTCTTGAATGAGAAAGGTTTGTAATTGCAAAATCTTCATTTTTTAAAGAAGAATTAATTTTATTTTCGACTGATTGGTTAGATGAAATTACTATCCAAGTATTAGGTCCGCTCCATAAAATTCTTATCTCAGAATTAGAAATTACAGTTGGATAAGCGAGAGGTAATTCTAATCCATCTATTTTTAATAAACTTATGTCGATACCACTATTTTTATATTTAACTATTTGGAAAATAAAAATTTCTTTTACTTCCTTTACTGTCAATAAATTAGATTTATCCTTACCTTGATAATTCCCAAACAATCCAATTTTATGGTCGTCATGTAAAGGAGATAAAAAATTTTTACTATCAATCATTAAACTCGAACCCTCTCCCCTTTAGGATCAACATAGTGAGAAGATACAACTTCAACAGGAACGGAGATATTTTTTAAAGGCGCAACAGCAAACAATTTTTGACCAATTTTATTTTTACCATCTTTTAATACGGCTATAGAAAAAGGATTGTTGTATTCGACGCTCCAACAAGAAGACGAAACATGACCCAACTTAGGATTAGGCAACTTAGCTTTATCATCCTTAACTAAATGAGAGCCCTCAGGTATCTTAGTTTTTTTATCAATTGGGACTAAGCCAACTAAAGTTTGTCTTTCAGGGTCATTGAAGGCTAATTTTTCTAAAGATCTTTTTCCAATGAAATCTTTTTTTTGACTTACCATACCATGTAAGCCAATATCATAAGGAATAGCTCTTCCATCTAACTCAGGTCCAGAAACGTGTCCCATCTCAATTCTTAGAGTAGCTAAGGCTTCTGTTCCATATGGCTGAATACCGAACTCTTCTCCCATTTTTATAATTTCACTCCATATAAATAATCCATAGTTTGAATCAACATTTACTTCGTATGCAAGCTCTCCTGAAAAAGATATTCTATAAATCTTCACTTTAATTCCATCTATTTCGGCATCTTTAACACCCATAAAAGGAAAATTTTCGGTTGAGAAATCAATATTTGGAAAAAGTTTTTTCATTAAGTCTCTTGACTTAGGACCAGCAACAGCTGCACCTGAAAATTGCTCTGTTGATGAAACTACATTCACATTTAATTCAGGCCATACAACTTGTAGATAATGTTCTAAATGAGATAGTACATTTGCTGCTTGTGCAGTCGTCGTCGTCATATGAAAATGATTTTCTGATAGTCTTGTTGTGGTACCATCATCAAATACCATTCCGTCTTCTCTTAACATGACTCCGTATCTGGCTTTACCAACCGGAAGTTTCAACCATGCGTTAGTATAAACTCTATTTAAAAGCTCAGCTGAGTCAGGGCCTTTAATATCAATTTTACCCAATGAAGTAACATCACAAATTCCAACATTTTTTCTAACATTTAGAGATTCACGATTAACAGCTTCAGACATATTTTCATTGCCTCTTGGATAATAGCGGGGTCTTAACCATAGACCTGCATTTGTGTAAACTGCATTATTTTTTTCATGCCATTTATGAGTTGGGGTTTTTCTAGTTGGCTGAAAATGATTACCAACTTCTCTTCCAACAATAGTTCCAATTGTTACAGGAGTGTATGGGGGTCTAAAAGTAGTATGACCTACTTCAGGAACAATCTTTTTTTGAATATTCGAAACATGCTGCAAGCCATTTAAGTTACTTGTTTTACCTTGATCTCCAGCCATACCAAGAGTGGTGTATCTTTTAACATGTTCAATAGATCTAAATCCTTCTCTTACAGCTAACTCAACATCCGAGACAGCAACATCATTTTGAAAATCAATAAATCTTTTAGGTTTTTTCCCATTAGGCAAAGGCATGCACCAAATTTTTTCATGCGTTTCCGTCTCAGATTCTTTCGATACAGGTACTTCAGATTTATTATTTTTTAAAGTTATTGAATTTGATAAATCGAAACCAGCTTGAAAACCTTCCGCTAAAGATTTCTTTAATGTAAAAGAGCCGTTAGCTGAACCAACTGCTGTTTCTTTTTGTCTTTTTTTATCTGGAATAAAAGCATCAATATTTTTATCAAATTTTAATTTATTGCCAGCTTGAGATGAGAGATGAACTGTTGGCGTCCAACCACCTGACATACATATACAATCACAGTCAACTTCTTCTAAATCAATAAAGGCGTCTTTACTTGAATTGAGTTTTCCTATGGTTGCTGATTTTACTTTTAAGTGACCTTTGGTGTTAGCTACACCAGAACTAAATCTTATTTCAATTCCCAACGACTGAGCTTCTTTAACTAGATCTCCTGAAGAGCTATTTCTTATATCAAGAACTAAAGGGCTAATATTATTTTTTTTAAACTCAATCGCAGACAAGTATGCGGTATCATTGTTAGTAAATATAATTGGATTTTTTCCAACTAAAGTTTCATAAATTTTCATGTACTCATTTGCAGCTGATGCAAGAAAGATACCAGGTCGATCATTATTACCAAAAGACAAAGGCCTTTCAATAGAACCAGTTGAGACAACAACTTCGCCTGCTCTTATATAATGTAGTCTTTGTCGTGGAATATACTCAGAAGGATTTTCAATATGATCGCTAACTCTCTCAAACATAACGGTCATATTATGATCATAATAACCAAATACCTGTGATCTACTTTTAAGAATTACATTAGGTAAACTCTCAAGATGCCTGATTGTTTCTTCTGCCCATTCTTTTCCTGGTTTATTATTAATTGTAACCTCATCGGTCAAAAGAGAACCACCAAAATGAGCCTTATCTTCCGCTAATATTACCTTGGCGCCATTATTAGCTGCTGCTAAAGCACTAGCTAGGCCAGATGGACCTGAGCCAACAACTAAAACATCACAGTGCTCGTAATTATGCTCATATCGATCTGGATCTGGGGTTAAAGACGCAACACCCATACCTGCAGCTCTTCTAATTATGGGTTCATAAATTTTCATCCAAAAAGATTTTGGCCACATAAAAGTTTTATAATAAAAACCTGCAGGGAAAAAACGATTAAGTAAATTGTTCACTTCACCAATATCAAATTTCACAGAAGGCCAACAGTTTTGACTATTAGCTATCAATCCTTCTACTAGTTCAACTTCAGTTGCCATAATATTCGGTTCTGATCGATCTCCCTCATGAAGCTGTACCATTGCGTTAGGTTCTTCAACTCCAACTCCTAAAAAGCCACGCGGTCTATGATATTTAAAGCTTCTTCCGACTAAATGAATTCCATTGGCAATTAAAGCGGATGCTAAAGTATCACCCTCATAACCCTGGTAGTTTTCTGCATTAAATTTAAAATTAATTACTTTTGATTTATTTAAAAATGAGTTTGTATTTTTTGTTCTATAAGATTGAGTCAATTCTATAATTCCTCTTCCAAACGCACAGTTTTAAAAATTTCATGTGTTGCCGTATCTCTTGAAACTTTAAACCATTGCCTACAGCCTGAAACGTGATGCCAAAGTTCCGAATGTTTGCCTCTGGGATTATCTCTGAAATAGACAAAATCATCCCAATCTTTAGTGCTGACTTCTTGTCCTAAAGTAGGCCTTTTAACAGTTGCATCTCCGCCATAGGCAAACTCATTTTGGGATCTCTTACCACAAAAAGGACATTTAATTTCTAGCATGATTTAACCAATCCAAGGTTTTGGACCTACACCTTTTTCGTCAATAATATTACCTGTATGAAAGCGTTCTAAATTAAATGGAGCATTCAATTCATGAACTTCATCTTTTGCTATTGTATGTGCAAAAACATATCCGGAACATGGTATTGCTTTAAATCCACCATAACACCATCCGCAATTTAGATAAACTCCATCTATGTGGGTTTTATCAATAATCGGAGTTCCATCCATGGACATATCCATAATTCCACCCCAACTTCTTAACATCTTTAATCTGCTAAAATTAGGAAAAACAGCCAAACCGCCTGATAGCACATGTTGAATCATTGGTAAATTTCCTCTTTGTGCGTAGCTATTATAACCGTCTAAATCTCCACCCATAACCATTTCTCCTTTATCAGATTGACTACAATAGAAATGGCCTGCTCCAAATGTTACTACATTATGCAATAAAGGTTTGATCGGCTCAGAAACACAAGCTTGAAGAACATGAGCTTCAATCGGCAACCTCATATTTAATTTATCAGCAAGTAAGGTGGTATTTCCAGCAACACATAGACCAACTTTCTTTGCCTTAATGTCACCACGTGAGGTTCTTACACCAGAAATTTTTCCATCAATTACATCAAAACCCGTAACTTCACAATTTTGAATTATATCAACTCCCATAGAATCAGCTTGTCTTGCATAGCCCCAAGCAACAGCATCATGTCTAGCGGTTCCACCCTTAGGTTGCAACAGTCCACCAAAAATAGGGAAACGGCAAGTATCAGAAAAATCTGCAAATGGAATCATTTCTTTTACTTCGTCTCTACTTAACAATTCAACATCAATTCCATTTAATCTCATAGAATTACCTCTTCTCGCATAAGCATTGAGTTGAGCGTCTGAGTGAGCAAGGTTAATAATACCTCTTGGGGAATACATGACATTGTAGTTGAGTTCTAAACTTAAGTCTTCCCAGAGTTTCATTCCAAACTCATAGAAATGCGCACTAGCATCAAACATATAATTTGATCTAAGGATGGTTGTATTGCGACCAACATTTCCTCCACCAATCCAACCTTTTTCAATTATAGCTACGTTGGTAATGTTATGTTCTTTAGCTAAGTAATAAGCAGTTGCTAGTCCGTGACCACCTCCGCCAATAATAATTACATCGTATTTTTTTTTTGGTTCTGGGTCTCTCCAAGCAACATCCCAATTTTCATGATTAGAGAATGCATTTTTAATAAGACTGAGTGCTGAGTATTTTTGCATATATAATTTTTATTCTATGAAAAGAAATATATAGATCAATAAAGGATAGTGTATAATCGTGTTTCAAATTATGGAACAAGTTCAAGAGACATTTCCTCTTAAAAAGGGATTTATAGCCATGAAAAATATACCTATTCAAGACTTTTTTTTAATACTATGATTTATACTTTAATAGGGAGTTATTAAAATGAATAGAGTAGCAATAATTGGAGCGGGACCAAGTGGATTAGCTCAACTAAGAGCATTCGAATCAGCAGAAAAAAAAGGAATTAAAATTCCTGAAATTGTGTGTTTTGAAAAGCAAGAAAATTGGGGCGGTCTATGGAACTATACTTGGAGAACCGGTACTGATGAATTTGGTGAACCTGTCCACTGCAGTATGTACAGATATCTTTGGTCGAATGGACCTAAAGAATGTCTAGAATTCGCAGACTATACATTTGAAGAACATTTTGGAAAACCTATTGCGTCTTATCCACCAAGAGCTGTAATGTTAGATTATATTCAAGGAAGATTAGCTAAATCTAATTTTAGAAATAAAATAAAATTTCAAACACCAGTTAGAAGTGTTGTCTATAATAAAGAAAAAGATAATTTTACTATCACTTCTCATGATTTAAAAAATGACCAAGTGAATTCTGAAGTATTTGATTATGTTGTTTGTGCTAGCGGTCATTTCTCAACTCCAAATGTTCCAAATTTTGAAGGTCTGAATAAATTTGGTGGTCGTGTTATGCACGCTCATGATTTTAGAGATGCTTTGGAATTTAAAGATAAAGATTTACTTATTGTTGGAACAAGTTACTCAGCCGAAGATATTGCATCTCAGTGTTATAAGTATGGTGCTAAATCTATCACGATTAGTTACAGAACAAACCCTACTGGATTTAATTGGCCAAAAAATTTTTCTCAAGTACCTTTAATTACAAAAGTTGAAGAAGGTAAGACCGTTCACTTTAAAGATGGCTCTAAAAGAATTATTGATGCAATTATACTTTGTACAGGATATCTACATCACTTTCCTTTTTTAAATGATGATTTGAAATTAAAAACAAATAATTGCTTATGGCCTTTAGGAATCTACAAAGGAATTTTCTGGGTAGATAATCCCAAAATGATGTATTTAGGAATGCAAGATCAATTTTATACTTTTAATATGTTTGATGCTCAAGCATGGTATGCGAGAGATCAAATTTTAGGAAAAATAACTTTACCCACAAAAGATGAAATGCTTAAAAATAATCAAGAGTGGAAAAAAAGAGAAGAGAAACTTGAAACTGATGAGGATATGATTTATTTTCAAGGTGACTATACTAAAGAATTAATTGAAGCGACTGACTACCCTACTTTTAACATAGAGGGTGTTAATAAATTATTCATGGAATGGGAGCACGATAAGCATAATGATATAATGGGATATAGAAATAAATCCTATAGATCACTTATGACTGGGAATACTGCACCAACTCATCATACACCATGGCTTGAAGAATTAGATGACTCATACGAATCTTATATGAAAAATTAAGCGGGCGACCTAAATACAATACGAGTTTTACTTTAATTCTTTAATCAGAATTCTTTATTTTGTTATTAATAATTTTATTATCTTTTACCCAAGATTTATATTTATAATTCTTATGGAGATTTACATGATGCACTAAATTAAATCTATCAATAAAAGAAGGACTATATGATTCCTCAATTTTTTTTGCAATTTTTTGAGAGCAAAAATTTATTTTTTTTGTTTTACTTGTCATATAAGTAAAATATTTTTAAGAAAAAAAATGTAAATACCAAAATTATTGATTAAACTAAATCAGTAATTCTAGAAGTTATTTGAAAATAAATACAGATTCTTAATTTGATGTTTAGGCTTTTACTTTTGATTTATCAGGATCATAGAATGGAAATTTAACTACTTTAGCTTTTATTCTTTTTTGATGTCCGTCTAATTTTCCAATTTCAACTTCATTATCAATTGCTGTGTAATTAATATCCATCTTACATAAAGCAATCATTTTATTTAATACAGGAGATTTCATTCCACTAGTAATTGTTCCAATTTGAGCTTTTCCACCTACCGTATGAACACAATCACCATGACCGCAAAGCTCATTTCCTTCTATTTCTAGTCCTACTAAAGCTCTCTGAGGATTTGCTTTTCTTTTTATTAAATTTTCCTTACCAATAAAATCATCTTCTTTTGATTTTAAAGGAACTGTAAAACTAATGCCGGCCTCAAAAGGATCTGTCTGATCATCAAATTCATAATTTGCAAAAATAAGCCCAGCTTCAATTCTTACTAAATCTAAGGCATCTAAACCCATAGGTAAAATTTGAAACTCATCTCCAGCTTTCATTACTGCATCCCAAACCTCTGTAGCATGTCTTGGGTGACAAAAAATTTCGTATCCTAATTCACCAGTGTAACCAGTTCGTGATACCATAATAGGTATGCCATTTAATTTATGTAAATTACCTATTGTAAATCTAAACCAACCAAGATCTTGAAGAGGAACCTGATGATCAGGAGTCCAAGTAATTTTTTTCATAATTTCTCTACTTCTTGGTCCTTGGACAGAAACGTTATGAAGATTATCAGTAGAAGATTTAATCCAAACTTTTAAACCAAATTCTTTTGCTTTTTCTCGTAACCACTCTCCGCAATATTCATCTCCACAAATCCATCTAAAATTAGTGTCAGTCATTTTAAATACTGTTCCGTCATCAACCATACCCCCATGGTCATAACACATTGCCGTATATACAACTTGTCCCACTGCTAGTTTTCTAATATTTCTCGTACATGTTCTTTGCATTAATTCTTCAGAATCAGGGCCTAAAATTTCAAATTTTCTTAGAGCGGATAAATCCATAATAATCGCTCTTTCTCGACAAGCTTCATATTCCTGAAGTGCGCCATTATTATTATATTTTGTGGCAAGCCAGAAACCTTTATAATCAATTATATTTTCCGTCAACTTAGAGACGCGCGGGTGAAAGCCTGTTTCTTTCGTTAATTTTGGTTCTGCATCGGGTTTCATTCTATAAGCTTCTCCTTTACTAAATGGTTTGTTTGGTCGGTAAATTCTAACAAACATATCCGTACAATTCCAACCATTAGCAGGATCTATATCATCAGGGCAAGCTGAAGTTACACATACTAAATTTTTTACTGCCTTCATTAAAATGTAATCTCCCGGTCTAGAATAAGGTTCATCAAAGACAATAGAATTGTTTCCGTCAATACTTGTATTATAAAAAAGATTTATAGCATTCCAGCCCAATCTTTTTCTTACTGAGTAAGAATCTAAGGCATAATTAAAATTATCAGAACAATTAGGATGTCCAAAATAACCGTGATCATCATAAAATTTAGATGTGCATGCTGTGCCGAATGTGTCATGACGACCAACGGTATCTCTAATGACTTCAATTAAAGGTTCGTGATTTTCGGTAAAATATTTTGAATGAAGGCCCGGCATCGATCCACCACCCATGATGTATCTTGAGTTAGTCGTGTCAATACCGGCTTCTTTTCCATTTTGCAATAACCTGGCATCAAAAGCAGTAAAATCAGAACACTGTCTTCCGAATACATCTATGACTTGAATGTAATCTCCTTCTTCTACCTCATAGGCAATTGCTGTTTGTCTTTTAATAAAAATTTCATTAATAGGGTCTCCTATCGGATCAGGTAAAATATATTCTCCTTCAATCCTAGACTTCACTCTTTCGACAATTAATCTCAAGTCAGTTGCCGGAACTCCTTCTGAGAGAATATCAATTTGTCCCGGGGCCGACACTATACAAATACAGTTTAATTGTGCGGTAAATTTTTCAATTGAACCCACTAAAGATTCATTAGAAAAAACTAAAACCGATTCATTAATAGTATTAATATCAATCTTATATTTTTTTAATTTTAATTTAACAACTGCTGCTGACTCAGTGTCTTGATTTAGAATAGATTTTGAGAGTGAGCCGTCATGCTCTTTTTTTAAGCCTAATGCTGATAAATCATTTTTACCATTTTTTAAAAAACAAACTATTTCAGCTTTTTGATGACCTTCTAAATTAACAATATGAAAGCTATCTCCTTGTTCAAGCTTAATAGCCATAGACCCATTACCATGAACAGAATATTGTTCTTGATTATCTTTTAAGGATGGTAAGCCTGGCTCATATGGCTTTGAAATTGAAGGTATTATCATGTTTTTATATTAACCATAAAAACATAAATAATCTTAATTTTAATATTTTTTTTTTGTTTCATATTATGGGATTGAGAAAATATCATCATGACAATAAGTCTAATTAAACCGATATTTTAGAAAATAAATTTAAAACTATCACACCTAGCAAAATTAAACCTAACCCGATTATACCCGCGACATCCATTTGGTTTTTGAAATAAAAAATACCTATTAGAGTTAATAGCACTATTCCAAATCCTGACCATACTGCATAAACATATCCGACTGATTCAAAGTGTTTAAAAGTTAATGCTAAAAAATAAAAACAAGCTGAATAGCATATTATAGTTAAAATACTTGGCTTAAAAATTGTGAATCCTTGTGATGCCTTCAAAGTACATGTTCCTATCACTTCAAAAGAAATAGCTAAGATAAGGTATAAATATTTGATCATTTAAATATCAATCTATACCAAGTAATTTTTTTTGTCTTTCAGACCAAGTTCGAATTAAGTGATCTACCGCAAGACACATAAAAGAGACAAAAATACCTAGAGTTAATGCTACTCCCGCGCCGTCACTTCTAGATAATGCTCCCATGATTACTTGACCTAAATCTTCAGTTCCAATTAAGGCACCTAGGATTACCATAAATAAAGA
>MDTF01002772.1_pt1 | contig 13958 bp, 13 predicted proteins | sample 811191 | NCBI WGS metagenome assembly MDTF01 (sample SAMN05326649, study PRJNA326480) | marine metagenome | isolation source: seawater | place: Southern Ocean | collected 2011
CGAGGCCTACAAGTCCCAACTGGTTAAGCTCTTACCGCAACTCGGATCCGCTGGAGTCGATGCATTAATACCTTTTTTAGCCGAGTTAAACGCTGAAAAAGGGCACGTACTTGTCAAACAAGGCGATCGCGACGAGGATATGTACTTTTTAATCACAGGTGTGTTCTCAGTATTCGAAAAAATTCAGATCAATCGCTCCGATGTGGTGTTGCACATCGCAACGTTCCCCGGGCCCGGCATATTGGGTGAGGTGAGTATCATGACCGACGCGGAGCGAACAGCAACCGTGATCGCTATGGAGCGCGCCGATTGTTTGGTTTTAACCAAGGCTAAATTTGATGCGTTGGTCAAATCTAAACCGACAGTCGCGGTGGAATTGCTAAAGTCGTTTGGTGCGGTGATGTATGGCCGGCAGACGGCGTTTCAAAATAAGGTGCGGGGCAATATTTTACGCGAAAGCAAGAGTATAGAGGGCGGCGTCCACAAATTAGGGCGCTATACCGGTAAGGTCTCGCGCACCAGTCCCCAACTTGCAAAAAAACTGTTTAGTGAGGACTTTAAAGGTGTTAATTATGATTCCACCTGAGATGCGTCCAAGGCAATAGTCAGGCGTCGCATAGCGAGTAGCGAAACATTTGGGGCGAGGGATCCAGACCACTCATTTCATCGGCGATAGTGATGTTGTGTCGGCGTGGTCGCTTTGCCGGAATGCCCTTTACAATCATATCAAAGCGCTTTTGTGTCGTTACAGTCCGACCGTAAGTCCCTCTTTTGCGAGCAAGATAATTGGCTCATTGGTGGTCACCCGATTGCGTTCGATGGCGGCTTGAAATACGCTTTCTAGTTGGCTATCACTTCTCGTCGGCTCATGATGGGTTAGGAACACCTTTTTAACATTCGCCTCTCGGGCGGCCAAAATACTTGAGTCGAATGTACCGTGGCCCCAGCCGTGACGCGTTGTGTACTCCTCTTCGGTGTAGGCGGTGTCAATCACCAAAACGTCGCTATTGGCGATGAACTCCAGAGTCTCGCGGCGGCGCCTGTCGATGACTTGTTGGTTGGCCGCGAAAGCACTATCGCTGGGCGCGTGAGGGTTGACCGGCCATTCGTGATCGCCAGTGAAGATGAGACTTTTGCTGCCATCGTCTATTTTGTAGCCGAAATTTATAATTGGGTGATTAAACAAAAAACTCGAGATGGTTAAGGATCCGACTTTGACACTTTGCCCCTCGACCAAGTCGTTGAAAGTAACCTGTGATTGGAGATCGCTCTGCTGTACGGGGAAGAAATGACGATCCATCTGCATCGCTAAGCGCTCTTGTATACCGAGTTGACTGAGTGGATCCACTGGGCCATATATTTGGATTTGATTGCCCGGCACAAAAATCGGCTTAAACATGGGTAGGCCCTGGATATGGTCCCAGTGGGTATGGCTAATAAATAGATGGATCTGATTGGCAGATTCTTGCAGCAACTGCCTGCCGAGTTGAAAGATACCGGTTCCAGCATCCAAAACGACGATCTCTCCGTTGTCACCGCGAACTTCTATGCACGTGGTATTGCCGCCATAGCCGAGCGTATCGCTACCCGGCACGGCAATTGAACCCCTAACTCCCCAAAATTTAAACTGCAAACTACCCTCCTGAAAATACGTCTGCCTGTTGTACAAGGCAACAGACTTTGCGTGGGCCTATAGCGGCGACAATACGACAAACCCTGCTGCCGATTTTGCCCTGCCCCAACGTTGCATTTCACCCAAAGCGACTGCTTGAAATCGCGTTCTTTAGCGTCTATAGACCCATGACAATCATAGTCTATTCCTGAACACGAGGTAATATCTCATTATCAATGAATTATGATTTTTATCGGTTTTTTGATCTGTTGTGGTAAATACTGGTGATTACACAGGATTTGTCCGTGCTGCGATGCCGTCGCTTTGCGTTTGGATATAACCGCAGGCCACGGTTGGTTAAAGGAAGGTTGCCGGATGCCTTTTAGCATGGGTAGAACGTCATCAGGTAGTCGGTAGATGCGCCCATACGAGCAAACACTCAGCATGCGTTGTGACTCTTGGGCGATTGGGCAGGTACTGTGGGTTATAAAACTGGCTCGCCAGTGATAGAGCACTATGCGCGATGCACTTTAACGTATTTATGATAGTGCGTTTTAATTGGCCAGTGGTGAAGAATATTCTGCGCGTTAGCAACTTGATCGCGCCGCTATTAATTTCTAACAAAAAGGAATTCTTTTAGTGTTCTGTGGCCGACAGGGGTGCTGGATTGTGGGCGGAGGAAGTGCTACACCGTGACATTGACGAAAAGCGGTTCGTTGCGCACCGGCGCGTCGCTTTGAATGGCCATTAATTCCTCGATCTGCTTATCGAGTCGCATAGACGGTGTTTCAATTTGTTTGGGCTCTATTTCGTCTATGGCTATCTCAGCGGTGGCTACTTTAGTCGCGAGTCGCTCTGCAGCGAGGCTATCCCGTACCTTCATTTCAAACAATTGCTTGGCTAGCAGGTCGGCTTCTAATCGCGCTGCTAAGCCGCGCTCTTGGGCAAATACTTCAGGTTGATCGACCACGCGTTGGCTCTGCCTACGCGGTTCTACGGCATTATCATAGCGCTTTGCAACGCGTTGCTGCTGCCGAGTTCCCTGCTCTATGACGGCCGGGGAATTACCTAGATTTCTGGAAATTTGTGCCAACAGACAGACTCCAAGGGATATTTGATATAAACGCTCATAAAACTCTACCCATAATTGTGCACTAGTTCAATAAAAAAGGGAATAGTTGCATAAAAGCAAACTAACTTTTCCATTCGGCTAAATAAACTACCTGTGCTGTCGACCCTTTTACTATAATGCTGATTGCGAATGCCAATGTAGAGTCGGCTTCGCGTTGGTTGAGGTTGAAGTGGTTGTGTCAATATCCATTCAAAATCGGAGTAAGGACGTGGTAACGTGAAATTCTTGACGATCTTTTGTTGTTTCGCGGTTGGCCTGTTGGCGAGCCATTGGGTCAGCGCCGAAAAAATAGAGCTAACCTGTGATGACCGCGATTTGATTCTCGATACGGACACCCGACTGGTGGAGTTGGAAGTCGTCAATAATACCTTGCTGACACCCGATAAAACTTATCGAGATATTCCCTATACCGAAGATCAATCGCTGGTGCGTTTTCGTGTGGTGGGTCAGTTTTACACCGAGGGCTGGGCGCTGGACCGTGAATCAATGATGGCGGCCAGTAGCTTGACCATGCCAAAGAAACCAGAGATCGAGTCGGTCAATAGACGCTATAAATGCTCCGAAACCGTGGCGCCAGAACCACCCGAAAAATTGCCCAAGCAAAAAGTCGGTAAGCGTCCGAGAAAACGCGGATTTTAGAGTTCCTTTAGCATAGTGGCTGTCAGTATATTGGCTGTGAAAAAACTAGTGGCTGTTAAAAAATCGGTTGATCGCCTCGCTGCGCGTCATTGCGTCGCGGTAGCCAAGCTCTATCAACGCTCCGCAAAAGCCAGGTTCGAATAGTAGGTAGCTGGCAGCGCTGCTGTTTGATTCAGCTCCCAGCGCCCCAGTCGAGTCGAGAACATAGCGCAACGCTCTGGGTAATTCATGGGCATGGGCGCGGGCTAGGTCATCAATCGATACGCTTGGGGTAATCGCTAACACGTCAATTTTACGAAAACGCTGTTGCGCCTGTACTTTGCTCGATAGCGCCGAAGTCAATTGGTTGATGTTGTGCAGCGATTCCAAATCGCTCTCTAAACCGTCGGCAAAAGCGCTGTTGTAAAGGTGTCCGATAACCTGAGCGCTGGACGGTGCCTTGCCATGCTCGGTCACGCCAACGCTAGTTGCACGCGGATTGCCGACGCCGATCACAAAGAGTTTCTCAGCGCCGAGACGCAGCGCTGGACTGAGGGGTTTTTGTTGTCTTACCGCACCATCAGCAAAATACTCAGAACCGATTTTCACCGCTTTAAAGATCCCGGGAATGGCGGTTGACGCCATTAAATGATCGACTGCCAGTCGGGTGCTTACGCCGCATCGGCGGGAACGCTGCCATTCGGCGATCGATGGTTTTGCCTGAAAAAAGGCCACCGATTCTCCCGACGAATAGCTGATCGCGGAGACCGCGATGGCATCCAATTCGCCGTTTTGAAGGGCAACATTCAAATGTTCAAAGCGGACATAACTTCCCAGCAGCGATTTTAATGGACTGCAGTCGAGCAGCGCATAGGGCTCGTTGGTGGAGGCTGGATTACCAAACATTGACGTCACCTTCGAGGCGAACGATTTGCCGAGCGAGCTCGCGCGGTATACATCAGCCGCGTGCAGCGAGCGCCAAAGCGACTCGAGTTTGCGTATGCGCAAACGAAAAGGCCCGGCGCGACCGCCAATGGCCAAACTATTGAGTGCGCCTGCGGACGTGCCGCAAATGATCGGGAAGGGGCTGCAGACGTGGCTTGGTATGATCTCGGCCACGGCGCGCAGCACGCCCGCCTGATAGGCTGCTCGGGCGCCGCCGCCGCTCAACACTAGAGCACGTTTCATCGACTAAAAAATACCCATTTCGATACCTGTGGCCATGCCCAGGCCGAGTTCCTCGCAGGCGACCAGTCGGTCGGCTGTTAGCTCGCCCTTGCAGATCAGTGGCTCGCTCACTTCGCGCAGTGGGTAGCCTCTGGCTATGCGTTGAATATCTCGCACTGCGCCACTGCCGTCATTGCTCGAGCTGACAAAAATTGCGTAGGGCAGGTTGATTTTATAGGGTTCTGCGGGGTAGTAAGTGCGATCAAAAAAGTCCTTGAGCATACCGCTCATAGTGCCAAAATTTTCTGGCGTGCCAAACAGCAGTCCGCCGGCCCATAGCAGGTCTTCGAGCCCGGCGTCGGCGGCCGCCAGCGCGCGCGTACTCACCGACGGATGTTGCTGGCAACCGCGCAGAACAGCGGCCGCCATCAACTGGGTCTTACCGCCTTGGCTGTGGGAGATGATCAATAGATTTTTTCGCTGTTTTTGCGCGCTACCTGTCATTTAATCGACCCCGCGGTTGTTACACTGATGGCCAGCAAACTCCAAGCTGCTCGACCTGCACAAGACTTTAGCAGCCTTGGGGTGCAATGCAAACCGAGATCTGAGATGGCGGTACTGTCAGCCTTTGCGGTGGGCGTATTCTCTGTGGTTTGGTGGCCGCAGTTGCCAGCCATCGGAACCTGGGTTGTTATTGTGCTCGGTCTTATGCCACTTGTTGGCCACCGTATCCTTCGATTATTACCGATTATCGCTGCAGGGATGCTCTGGGGGGTTATCTCTGCGCACCAGGCAGATCGATTCATACTGCCGCTATCGATGGATAAAACCGACGTCTTGGTCGTCGGTCACGTGATAGGTTTGGTCGATCGAGATCTCAGGCGCTCGCGCTTTAGGTTGCGGGTTGATTCGGCAATATCGATGGACGAGGCTCAGGCCAAGCTTCGACTCAAGGTAATTTTGATCAATTTATACGCCCAGCGCTCAGCCGACGTCAGCATTACTTCGGGACAACGCCTTAAAATGGTCGTTCGTTTGCGGCGTCCGCGTGGCGCATTGAACCCCGGTGGCTTCGATTATCAAGCATGGCTCTATCAGCAGGGGATCGGCGCGACGGGCTATGTGCGTCGAGTGATCGATGTGTCTGAAGACACTGGTAGCGCCGCTATAGTGGCAGGGGCCGGGCGTTGGAGCCACGCAATGGCTGCCGTTTCGCGCCAGCGCGAACGCATTAGTCAGGCGATCCACAACCTGCCGATCGGGCCTCCAAGCGCCGCTGCGCTGGCCGCGATTACTGTCGGTGATCGACGCCACTTAGCGCAGTGGTGGGGCGACCTGGCGCGGCTTGGTATCGTTCATTTGATGGTCATCTCTGGTTTGCATATCGGCTTGATCGCTGCCTGGGGATGGCATTTAGGCGCTCTCATGGCGAGGCTTGCCGGGGTGCTCTGTAACCGATGGATAGGTCGCGACGGAGCTATCCATCCACTGCGCCTGCTGCCGCCGGTCAGCGCCGCTGCGAGCGCGTTGGGGTACAGTTTACTGTCTGGACTGTCGCTGTCGACGCAGCGCGCGTTGATCGCCCTGCTGATAGTGATGTTGGCAAAGCTGGCGCTGCGCCGCGTATCGCCGGCGAATGTGTTGGCTTGTTGTCTGTGCGCGATCGCCGTAGTTCAGCCACTGGCGGCACTCAATGCAGGATTCTGGTTGTCGTTTGTCGCTGTGCTACTGCTGATTTTTGCTATAGCGCCTTGGGCAAGCCGAGAGGATTTTTTTCGACAGTTGAGCGTCGTTCAATGGCACCTCTGGATTGGCTTGTCGCTACCCTTGCTGGCGTTGGCTGGTCAACTAACGTGGCTGGCGCCCTGGGTCAATCTGGTTGCCGTGCCCTGGTTATCTGTGCTGACCATACCACTAGCTATGCTCGGTACGGCACTCTTTGCGATGCTTCCCCGCTGGGCGGAGTGGCTGTGGTTGGCGGCAGATGTCAGTCTGCGACCGCTGTGGTTGTTTCTCGATGTCTGGCCGGCCAATTGGGGTTTTTTTAATTTGCCGGTGGTTTTTTCTTGGTCGTCGGGGATTGCCGTTGGGCTTGCCTGCAGCGCAATCATACTGCCCAGCGGCACGCCATGCCGCTGGTTGCTGGGGTTGCCTCTGATAACGCTGCTGGTGGCTCCCCGAGCGCCAGCCGCGCTGCAAATAACCGTGCTAGACGTGGGTCAAGGGCTTGCCGTTGTGGTAGAGACTGCCGAGCACCTTTTGATCTATGATACGGGGCCAAAGTATTCACCACAGCTCGATGCCGGCAGTGCAATAATAGCGCCCTTTTTGCGCCGTGGCGGTCATCGCCGTATCGATATGCTGATTGTCAGCCACGAGGACAGCGATCACAGTGGAGGCTACTTGAGTCTCAGCGAGGCGTTCCAAATACCACAGGTGCTCGTTGGGCCGGGCTTCGCGCCGCACCAAAAAAACACTGACAAGCCCGCTATCGACACCTGCACGGCTGGGCAGAGCTGGAGCTGGGATTCGGTATCCTTCAAGGTGTTAGCGCCGCCTGCGGACGCTCCGCGCCATGGCAATAACAGCTCTTGCGTGATCTATATTGAGTGGCGCGGTCATGGTATTTTATTGCCCGGTGACATCGAAAAAAGTGCCGAAAAACAGCTTCTGGCTGCCGCCGCGGTGCCCAAGTCATTGGATTTAGTATTGGCGCCTCACCACGGCAGTAAAACCTCATCAAGTGCCCCATTTGTTGCTCAGATGACGCCACGTCACGTGATTTTTTCGTCGGGTTATCTGCACCAGTTTGGCCATCCACACGCGCAGGTCAGCGAGCGCTATAGAGTGCAGGGCAGTCAATTATGGAGCACCGCAGAGCAGGGGGCCATAGTCTTCAGTTGGTCTGGGGAAGGGCTGCAAGAACCGATCGCAGAGCGCCAAAAATGGCAGCCCCACTGGCGCTAACCGGCGCGCCGTCGGCGACCCATGGAGTCAATTTAAACGCATGTATCGTTGAATACTCTAGACGTCAACGTCAATCCTATCGAGGGTGAGTGTCGGTGGCCGGCGACATTGATTAAAAGGCCATTTACGACTCAAACATTGTCAAACAATCGGCCTCGGACTATGATCGTCGCTAGAACGTCGGTCGAGTGGTTGTCGATCACCAGCAATAAGTGTTTTGGGTCGTGTATAGCTGTTGCTAATTCAATCCGAAAATCGACCCACTACATCGAATCCAAGGCGGCGGAGAACCTCCGATTGAATGTCAAAACCTACTGATCCTCCGACCGCAACATACCTAAGGTTACTCGGCTACGTCTCGCGCTACTGGGTGGCGTTTCTGGTCAGTTTTCTCGGCTTGATTTTACATTCTATGGCCGAGGTCGCGTTTGTCGACCTGCTGGGTTATATCACCGATTCAGTCGGTCAGTTGACCGGCAGTGCCAATACCCCAAATCAACTGCCGTTGTCGGGTGCGACGGCGTCCGCGGCGCACTATTTGCTGGGCGAACAGCAAGCCGAGAATACCCGCTTCGTCATTCCATTTTTTCTTGTTGTGGTCAGCGTTGCACGCGGTCTCGGTTACTTTATTGGCACCTATGGCTTGGCCTACATCGCGAATTATTTAGTCCATTCGCTGCGCTGCGATATCTTCGATAAATACCTGCTGTTACCGTTTCGGTTTTTCGATCGCTCGATGGCGGGGCACCTGGTGTCCTTGGTGACGTTTAACGTTCAGCAAGTCACTGAGGCCTCTACCAAAGCGATTAAAACGCTCTTGCAACAGGGCAGTTTAGTGGTTGGCTTACTGGCCTACCTGTTTTATATCAACTGGAAATTAACGCTATTTTTTCTCGCGGTAATGCCGATAATCGCGTTATTGGTAACCTACGTCAGTAAGCGTTTTCGACGTATCAGTAAACGCATCCAGTCGGCGATGGGCAACGTCACCCACGTCACCCAAGAGGCGGTCAACGGCTACAGCGAAGTGCGCATGTATGGTGGCACCGAGGTCGAGCGCGAGCGCATGCTTGCCGCCAGCCACAGCAATCGTCGGCAAAATATGAAGATGGCCTTGACCGAGGGACTGAGCAATCCGTTGGTGATGATGTTGGTGTCGCTGGCGTTTGCTGCAATCACCAGCTTTATGCTCAACCCAGTGCTATTGTCGGCGATGAGCACCGGCGATTTCATTAAGTTTTTGGTGGCTTCGGGTATGCTGATTAAACCTATCAGGCAACTGACCGAGATAAACAGCGCCATTCAGCGGGGTATCGCGGCGGCCGAGTCGATTTTTGAGGTGATCGATTCCGAACAAGAGGAAGACAATGGCGAGCACAGTCGCGACCATGTCGAGGGGCGATTTGAGTTTTCCGATGTGTCATTTATCTACCCGGGCACCGAACAACCGGTTCTCAGCGATCTAAATTTTTCCGTAGCGCCCGGCCAAACCGTCGCGCTTGTCGGTTCGTCTGGCAGCGGTAAAACCTCGCTAGTCAGCCTGATTTCGCGCTTCTACCGCAATCAGAGTGGCGATATCACACTTGATGGTGTCAATATTCATGACTATACGCTGACCAACTTGCGCAGTCATATAGCACTGGTGAGCCAGAGCGTGACGCTGTTTAACGACACCATCTACAACAACATCGCCTACGGCGAACTGGCTAACGTCGCGCCGGAAAAAGTCTATGCGGCGGCCAAGATAGCCAATGCCGATGGCTTTATCGAAGCCTTGCCGGCGGCTTACGACACCCCAATCGGCGATGACGGCGTCATGCTATCTGGTGGGCAGCGCCAGCGTCTAGCCATTGCTAGAGCGGTATTAAAAGATGCACCTGTGCTGATCCTGGACGAGGCGACCTCGGCGCTGGACAACGACTCAGAGCGCCTGATTCAGGCGGCGTTGGAGCGACTCATGGAAAACCGCACGACGTTTGTCATTGCCCACCGCTTGAGCACGGTAGAGTCTGCCGACTGCATCCTGGTGATTGAAAATGGCCACATTATCGAGCGCGGTAATCACCAGCAATTACTCGACCAGTCGGGTCGTTATGCAGAACTCTACAGCAACCAGTTTGACCCAGTGCGGGCCGACTAGCTTTGTCGCTTGAAAAGGTTCTGTCGCGCGCCTGGTACGCCAACAGCTTATGGTTGGTGCCGCTGCGACCCCTCGCCGGTTTGTACCGTTTGATTTGCGCTGCTCGCCGTGGCTATCTGCGATGGCGCTTTAGCTTCCGCCGCTATTCGGCGCCGGTGGTGGTAGTGGGCAATATCGCGGTGGGCGGCAGCGGTAAGACGCCGCTGTTGATGGCGCTGGCGAACGATCTGTCAGCTCGGGGTTTTAGGCCAGGGGTTGTCAGTCGCGGTTACAAAGGCCGTCGTCGGGTGGGACCACTGTTGGTCAGCGCCGATAGCGCCGTTGTCGAAACTGGCGATGAAGCCCTGTTAATTGCCCGCAGTTGCGGTTGCCCAGTGGTGGTCGATAGCGATCGACATCGCGCGGTTGAATATTTGCTCGAGCGCTTCGAATGCGATCTGGTACTCAGCGATGACGGTCTTCAGCACTACGCCATGCATCGGGACATCGAGATCGCGGTGATCGACGGCTCGAGGGGCTTGGGCAATGGCTATTGTTTGCCCGCGGGGCCACTGCGCGAACCTGCCGGCCGGCTTGCTAGTGTTGATTTGATTGCCGTCAATGGCGGCGCTCGGCCGACCCACTACCCCGCAGAGACGATGCCATTCGAGCTCGAAGCGCTGCGTTTCGTTAATTTGGCCAGTGGCGTCAGTTGCCCGGCAAGCCAATGGTCGGGCACGTCTTCGGTACATGCCGTTGCGGCTATCGGAGCACCGCAGCGCTTCGCTACGACGCTCGAGGCTCTTGGCCTGAATGTCAGGCTTCACGCCCACGACGACCATCAGCCGTTGAACAGCGTCGATTTATATTTTGAAGACGAGTTGGATGTGATTATTACCGCCAAGGACGCGATTAAACTCAAGGCAGCCGATCTGGCTGGTGTCTGGTGTTTAGAGGTGGTTGCAACCCTTGACGAACGGCTGGTCGAACGACTTTTGGGGCGCATCTTGCCGATTCGTCAGGGTATTTGATTTTTTAAACGCTCATTAATGAGGTGTCTATGAGTTTTATGGTGGTTATTCCAGCGCGTTACGATTCTACACGGCTGCCGGGTAAGCCGCTGTTGGCGATTGCGGGTAAGCCAATGCTGCAGCGCGTGTGGGAACAGGCGTCGATGAGTTCTGCGGTACGCATTGTGATTGCCACCGACGATCAGCGGGTTGCCGCGCTCGCTCAGGGCTTTGGCGCAGAGCTGTGCCTGACGCGCAAAGATCATGCCTCGGGAACCGACCGGTTACAGGAAGTCGCAGTGCAACTGGCGTTGCCGAGCGATCAAATACTGGTCAACGTGCAGGGAGACGAACCGCTGATCCCGCCTCAGGTAATCGATCAAGTCGCGCAAAATCTGGAAAATAATCCAGACGCTGGCGTGGCGACCCTGATCGAGCCGATCGAATCGCTGGAGGACTTTCTCAATCCCAACGTCGTCAAGGTGGCCCGCGATTATCGTAATTTCGCTATCAACTTTAGCCGCGCACCCATGCCATGGCCGAGGGACGATTTTAGCGGCGCTGAAAAGCGCTTTTTCAACGCGTCGCTGGCGGTGCGTCATATTGGTCTGTACGCCTACAAAGTCGGCACGCTTAATCAGTTTGTCGGCTGGCCGCGCTGCGATATCGAGCATTTAGAGCGGTTGGAGCAGTTGCGATTTATCTATCATGGCGTCAATATTCATGTTGATATGGCCTGCTGTACCGTGCCCCCAGGGGTTGATACGGAGGCAGATTTGCAGCGTGTGCGGGCGATTATAGACACTCCGCTCACGCGATAAAATTATTACAGACAGACAGACAGATTCGGGTCGGTTGTCTATGGAACTTAACAATGAATAAGATATCCGTGGTTTTTGTTTGCCTTGGCAATATATGCCGATCGCCCACCGCCCATGGCGTATTTGAGCACATGGTCGAGGCGCAGGGGCTGGGCGATCGCATTTGCGTCGATTCAGCCGGTACCGGAGATTGGCATCTAGGCCATGCCCCCGACAGTCGCAGCGTCGACGTGGCTCACCGGCGTGGCATCGATCTCAGTGCGCTGAGATCACGGTTAGTCAGCGCGGCAGATTTTGATGATGGCGCGTACATTTTAGCGATGGATGCGGAAAATTTATCCAATTTGGAAATTTTGCGCCCGAACGATTTTGCCGGTCATCTCGGACTCTTTTTGGACTATTCTGCGAATTTTGAAGAGCGCGAGGTGCCGGACCCATACTACAGTGGCGCGCAGGGCTTTGATTTGGTGATCGACCTGATTGAGGATGCTTCGGCAGGACTTTTACGGCATCTACAAAAACACCATCGCCTGTGAGTTTTGAGGTCGAAAAAACGGTCTCTCTGCGCAATTATAACGCGTTGGCGCTCGACGCTACGGCGGAGTATTTTTGTCGACTTTGTAGCCTTGACGACGTTCACCAGGCGCTGGCATTTGCCCGTGCTAACAAGCTAACCATTACCGCCCTTGGCGGCGGCAGCAATGTGGTGTTAAAAAACACTCTCCATGGATTGGTGGCGTTGGTGGAATTGCGCGGCATTCGTCATCGCTGCGTTGGCGACGACGTCTATGTAACCATTGGTGCCGGCGAAGACTGGTCGTCGTTGGTCGCTCTATCGTTGCGTAATCACTGGTATGGACTAGAAAATTTAGCACTTATCCCCGGTAGCGTGGGTGCCGCTCCGATCCAAAATATTGGCGCCTATGGGGTCGAGTTATGCGATTGTTTTGTGTCCTTGCAAGCGATCCATACGGCGACTGGAGAGCGCCGCGAAATGGATGCGAAGGATTGCGAATTTGGCTATCGCGAGAGTATTTTTAAACGCCGTGAGCGGAATAATTACCTTATTACTGAGGTCTGCATCAAGCTGTCCACGCAGCCGAATAACCGGTGGCAATATCCGGCATTGCGCGACGCGCTAGAGGCCAAACTCGGCGATGCCAGCGCAGCGCAGATCACGCCGCAACTGATCGCTAAAACCGTAGCCGACATCCGCCGCGCGAAATTGCCAGATCCTGCTCGGCTGCCGAATGCCGGAAGTTTTTTCAAAAATCCGCTACTCGACGAGCAGCAACTGGCGCGGTTAATGGTCGACGAGCCACAGATACCCGTATACCCGGCGTACAACAATCTGTCAAAAGTCCCGGCGGCCTGGTTGATCGAGCGCTGCGGTTTGCGCGGTTATCGCGCCGGGGAGGTTGGTGTACACGAACGGCAGGCGTTGGTGCTGATCAACTATGGCAGTGGCAGTGCGGCTCAATTATTAGCGTTGTGCGAACATATACAGAGCGCTGTAGAACAGCGCTTTGGCGTGTTTTTAGAGGTAGAGCCTAGAATCTATGGATCTTTTTAAGCAACAAGCGATTCCCCTGATGCTGACGCCCGAGCGCACCTCAGACCTGGTGTTGTGGCCCAACTGGCTGGATTATCAGGGTGCCGATGCGCTACTCGACACGGCCATCGCTAAAACGCCCTGGCGGGCCGACAGTATTCGGATTGTCGGCAAGACCCTGCCCATTCCCCGTTTGCAAAACTGGTTTGGCGAGCCGGGTACCAGCTATACCTACTCAAAAATTTGCCTACCCGCTGTTGCCTTTCCACCGTGGATGGAGTCACTCCGCCTAGCCGTTGAGGCGGAAACGCAACAGCGATTTAATCGCGCGTTGGTGAATTACTACCGCAATGGGCGCGACAGCGTTGACTGGCACGCCGATGACGAAGCATCGCTAGGTTTTGAGCCGATTATCGCGTCATTGTCGCTCGGCGCTGAACGGGTTTTTCAGTTGCGCCACAATCATACCAAAGAACGCGTAGCTATTACCTTGCCCCACGGCTCACTGCTTTTAATGAACGCGGGTATTCAGAGCTATTGGCAACACCGGATCGCCAAAGTGGCAAAACTCGAAGAGCCGCGGGTGAACTTTACCTTTCGCTTAATGGATGGCTAAGTCGATGCGATAAATGGCAGGCGGGCGCTGTCTAATAGTGTCCTTTCTGAGCGCATTTACGCCAAGAAAATATAATGATAATTAACTTTAATTTATAATTTTAAATTACTGATATTAATAATTTATATAATATTTTTATTTGATTTTTAGACGTTAATCTTGTCGCTTTTTATCTAGGCCTTTGCTATTTTATGGCTTTGTTTAGTGACGTCCTATCTGATAGCAGTTGATCTAATAGCACTCTATTTACGAGCACTCTATTTATGAGCACTCTATTTATGAGCACTCTATTTACGAGCACTCTATTTATGAGCACTCTATTTACGAGCACTCTGCACACGAGC
>MDTF01001051.1_pt1 | contig 13956 bp, 12 predicted proteins | sample 811191 | NCBI WGS metagenome assembly MDTF01 (sample SAMN05326649, study PRJNA326480) | marine metagenome | isolation source: seawater | place: Southern Ocean | collected 2011
AGCGGCCGCTTAGCTTTTATGCAGAGCCAGCCCGGCTGCAGATCAAGAGAGCGCAGGCAATTCGTGCCACCAAGATTTAGCTTGAAGACCATCCAACTTAAGTTAGAGTTGGTATGAATGATTTTGGGCAGATTGCTAATTAAAAACCATCTAAACTGCCAGCTTTTGCGTTGAGCATTAAGAAGGGTTAAGAGGTTGCTTGCTTTCTCCTTCGCCTTCTCTATCCCCCTCCCTATTTTTATCCAAAAGCTATCTCGTGGCGTTCATCTCCGAGCTCACCGATCAGGCTAGAGTCAAGACAGCTACTGCGTTGATATGGTGCCTGCTTTGAGCGGCTGTATCTGCGTGCAACCGGCTGCTTATCCAAAGCAGCTCAAGCGGCGGTATAGCTTTTACGAGGATAGCGCTAAGTTCTATTTATGCTCGATAGAGCGTTTTATAGAAAACGATTGATGTTTCTAAGAGCTTATGGCCCTTATGAGAGCTCAAAAGAGGTTTGATGACGACCATAGTAGGACCTTTATCAGCCCAAGGAGCTGACTTGTAAAAACTAGTAATCAATAATTTGCCAACGCATAAGGTAAGTTGCTCAGGAAGCTCTGGAGCTTTTCCCGCATCCCGCAGGATGTTCTCGCAAATGCAAAAATGTGCGGGATTAGCGCAGGCATGCTTAACCTGAGGCTCTCATTTTCTGGGTGAATCACTTATTGATATTTTGGCAGCTGTTAACATTAGCGGTTGGCTAACACTGTATTTTTTTAAGTCACTTAGGCTGAGCTAAATCCAAGCATAGCGTCCAATTTTTTTCTTCTCTTGCCTGTCCTGTCATCGCCTATTAGGATGAGGTCGTAATACGCCTTCCATTCAAAGGGGCCAGTCCACTAAGTCACTATTCGCCTATTCTATATGGCGTTATGAGTATTCGATATGACAATAAAATTCATGCCTCTTGCCCGGGAAGATGATAATTATTCGAATGTTTTCGATCTTTACGAGGAAGCCTTTTCCAAAGTTCAAAGGGTTCCACCTTGGATTCTCAGATACAAAATGAGAAAGGGAAAAGCAGGGTTTTATGTCATTTATGAACAAGATACTTGGATTGGTTTTATTTATAACATTGAGTATAAGGGCCTTGTGTTCATCCAGTTTTTCGCAATATCAGAAGCGTGCCGGTCACAGGGTTACGGAAGCAAGGTCTTGGATTCAATGAGAGAGAGGCATTCAGGGACAAGAATCATACTAAACATTGAGAAAATTGATGATCAATCAAAGAACTATCCGCAAACGGTAAAGCGAAAAGCATTCTATGAGAAGAATGGGTTTCGCTCCTCCGGCTATATTGTCAACGAGCCTGGGGAACAGCTTGAGATGCTCATACTTGGTGGAAGTATCAGTAAGAAAGAAATAGAAGAAATGTACAAATACCTTTTGGGTACTATTTTTGGCTTATTATTTGGACCAAAAATTATAAAAATTTGATTAGATTTTCTATTTTGCAGCCCTTGGTATGGGCAATTACATAGAACGGTTGTTCGTTATGTTTGAATTTCTTCGGCGCCACTGACGTTAAGGCCGGTGATTTTCCGGAAACAAGCAAAGGCTTGGGGGCAAGTGGTCGGCTAGCCACCGCCGAGACTAGTCAAAGAGTCGGTAGGGAATGCTGGGTGACAGTAAGACGCCATTAGACTATCGTCTGCTACTTGGGCCGGGACACTCGGATTCGCAAAGTATTGGAAAGCTCTATAACGAGGTTGTTATGCAAATAGTTAAAAACACCATAATAGTAATTCTTTGCCTGCTACTCATCCCAGTGGTTGCAGTTGCGACGGCCGGGGCGAAGCAGAAATCCGCCGATGGGCCTAATCGAGTTTTTTCTGGTGGGCCATTAGTCGCAGGTGAGCTGCATCGCGGTCCGGATCCGGACTGGAGCTTTGTGAATGAGATCCCTACGATCGAGATGCAACTACTAGACCCCGCGCAGTCGCGGCGTATCTGGATTGCTGAGTACGACAACAGGATTTTTATTTGGTCTGGTTATATGGACAATTTCGTTGGCCGCCTCTGGAAGAGTTGGCCCGGTCAGGCTGAGAATGATGGTCGCGCTGTGCTGCGTATCAAAGGTGTGCGTTACGAACGACTATTGAAGCGCATAGAAAGCGGTGATTTTCTAGATGGGCTAACCGAGGTTATCTCCGGCAAGTACCCCTCGGCTATGAATCGCTCGTCGGTGGAGGGCGGCAACGTATGGTTGTTTGAGGCAACGCCGAGGGAGCCATAGAGGGAGCCATAGAGGGTGATAGAGAGTCCTTGAAAGAGTCCTCATTCTCTCTTTCTCGAGGAACATAAGAAGTCTCTGGCCGGTCAGCTAAAAGAACTAATACAAGGATTTACACTATGAAGAAATTTTACATATTCATGGCCGTGGCTATCGTGCTAACCGTCCTGGCGGTTTTGTTCGTGCCAGGGGCTGATAATTTCGTTGAAGTAATTTTTCAGCGCTATCTTGGCCGCGCAGCTACATAAGTCACTACATCACCGAAATAGGAGGGTGTCTGTAAGCGAGTGCGAACGCACAAAGATGTCGGTGGTTGGTTTTACCTAGCGATAAGCAGCAGGCCTTAGGTGGCTAGATCATGGCTCCAACATAGCTCAAATAGATTGCAAGTCTATCGTTAGCAGCTGCCGCTTATTTTTTTCTGCGGCAATCCTCGTTACCGCAGATCGTTTTATATGGATTAGGTCTTCACTATAAAGCTGTTGGTTATTCCTTTGACCTGCTCTCCACTGTCTCGCGAGCGTTCTTGGCGATGGGTACACGTGAAAATCGGGAACCGTTTGTTGTCAGACCTTTTAATTAAATGAGTAGTTTAATATTTTATAATGCTTTTCCCTGAGATCATCGACTAGTCTATCTGTAAGTTCCAGGATTCTACTTCATCTAATATTTCGAAATCTGTCCAATTGAATTTAAGAGGGGTTACCGATATATAGCCTTGCTGGTAGGCGTAGGTATCAGTGGTTGGGTTGTCGGAATTCACAATCAATCGTACTGACTCATAATCCGTGCTCTGGCCAGTTTGCTCGACTATCTTATAGCCGCCAGTTTGCAGATAGGAATCTCCCATAGGTCTCACAGCTATTCCCTTCAGGGGTCCTGCTGGGACGTTGATAGAGATCATCGTGCCACTAGGCGCGCCGAGTCGGCGATATCGATCGACGAGGCTGGCAGCGAACCTTGCAGTGATGGCGGTATTTTCACTATTAGGAGCTTCCGATACTGCGATTGCAGGTAGCCCGTGATACAGGCCTTCCATCGCGGCTCCTACAGTTCCAGACAGATGTGAAACGTCCCCAACGTTTGCACCGCGATTAATGCCGGACACGACGATATCGAAGGGCTGATCTTTCCCCAACTCCTTTATGCCGAAGCGCACCGCATCGGCTGGTCTGCCGTGAACGGCGTAGCCGAAGAAACGACCATCTTGCTCAAAGTTGTCGACCGTTACAGATCCTATCGAGGACTGGCTGGCGCCAGACTGATTCGCATTCGGAGCAGAGACAACGACCTCCACATTTTCCAGTTGCGAAAGCGCCTTATGCAGGGCATGAAGGCGCGGAGATTCTATTCCGTCATCGTTTGAAAGTAGGACACGATAGGGTTGTGCCGTCACCACGGCACTAAAGCAGGTCAGTATAATTGCCGACAGAAATTGAGAGAAGCGTGTAGGTTCGGCTGTTGGTCGCATTATCTATTCCTCGAGTGCGGTCTTATTGTCTTAATAAATGGTTATGAGATCTTGTTGTCAGAAAAATCGAACTTGTACCGGAAAGTATTACAATAGTTCAAAGAGCAAGATCTATCCACAGATATCCATCGAAACCGCAGCTATCTAATACCTATAGCCCAACCGAGCGTCCTAAATGGCATATATTCAAAGCGTTTCTCTTACCGAACTCTGGCTTCAAATCACCCAAGGTGAGAGTCGCAACAATAGAAAGCTGGGATTTGATGTTAGCGAAAGCTAACGTTTTTTTTGTGGGTTCCTCTTGAAAGGCAGCTGCTATATTGAGCCAATTGAGCCAATTGAGCCAGGTAAGCAGTGGTTTTCGGGTGTGGGAATAGCTATGCTGGCGTATCTAATAAGTGGGAATGAAACATGTTTGTTTCAATAACGGGGCTTAAACCAAAGGGTTTTATTGGAAGGGTTCGATTTTGGTTGCTTACAATACCAGCATCCAGTGCTGCTCAAAAGGCAGAAGGGGTATTGTTTTGTGAGTTCAAAACTCGCAACGGATACCAGCAAACGTTAACTGTTTGGGAAACAAAAAAGCATATGATGGCCTACAGGGCATCACCTGCACATGTTAGGGCAATGAAAGCGACTTCACAGATAGGTAGTGGAAAAGTATTTGGGTACGAGACTGACTCAATTCCAAGTTGGAATGATGCTCTTATCGAGTTCGATAGCAAAGGGAGAGAGGTTTGAGTTGGTGGTTTTTGAGTGCGCTTGGTTCGGGCCTAAATTTTTGGAGTAAGGAAAGACCTATTTTTTTGTTCCTTCTTTACACCGACTTAGAATAGCAACGTAGAGTCCTCTTATAGAGAACAGAGCTCAGGTTTTTTTTGATTCTAGCCTGAGCTACCTCTAAATCGGTTGGATATTAGTTCTCGCTCTCGGTGAAATACTCTGGCCTCCAGGATAGCTCGCCAAATATGATTTTGAAACAGTCTCTATTGTTTCGACATTGCCTCAAATCATTCGATATATGTCCGAATTGTCCGAAGGTTATCTTGATAGGATTATTAGTATTGATATCTCGGGTAAGGCCATAAACTACCTTTTCATCTTCCCTCTCAAAAGTGCCAAACATCTTGTCCCAAATGATTAATATCCAGCCATAATTTTTATCCAAATATTGCTTATTTGAACCGTGATGAACTCGGTGCACCGATGGAGTGTTAAAGACCTCATCATGCCACCCATGGTTTGCTGAAAGCGGAAAGTTTTAATCAGCAGGTGCCAGGATTACGTTTTTGGCTAAAACTTATGTGGGCAGGAGAATCCGCGCTAGCTCCAGGTTTGCCAATCGTTCTGAATGAATGGATCCAGCAACTGAAAACTATTTAGTTGGCCCAAGGTCAGATTTTATAAACGAAACCTGGTGCCTTGGGGTATTGTTAGTGTCCCTTAGTTTATATCCTGGGGTTTAGGTGCAGGTATCGTCATGCCCGCAGTATTGGACAGGGTCTGTAGAAATTTATGCATTCGAAAAACTGATTAGCTGGTTTTGCAATTTTAGGACGATTTTGTCGCTAAAAGTCCGGTTATAAGTTACATTCATCGTTGTTCAATCTTCTATATACAGACGGTTGAGTTGATTCAGGGGAAGCGGGTGAAAGGCCTGCACTGACGCGCAACGGTAATTCATGCCTATACTTTAGGTTTGTTAAGTCCGACTGCCTGATCTTAGTAAGAGTTATCTCGCGAAAAGATTGTTCAATGTCGGGCTCGCTAGTAGAGTTTTCTAGCAGCAGTTTTAACTGCTGGCCTTCAAGTTTTTTGCGAATTTCTTATTTCTGTAACTGTCATCGCGATCACTCTAGCCTAACCGCAGGATGCCGCGCTGTTCGATCCAGCTTAGGTTATTTGCAATATGATCCGCGCACAGTTTCTTTTTCCTTGTCTTACTCTTTTAATCCTAACATCGGTTACTCTCACTGCAGGAGCTGCAGAAATTGTTGGCGTAATTTCTCCGCGAAATGCAGCGGATGTCTTGAGTGGGGCGCATCAATTTTTAAAGAGCAACGCGTCACACTCAATCAAGCTTAGAACCACCGATCAGTTCAATGGTCTGAGCGACACAGACAGAAAAGCGTTGTTAGAAGGTGCTGACATTGTCTTCGTTGGTGGTGTATTTGGTGACTCTGTAAGCCTATTTAATTCGTACTTAGATCCCGATACTGGAATAGACATTAAATCTTTTGTTGCTGTTCACAGCGATAGGCGATTAGTGAATGCATCACGTATTTTAAACACATCAATGCTGCTCAATGCTGACGTAGACGAGCTGATGAAAGACCCTCCTGCGGCCGAGGGTACAGATGTTATGCAATGGTCTAACTCGCGTTTGGAGCAATTCTCCGACTATAAAGACTGGTTGCTGAGCAAAACTTTTTGGGCTGACCGCGATGTGGATAACATCGACGGCCTGTTTCGCCACCTTGCGTCTTTATCTGGCATTCCAATGATCGTGCCGAACCCCAAACTGCAATCGCCCTTGCGAGTATTTTTAGGGGGTAAGATAGCTAGCCCTGCTTCTATAACGCTATCAAAAGCACATCGATGGGTTGCCATAGTCGACTATGAAACCGGTGCTCGGCCTGGAGAGCGCGATCTGATTGAGCAGATATGCTTGCAGCTAGAGGCTAACGAGAATACCAAGTGTTTAACCGTGTTGGCCAAATGGGGGGAGTCTTCTGTTCGAGCTGCGAGATTGCTCGCCAAGCATAGAGATCAAATTTCCTTAGTTGTATCACTGCAAAACTTTGTGTTGGGCGGTGGCGAGGGCCGAGAACAGGTTAACGAATATCTAGCGCAGCTCGATGTTCCGGTCATAAAAGGTTTGCGTTTAAGCGACAGTACCGCTGCTGAGTACCGCTTATCAGAAGAGGGTTTGCGTTGGGACAGTGTGCACTATCGAGTCGCGATGCCAGAGTTGCAAGGTATCTCGCAGCCTTTGGTGCTCGCTGCAATGACTGAGGCTAGCCTTGATCAACAGACCGGGGTAAGACTGTCGCTATCGCAACCGATAGCGACCCAGGTTGCGTTACTTGTTCGCCGTGCACAGCGTTGGCTTGTTCTTCAGACTAAAGCAAACAAAGATAAGCGTGTTGCGATTATTTACTACAATCATCCTCCAGGCAGGCACAATATTGGTGCCGACAACCTCAACGTCCCGGAGTCATTGTTAGAAATATTGCAGCATTTGAAGAGTATCGGATATAACACCGGTGAACTGCCAGAGTCGCGAGAGGCGTTGCTCGACATTTTGCAGGATCGCGGTGTAAACCTGCCAGAAAACCGTGGCGCGTTGGCAGAGATGGCAGCTAAAGTCGAGACTGTCTCAGCGGCGCAATATCAACAATGGTTTGATCTGCTTCCGAGAGTTATCCAAGACGAAATGGAGAATGGGCCGTTAGGCTACCTCCATGTTATGTTGCAAACGGCAGTGAAATTCGAGAACCCTGAAATATCTCAAAGGCTAGTCAGGCGCGTGGTGGAAGATTTAACACACGCAATGGAAGGCGCCGACCATAAAGCGCGTGACCGAGCACTCAACTTGTTGGCTCAACTCGAAGCGTTGTATGTCCCATCGGGCAAGCAAATCGACATTGATTGGGAGACAGCTCAAGAGTTAGTCATAGCGATAACGAGCACGGGCGTTGAAGGGATTCGGGGTTGGGGAAAAGCGCCAGGCAGAGTAATGGTGCACAACAATGAGTTACTGATACCCGGAGTGCAGTTTGGCAATATTTTCATTGGCCCTCAACCGCCGCGCGGGTGGGAATTAAATGAAGAGATCCTGCACGCTAATTTATCGTTCCCGCCAACGCATCAGTACCTTGCCTTTTACCAGTGGCTAAGGCATTCATTTGGCGCCGATGCGCTAGTCCACTTGGGCCGGCACTCTACTTACGAATTCTTACCTCGCCATCGAGTTGGTATGGGTGAAGTTGATTACCCTATTTCTCTGATTGACGATCTGCCTAGCGTTTACCCGTATATCGTTGACGGCGTGGGTGAAGGTATTCAAGCAAAGCGTCGCGGCTTAGCTGTGATGGTTGATCACTTAACGCCGCCACTGGAGAGCACGGAGCTCTATGATAGATTGCTCGAATTACGTCAATTAGTGGAAAGCTACGAAGCGGCTCCAGAGTCGGCCGGTGCTATGCGTCATCGCTCGATTGTCGCTATTAAAGAGTTGGTCGATGAGTTGAAGTTGGCCGAAGAACTCACTAAAAGCATGGAGAGTGAGCTAGAAATTCGAGGCATTAAAGCCTATGACCAAGTCGATGACGAGTTGTTGGTGCACGAAGTAGGTCACTATTTAACCAAATTACAAGAAAATTTTATGCCGCTTGGGTTGCATAGTTTTGGCCAAGACTGGTCGAATGAGGCGATCAAGACAATGTTAGGGTCCATGTCACAGGGTCAAACAGCCGATGAATTGAGTGCGAATAAAGACAGTTGGCAAGCAAAGCTCAGTGCATCTCCCAAAGCTGAAATAGACGCACTTGAAGCTGGACTTGCTGGGCGATATATCCAGCCAGGTAAGGGTAATGACCCTATTCGCACACCTGAAGTATTGCCAACGGGGCGTAATTTTTACGCGTTGGACGGCAGTCTAATTCCCTCTCGATTGGGTTATCAAGTTGGTGTCGATCTCGCAGTCCAGGCACGTTCGACGACCAAAGCCAAAGATGCCGATGCAATTGTGTTATGGGCCTCCGATGTGGTGCGGGACGAAGGCGCTATGATTGCATTCGGGTTTGACATGTTAGGCATCAAACCCGTGTGGAGCAGTCGCGGTATTGTTAAGAGTTTGGAGCATTTGGACATCGCTAACATGGTTGAGAACGACAAGCCTCGTATTCGCCGTGACACGCTTTACACTACCTCAGGCTTGTTTCGAGATCTCTATGGTGCGCATATAATTTGGTTAGAGCAAGCAGTGCTGATGGCCTTAGATGCTTCATCCACTACCATTCGCGAAGACTATCCAGCTCTATCATTGGCCTTAAATTCCGCCCTGAGTCCGCTAGGAAAAAAGCAAAACCCTGGGAAAGAATCATTAGCTATAAATCACGTTGCCCAGCGATGGGTCAAAGATGCTAGGTCGTCGTTGCAGCAGGGTCGATCATCTGAGGAGGCGGGCCGTGAGGCAATTTACCGCATTTTTGGTGATGCCCCTGGTACATATGGCGCGGGTGTAAATCGATTGGTAGAGCGCTCTGGTAGTTGGGATGACAGAGCAGATATCGCAAATGTATATATCCGTCGTATGGGTCATGCATATGGTGCAAACATTTCAGGTGAGTCTCGTCAGGATCTTTTTACTCAACGCTTAAGTAGCGTTGGAAATACTTATCTTGGACGGTCGAGCAACCTCTATGGCCTGTTAGATAACAACGACACTTTTGATTACCTTGGTGGCCTAAGCTTGGCAGTTGAAACAGTTAAGGGCGAGGTCCCTGAAAACTTTATCCTTAAGCACGAAGACAACACTAACGTGAGTATTGAGCCATTAAGCGTAGCGCTTTTGTCAGAGCTACGCGGTCGATTTCTAAACCCTCAATGGCTAGAGCCTTTAATGGATGAAGGTTATGCGGGCGCCCGCACTATGGGCAGTGAGTTCTTTGAGTATCTTTGGGGCTGGCAAGTGACTAATCCTGATGTCGTTAAGAGTTGGGTTTGGGATGAAGTGAAGTCGACCTATATAGATGACCGTCATGGCATTGGTCTCGATACGTTTTTGGAAGAGAGTCACAATGTGCATGTTAAGAGCAACATGCTCGCGGTTATGTTGGTTGCTGCGCAGAAAGAATTTTGGAATGCCGACCAAGCCACCCTCGAGCAACTCTCGCAGCAATTTGCTGACCTGATAGTTGAAAACGGCCTACCTGGTAGTGGCCATACGTCACCTAATAGCCCAATTTTTAACTTCATTAAAGACTACGTCAGTGAAGAACAATTTGCAGCAGTGCAAGCCTTGTTAAATGCTGCTCGAATTGAGCCTCAATCGATTGCTTCACCCTCAAGTATCTCAGAACTGAATCCTGCGGAAATTGAGAAACAAGTTAATCAAGATGAAGCGCTGGCAGATCAGCAGTTAAGCCGCGAAAATTCGCTGACCACGGACTACCGATGGCTTTTTGGTTTGCTCGCGTTATTCATTATTATTGGTATGGTTCGTGGCGCTCGTTCACCAGTTAGCTCAAAAAGGAAATAGGGTAATTATGTTTGATGGATCTTCATTCGGGGTAATGCACGCGCTTGTTAGCTACTTACTGCAACCGGTCATTTGTTTATTATTGTTGTTTACCGCTTGGGCGGTTATCGAGATAGGCACTTTGCTATCAGAGCGCTTAATCGGGTTAAAGCGCTGGCAACACAGCGGCAATATTGACGATTTTGAAACGCTTGCTGCAAAACGAATTGAACGCACAGATTTTCTAACTCGGATTGCCCCAATGCTGGGCTTAATGGGCACGCTGATCCCGCTGGGTCCTGGGCTGGCAGCCCTGGGCGAAGGTGAGTTGAGTATTCTAACGACCGCTATGAGTGTTGCCTTTGACACTACTGTTCTGGGGCTGCTAGTGGGTATAGTTGGTTTTGTGGTGGGCCGTTTACGTCGTCGATGGTATGAACAGACACTTGACCTTATGGAAGCAAATGAGGCTGGGGTATGACCACTAGAGAGGCTCTAGCTCAAACTCGTGTGCGAAAATGGAACAGTAATCGTTTTGATCAACAAGACGAAGAACCGCTAGGCCCGTTGGCAAACTTGCTTGATCTAATGTTGGTGTTTGCTTGCGGCTTAATTGCGGCCCTTATCGGTATGAGTAAGAATGTTGATGCTCATTTTGATCAGCAAAAGCCTAACGAGCAGGTCGTAGAAAAAGGTCGAGAATTACCTCAACTCCCGAACCAAGGTGAAAATGGTGGTCAAGGCTATGAATCGGTGGGTCAAGTTTATCGAGATCCTGAAAGCGGCAAACTGATTTTAATTGCGAGATAGTAATGTTTTTTCATCGGGCTGCCCAAAACTGGCTAAACAGAGGGTAACAATAATGCGCCTTCTATATAACGGCCAAACAATCGACAACCTATTTGCCATAGTCTTATTTTTTTACCTGTGTAGCGTACCTATGCTTGTTCGAGCCAATGGCGACGACGGCAAGTTAACTATCGCCATGCTTCACTTAGAGCTGAGATACGCAGACCTTGAGCACAATGCCGCTTTGGTACATAAAGGCATTAAGCTGGCATCTAAACATAATGCGGACTGGGTAATGACTCCCGAGTTATCTCATACAGGTTACCGTTTTGATTTAAAACTGGGTACACAGTGGATTCCCAACGGGCCTGACAAATATGTTGGAGAGGTTCAAGCTCTTGCAAAAAAGCACCAGCTTGTCGTGTTTCTAAGCCATCTAGAACGCATTGACGATTCTCTTGGAAAGCGTGAGCTTTTCAACACTCTTTTTGTGATAGACAGAGCTGGCGCAATCATTGGTCGGCATACAAAAGTTAATACCATTCCTATTTCTGAAAGTTGGTCAACAGCGGGAACCAAGCCGTCGATAGTCAATGTGGATGGCTATAAAGTCGGTCTGCTAATTTGCGCAGATGCTTGGCCTGCAACACACGCTGACAGCCTGAAAAACTGGGGTGCTGAATTAATACTTTCTAGTGCCAGCTGGGCGCCGGGAGAATATGGCCCAGGCAACACTTGGGAGAAACGATCCAGCGAAACTGGCCTGCCTATTTTTGTCAACAATCGTACGGGTATTGAACGCCAATTTGATTTGCGCTACGCCGTCAGCGCGGTAGCATATCAAGGTACACGCTTGCTCTCACATCAGTCGGCAAACTCACAGTTAGTAATAGTAAATTGGAATACTAAAACCAATACCCTGATTGATTCGCAGGCGATGAATATCGAGTAATAAGATACGAGCGGGGAGCTAGAATAGGATCTAATATCAGCCCTCTATCTGTTATGTGACCAATCAGAAATGGTCTAGCGTCACTGATTCCCACCCAAAATTATTCAAACTGCTGCGTGGTTTTATCATCGATTTAAGCTGAGCTGCGACATCGAAGACTTGCTGATTCAGATGCGCATCACCTGAAGTTATGAGAAGCAGTGTTCCTTGTGGCTGGGCGTTGATTAGGACACTAAATTGGCTAATGTATTTCTGCTGAAGAGGCAGGGTGGGCAAGTCCGTGAAACGTTTCTTTGAGGACTATGGCCTAAAAACGCAGGTGAGCCATATAAGATAGCTATGGATAAATTGAGAAGTTACAAAGTGGTTCACCCCAGATTTTATTCATGGCACACCTCAGCGCGCTGCCAATCGAGCTGAGTTGCAGCACAAGCCTGCGCGGGAGAGAGCCGGGTCATGCGACAGAATAAGCGCGGCGGTTTTTAGGTTCGCAGGCAGGGGTTTACAATTTTTTCAATCTGGTGCGCCGGCTAGTGTTAGCAGAAACCGGTCGGTATTGTTGACCACATGCCTTCGCATCGTCGGAAAAGGCAAAAGCAGCGTATGGTGCATCTTGCCGATTTTTAGAGTTAACTTGGCAATATGCGGCCTATTCATATCTTAGAAAAATATTCTCGGATTTCGTCTGCACTTCCAGGTTCTCTTATAAATGTTCCACTAGCCTTGAGAAACTTACATCGCTTTGCGAAATCCATTTGCTGTTTATTCTGTACGTTTTTTACCGATGCAACTAAGTTTACACCAGAAACATAGGATACGAATGACGCGACCTGATATTCAGTTTCAGCATCGTCTATCTGTCCGGGCCTGAATCTATCATCTGCCATGTTTAATGTAAGTTCATCAATTGGGAATTTGTTTAGCAAAGTCAGTATTTCATCTGGGCTTTCCTTTACACTAACGCCAACCCCAAAACCCTTTATTTTCAGTCTTGAAAGCACATAGGCAATGGATTTGGCTGAATCAACTAAGACCCCCTCGTCTATTTCAAACTGAACATCACTGTTGCCCAAATTAGCCTGTTTAACAATTTTCTCTAAATAGTCTGGAGTGGAATTATCATGAAGCAATTCGCTAGGTAGTGGTATTTTCAAGCATGTTTTCTTTGCATTATCTTTAGATATTCCTGCGGCGGTTGGCGCGTAGCGCAGTAGTGTTGCTACTAACCCCTTCGCTATTCTAGGATGGTATATGTCTTCAGCCAGAGTACTCATGCTAACTATCTGGCCGTCGTCTATGCGCCAAGCTAAGTTTGCTCTTACCCAAAAATTGCTATTACTTGAGTTTACATCAAGATTTAATTCTGGTTCAAAAACTGCCTGAAGGCCAAGGCTCGAAAGTGGTTGAACGCCTGCGCTAAGTGTTTTCGCGTCAATCAGTGGCTGCAATATGCCTTCTACTTGCCCGAGAGCGAAAGGCTTAGTTATGGCGTCGATCACGTCAAGCTGATTTTTTCGCGCTCCTTCGCTGACAGAAGAGAGCGTTCTTTTGTCTAACCCACTTATTAGAACGATCTTGGATTTACATCCGGCTTGGGCCAAGCCTCTAATGACTTCAACGCCGTCGGTTCCTGGCATAGCAAGGTCTAGAAAAATCACATCGGGCTCATATGCAATTAGTGCATTACCCACTTGATTGCCGTCTTCGATGCACCTAACTTCGCAGCCTAGTTTCTCGACTATCCGTTTGAGAATATTTGAAATACGAGCGTCGTCATCGACTATGAAAATTTTCAGATTTGCTGTCTGTTCTTGAGTTGAGTTCATGTAAAGATAGCCTTAAAATTTGTCGTAATTATTTAAGGATTATACCCTTTGAAAGAGTAAAGCAGTGAAAAAGTTACGGATTGCGATTAATTCTTCTACGAATTTATTTTCCAATTCTGACCCCCATGATCTCCGTTTGGATGCTGAGGAACGAGGCAGACTCGGTTCTAGAGAGATTGTACTTGAGGTAGCGGAAACCTAGCCAATAAAAACGCCTCTTGATTGCCTCGACGTTATAATCAGCTTACGTCTTAGAAAGGTTATTTTAATTTTGATGGTTTTGATATTGGTTGATCTTAGCGGTTAAGTAATATTAGCCACTGGTTTGTGGTTATGCTTTTACTTCTTCTCTGCCTCGTTTGGTAATAGCCCACCGTTATTTTGATGGAGACTTACACG
>MDTF01004759.1_pt1 | contig 13956 bp, 15 predicted proteins | sample 811191 | NCBI WGS metagenome assembly MDTF01 (sample SAMN05326649, study PRJNA326480) | marine metagenome | isolation source: seawater | place: Southern Ocean | collected 2011
ACGTTAGATAGAATTGGTAAAAAAGGTTTTGGCCATCAAAATTATTTAAAACTTAATGCAAATAAATCATTTTAGAATAACACCACTCTGAGTGTAGCGGATTTGTAGCGCCACACGGTTTAGGAAAGAGTTTCTTGAATGCAACACTTAGGTAGTCATTTGCATATTTGTCAAAATTAATTTTTTTTTATTTAACATTTAATTAATGTACTATATCATTAAATTATCCAAATGAAAATCAAAATGAAAATTCTAATTTTAGGAAATTCATCATTTGTGCGCAAACGTGTTTTGCAATCGCTTAAAAAAATTAAAGCCTTAGACATCATCTTATGCTCAAAATCTTCAAAAATAAATAAAGACAATTTAGTTTTTTTTAATGATTACAAAAAAGCAATAAATTCCAAACCAAACATTGTCTATATTAGTTTAATAAATAAATTGCATTTTAAATTTGCAAAATTTGCTTTAGAAAAAAATTGCAACGTTATTGTTGACAAACCTATAGCAAAAAATTTTAAACTTTCTAAACAATTAGTTGAAATTGCTAAGAAAAAAAAACTTCTTTTAGCTGAAGCTACTATCTTTAATTATCATAGTGTTTATAAAAAAATCATAAAAATAATTGGTGGAATTAATGAAATTACACATATTCAATCAAATTTTAATATTCCATTAATAAAAAAAATATCTAATATTAAAAATAGAGATGATGATGCTTTAATGGATATGTCTCCATACGCAGCGGCAATGGTTAGAATTTTTTTAAAAAATCGTTATCAATTATCAATAAAAAAAATAAAATATCAAAAAACTAAATACGTTAAGAGTTTCAGTATTTTTTGTAAAAATGACCATATTTCCTATTATGGAAATTTTGGGACTGAGAGTGAATACATTAGCGAAGTGAGATTTTTTTCAAAAAAAAAAAATTATAATAATAAATCAGCAGGCATTCGCTTTACCATCTAATATTAATATTACTGTATCTATCAAAGAAAAAAATACCATTAAGGCAGTTAAATTTTCAAAAGATGATGCTATTAAAAACTTTATACAAGGAGCTTTGCGAGCTATAAAGGTAAAGAATTACAAAATGTACTATAATAGTATACTTGCAGACTCCAAGTTTAGAGAGGAATTAAGAATAAAATGAAGATAAGCAGAATGAATAATCTCAAAAAATTTAGACAAAAAATAAAAATTAGTTCTTCAATAGAAGATCAGGATATCTCTAAAACTTTGAAGTGGTTAAAAAAAAAGAATCTTGAAAATAAAATGAAAGTTAAAAGAATTCCAATAAACCAACTAAAAGATTGGTCAACTAAAAATAATGGAAATATTTTTCATAAATCTTCTCAATTTTTTTCAATTGAAGGTGTAAAAATTCAAAGTGCTGTTGAACGAGAGGTCAAAACTTGGGATCAACCTATACTTAGTCAAAAACATGGCGGTATATTAGCAATTTTAACCCGAGAAAATTCAAGTGGGGTTATTGAGTTTCTTTTATTTGCAAGAAAAGAGCCTGGGGACAAAAACTTAAAGTTTTGTCCATCATTTTCTGCTACTCAATCAAATATGAATCGCGCTCATGGTGGAAAAAAAACACTTCTAACAGACATAATTTTAAATGTATCTAAAAAAAACATAATAGGATCAACAATTCACTTTGAGGAAGGTGCAAGATTTTGGCAGAAACCTAATAAAAATCTTTTAATAAATATAAGTTTGAGTGATCAAAAAAAAATAAAAAATAAAAACTTTATTTGGCTTAACTTAAGTCAAATTAAAAAATTAAATTTAATAAATGGTATAATTAATCCCTTTGTAAAAACAATTCTTTTTATAATCTAATGTCGAACAATAATCATTGGAGATATCAGGTCTACTATTACTGTAACTTCTTACATCCTAGATATAATGATTATGTTAAAACAGACAATCAAGAGGAAACAGGAACTTACTTCCGTGGTTAATTTAACTAACCAAATACTGATTAAAAATTATGACCGCAAAGAATATAATTTTTATGAATTTTTTTATAATTTATTAAAAATTTATACTCAGGAACTAACCTTATTGCATAAAAGTTTGCCAAAAAGTCTTGTTCCAGATGAAGTAGTTTCAGTAAAAAATGATCAAAATCTTTCTATCTACAAAATTTTATACCAAATAGATGAAGGGTATGATCTTAAACTTAAAAAAGAAAATTCTGGTTTTTTGAATGTATTTGATGAATTTGTGTCTTACATCTCAAAAAATATTTTTAAAGAGGAACTAATTTATCAATCCCGACCAACTTTAAGAGTAAATTTCCCAGGTAATAAAGCAGTTGGACATTGGCATCGCGACCGAGAGTACAACCATCCTTTAGAAGAAATAAATGTATGGGTGCCGATAACTAAATCTATTAATACCAATGCCATTTGGATTGAAAGTGAGTTTGACAAGAATGACTATAGTCCTGTTAATGTTGATTATGGTCAATTTATAATGTTTGATTCTGGATTGAAGCATGGAAATAAACTTAACACAGAAAACAAAACACGTATCAGTTTTGACTTTAGAGTAATACCAAAGACGCTGTATAATGATAAATCAAAAAAATCATCTATAGACACAAAAATGAAATTTGAAATAGGTGGCTATTATAAGTCTACTCAAAATTTTAGTCAGGGATAATTATAGTTTTATTGGTAGCGGGAAGTGGAATCGAACCACTGACCTCAGGCTTATGAGTCCTGCGCTCTAACCAACTGAGCTACCCCGCCAAATTTATTTATTGTTGATTTATAATAGCTTTATTTTTAAAATTAAAGTTAAAATTAGCTTAAAATACTGTTATCGATAATAAATTATGTATCTAAAAGAAATTAATTTGAAAAACAAGTCTGCTTTAGTAACAGGTGCAGGAAAAGGGCTAGGAAGAGCGTGCGCGATAGCCTTGGCAGAAGCAGGAGCACACGTAATAGCTATCAGTAGAACGCAATCGGACTTGGATAAACTTAAAAAAGATATTAATAAGATAAATGGTAACATCACAACAATTATTTGTGATGTCACTGACCTTCATGACTTAGAGAATAAAATTAATAAAATTAAAAAAATTGATATTCTCATAAATAATGCTGGAACAAACATTCCTGAATTCTTCAATGAAGTAAAACAAAAAAATTTAAATTATTTAATTAATTTAAATTTGAAAGCCGCTTTTAATGTTGCTCAATTATCTGTTAAAAAAATGTTAAAAAATAAAATTAAAGATGGAGCCATTGTACATATGTCTTCACAACTAGGCCATGTAAGCATGAAGGGAAGAAGCGTTTATAGCATGACAAAATTTGGAATAGAGGGCCTGACTAAAGGGATGGCTTTAGAACTAGCAAAAAAAGGAATAAGAGTAAATTCAGTTTGTCCTACTTTTGTAGAAACACCACTTGTTAAAAAAGTCTTTAAAGATAAAAAGTTAAAAAAATTAATTTTGAGCCGTATCCCTATGGGTAAAACTGCTACCGAAAGTGATATTGCTACTGCAGTTTGTTTTCTTGCATCACCTTCTTCTTCTATGATTACCGGTACTTCTTTGCTAGTAGATGGGGGTTGGACAGCTCAATAAATGAAAAAAATATTTGTTCTCGTAATACTTTTATTCTACACAAATTCAATTCACGCACTAGAATTAAGGGGAACATTCTATCAAGGAAATTTAATTATAGGAAAAACTGACTCTAAATCAAAAGTTTTTATAGATAAAAAAAAAATTAAAGTTTCAGATCAGGGTTTTTTTGTTTTTGGATTAAGCAAAGATAGAAAAAAAGATGTTCTAATTGAAGTGATAAAAAATAACGTTACAGAAAGAAAAATTAAAAAAATCTATAAGAAAGAATATAAGATACAAAAAATTAATGGTTTACCTGCCAAACAAGTAACACCTCCTAAAGAAGTTTATGAAAGAATTAAAAATGATAATAAATTAATTGCTGACGCAAGATCTGTTGACAGCAACTTAGAATTTTTTGCTAGTAAGTTTATAGCACCAATCGATGACTCAATAATAACGGGTGTTTATGGAAGTCAGAGAGTATTAAATGGAATTCCTAAATCACCGCATTACGGATTAGATTTTGCAGCTAAAGAAGGAACTGAAGTTAAAGTCATGCTGGATGGTGTAGTCACACTTTCAGAGAAAAATTTGTATTACACAGGTGGTACAATTATTTTTGATCACGGGCATGGAGTAAGTACGCTCTATATGCATCTGAAAGATGTATATGTTAAAAAAGGGCAAGCTATAAAACAGGGTGATATAGTTGGAACTGTTGGTAAAACTGGTCGAGCAACAGGCGCACACCTAGACATTAGATTAAATTGGTTTAATGTTAAAGTTGATCCCGCCAGTGTTTTAACACTTAACCGCCAATGAAAAAAATATTTATAATTAATTTTGTGATTATAATATTTATAATTTTATTCCTAGAATTATTTATAAAATTTTTTAATTTTTCTGCTCTAATGGGAATAGAATCAGGATTAATGTATCATAAAAATAACAACCACCATTTAGTACCTGGCTCCAATGGCCTGATTTTTAATACTAAAGTTTACATTGACAATAATGGATATCGAATTCCTGCTAAATCTTTTAAATATACTACTTCTAATAACCTTCTCTTTATTGGTGATAGCACAACTTTTGGTAACGGAGTTATTGAAGAAGAAACTTTCGTCGGTAGACTAAGAAAAAATTTTAATGAAATAAACTTCATAAATACTGCTGTGCCCGGTTACCAAGTAAAAAATTACGTTCAAAATTTACCCATTTACAAGGGTATTGGCGATGTAGAAAAAATTATCTATGTGATTACCCTGACTGATGTTTTCTCTTCACCTAACGTTGTCGATTTGACTAATGAAAAAAAATTTGCAGTAGATCGTAATAGTAATTTTGTGATCAAACTAAGAGAAATTAATATAATTAATGAGTTAAATTCTCTACTACGAAATAGATCATATATATATGTATATTAAAGGTAGATTTTCAGATCCTTCAAAAAGATATTTTAAAAATGTACATAAATTTTATAAAGAAAATCAAATTTTAAATCTTTTAAATTTAGTTAGAGATTTAAAAGAAATAGCAAAATCTAATTTATATGTTGTAATCTTGCCGTATGAATATCAAACAAGAAAATGCACAGAAGATGACTTGTATCCACAAAATAAAATAAGAGAGATATTGAGCGATATAAAAATTAATTATTATGACTTTACAGAATATTTTTGCAAATCCAGTAAACCTAAGCAAAAATTTTATAAGTTTGACCCGATGCATTTATCTGCTGAAGGTCACGAGTTGGTGTATGATTTGCTTAAAGAGAGAATTAATTTCTAGGTGTTAATCAGTCTAAACTAAATTGATTTTTATAATCTTTTTTTAAGGAATTACTCTGTTTCGATTTATATAAAATTAAATTTTCTATGACTAAAATATCCAAATTAGTTCCCATGAAACACCTAAAGGCATCTTTTATTGAGCAAACTATTGGTTCTCCTCTTATGTTAAAAGAAGTATTTACTAAAATTGGACAACCGGATATTTCATTAAATTTTTTTATCAACTTATAATACCTTGGATTGGTCTCTTGATGTACAGTTTGAATTCTTGAAGAGTAATCAACATGAGTTACTGCTGGAATTTTGGATCTTTTTATATTTAATTTTTCTATACCGAATAAATTCTTTTGTTCAGTTGTCATAGTAATTTGAATTTCTTTTTTTACATCTGCAACTAAAAGCATATATGGACTGATATTTTCTAATTCGAACCAATTTCCAACTTCTTCATTTAAAATCGAAGGAGCAAAAGGTCTAAAACTCTCTCTAAATTTAACTTTTAAATTAAGTTCTTTTTGTATGTTTACTGATCTTGGGTCAGCTAAAATTGACCTTCCGCCTAAAGCTCTTGGACCAAATTCCATTCTACCTTGAAACCAGCCAATAGTTTTTTCTTCGCTTAATTCTTTAGCAATAATAGTGATCAACTCATCTTCTTTGTATTTTTTAAAATTTGCATTTAATGTCTGAAGTTCTTTTTCAATTTCATCGTTTTCAAATTTTGGCCCTAAGTAAGAACCTTTCATACTGTCGGTCAAATTTACTTTTCTTTCTTTTTTGAGTTCATGGTGCCAATAAGCTAAAGCAGCTCCTAGTGAGCCACCAGCATCTCCTGCAGCTGGTTGAAACCAGATATCATCAAATACACCGTCTTTTAAGATTTTTCCATTAGCAACACAGTTTAAAGCTACGCCTCCAGCCATGCATATTTTTTTTATTTTGTATTCGCTGGCAATATCTCTAGTTAGTCTGATTACTATTTCTTCGGTAACTGCTTGTATTGAAGCAGCTATATCCATATGAAACTGTGTAAGCAATTCATCTTCTGATTTTCTTACAGGCTTACCAAAAAGTTTATCAAATTTTTTGTTTGTCATGGTAAGTCCGGTTGCATAATCAAAATAACTCATATCCAATCTAAAAGATCCATCTTTTTTTAAATCAATTAAATTTTTTAAAATAAGTTCTTTGTAAATAGGGTTTCCATATGGCGCCAAGCCCATTACTTTATATTCCCCACTATTAACTTTAAAACCTGTGTAGTAAGTGAATGCAGAGTATAATAACCCTAGTGAGTGTGGAAAATGTATTTCTTTAAGCATTGTAATTTGATTTCCTTTCCCGTGAGCCACAGTAGTAGTAGCCCACTCACCTACTCCATCTAAAGTTAGTATTATCGCTTCCTCAAAAGGTGATGGATAAAAAGCACTAGCTGCATGACTAAAATGATGCTCTGAGAATTTTATTTTTTTAATATCTTTGAAATTTTCATCTAATTTTTGAAGATGGTCAAATAAGTATTTTTTTTGAAAAAGTTTTTCTCTTAACCATATTGGCATTGCTAAAGAAAATGATTTAAATCCTCTTGGTGCGAAAGCTAAATATGTTTCTAATAATCTTTCAAATTTTAGAAAAGGTTTTTCAAAAAAGACTATGTGCTCAATTTCACTTAATTTTAATTTTCCTTCTTCTAGAACATATTTAATTGCATTTTTTGGAAATTTTGGATCGTGCTTTATTCGTGAAAATCTTTCCTCTTGGGCTGCAGCTATTATTTTACCGTCTTGGATTAGCGCAGCAGCGCTGTCATGATAAAATGCTGATATACCTAGAACGCTAGTCATTAAAAGATTGTATAAATGAACGGAGCTACAACTGAACCTTGACTTAAGACAATCAGAATACCGAAAAAAACTAAGACCGCAACAATCGGAAAAAGCCAATACTTTTTTCTAACTGATAAAAATTCCCAAAACTCTTTTATAAAATCTATCATTAAAACTGCTTATCCATTGTTTTTACATCTTCAGTTCTTTTTATCCAATAACTGATGTTCTTTGAAAATTTAAGCTTGAGTAGATCTTTACCTATTATTCTAACAATAAAACTTATCGGTGTCACGATCACGAAAAAAATTAAAGCCATCACAATTGGTGAGATTAGTTTACCAAGTAATTCACCTAGTTTTATCCAATAATAATTTAACGGCTTTAATAAACTAGGTTTTACAAAGGATATTGTAAGTAAAATAAAAGCTAAAACAAGTGACCATATTTTTACTGAACTTAAACTCATTATAGGCCATAATCCAATTACTAAAAAAATAATTGAAAACATAAGACCAAATTTTTTTTCGGGTAAATTTTTCATTTAATAACAACCTTATACATTAACATAATCCTAAAAAACCTAATAAATTTTTTAAATATCTTATACTTATTATAAGGAGAAATTAAAGGAAAAAAAATAAACCATTAAAAATCAAAATATATAAATTTATCTGATGTACCCGAACTAAAAGACAATCCTAAAGCTATTATTAAAAAAATTATAGGAAAGATGTATCGTACGTTTACTTGGGTAGCAAAATTTTTTATATAATAATAGTTGTCATATTTTTGAGATAAAACTGCGATAATAGTAATAGCTAAAATAATTAAATTTTCTTTTAAAAAAAAATAATGCAGATTAGAATAAAAAATCATTAAATATTCATATAATAAGTTGAAATCTTGAAGCCTGAATACAAGCCACAAATTGAATATCACAAAACAATTTATTAAAATTTTTATACTTAAGTGAATTCGTAAAAAAAAATTAATCTTTTTCTCAATAAATAATAATAACCCATTGAGAAATCCCCACAAAATAAAATTAAAATTTGCCCCATGCCATAATCCTGCAACCGACATAGTTAACAATAGATTAAAGAAAAGTTTTTTTTCACCATTACGAGACCCACCAAGTGGTACGTACAAATAATCTCTAAACCATTTCGAAAGTGTTATGTGCCAACTTCTCCAGAATTCTGTTAACGATTTACTCAAATAAGGTTTGTTGAAGTTTATTGGTAATTCTATTGAGAGTATATTTGAAATCCCCAAAGCCATGTCAACATACCCACTAAAGTCAAAATAAATTTGAAGCGGGAATAGCAAAAAACCTTTAATCAGATCTTGTGCGGGTACTTCACTGGGGTTGTCAAAAATTGGATCAATAATAATTGCAATATTGTCAGCAAAATAAACTTTTTTGATAAATCCAATCGCAAATAAAATTATACCAAAATTAACCTGTTTATTTGAAAAAATTATTTTTTTTTTTAAAGCAGGTATTAACTCATTAGCTCTTAATATTGGGCCCGCTATTAATTGTGGAAAATAAATAATAAATTCAAGAAAATCAAAAAAACTTACTTTATCTGTGAAAGTTTTTTTTTTTTAAATCTATTACATAGGCAACAGCAGTAAAAGTTATGAAGGAAATAGCTAAAGGTAAATCTGATGTATAAGAGAAAAATATTAATTCTTTATTATTTATAATACTTAATAAAAAAAAGGAATATTTAAAATATAAAAGCGGTAAGAAAATTAATAATAATGATACCCAAGTAGGGTGCTTTTGTTTGGAACAAATGAATGTGATAACGCTTAAATATAGAATTAATAAAATAAATACAGGATTCCAAAATGTATAAAATATTAAGCTAAATAAAATTATAATTAACTTTTGATGGGACCTGATAAATTTTACAAATAAGATAAAAAATGAAAAAAAAAGAAGAAATTGAAGTGATGAAAATATCATTTGTTCAAGTACTCATAAATTTTATTAGAAAATAATAAATGCCCAGCTTTATTAGGATGCGGATCGTTATATGCATTCCATAATTTTTTTGTCTCAACACCTTCAATACTTTTGTAAAGATCTAGAAAAGGTATTGTATTTTCTTCTGCGTATTTAGCAATTTTCTTATTTATAAAAGATAAGGGGTATGGATTATTTTGATGAATGTCAGGTATCAAAAATATTGAACAGTTTATATTATTTTTTTTACAATGTTTTATTAGTCTTAATATTTCATTTTTTGCGTTTATGTAACCCTCATAATCGTTGTCATACTTAGATTTGTAATAATCCGTTAAACTTTGATCCGTTTTATAATTTTTAAATTTGTTCTGTAATTTCCAGAAAGCAACACCTAGATGAGTGTGTTTAAAAAAAAAATTTGTCTTTTTGGGTTTCATCATCTCTGTGTCATTTACAAAAAAATTAATGACAATGTCTGTAAATTCAAGATTCTTCCAATTTTCTAGGTAGTTATTTATATATCTTTCGGTATTATAATTTCCAACACCACCATTAATGAATATCCATTTTTTGTTTTCTTTTTTTGCTTTTTTGTTTAATAAATTGACGTATGTATTTTCGGATTTTACTCCCCACCCAAGCGTAATAGAACTACCAATAAACAGAAATCTTCTATCGTATAATTTTAAGTTGACGTTATTGTAATTAATGTCTCTTTGACCATACTTGTTAGTTTTTATTTCAACTTTTTGCAAAATTGCTTCTTTATTTTTTTGGTGGACATGATTAATTTTAGGATTTTTAACTTTAATTTTTAATAAGTTTGAATATCTCCACATTTCAACATCGTAATCTATAATTAAGGAGTTTTTTACTCTTAGAATACCTTCACATAAAATAATTCCAATTAAAAAAGATATTACTATTGGTATAATTTTTTTTATTAACATACTTTTGATGTTAGAATTTTGACATTGTTACAAATGTTTAATTTAATCTATAGAAAAAATCTACCTTAAATTAAAAAAGTTTCTGCATTAAATTGATACCCATACAATATTTAGAAAATCTGCTTTCTTTAAAATTTATTATTTTCTCAATATCATTTTTATCAATTTTATTACTTTGTGATTTTACCTCTAAAACTATCTGGGAAATTTTTTTAGAATTATGAAAATTTTGATATGGTGATAAAAATTCTATATTTCTATCAATTGTAATTCTTCCGATACTTTCTAATTGATAGTAACTCCTTAAGTATCTCACTCTAATTTTTTGTCCAACTATTTCATTTATGCCTAATTTTTTAAGATTGTGATGAAGATTATAATTATCAAACGTAAAATTTTTTAAAACAATTTTTTCTCTATGATGATTTTTTGTTGTTTTGATCTCTAAATTATTTAACTTACCATTATTGTAACCTCTAATTCTAATTTTTAACCTAGGTGTTACACCTTCTTCACTTAAATTAAAAAAAAGTAAATTTTTGGTGTCATAATACACACTCTCAACAATTCTATCTGGAAACAAATTTTTTAAATTATTTTTTCTAATAAAACTAAATTTTTCTGATGAATTAATTATAAATTTAATTTCATGTCTTTTTAGTTTATCTTTTAAAATGTTCATAATATATTTTCAAAAATTAATACTCTTGTAATATAGAAATTTCTGATAATTCATCGAATTGTTTTTTAATTTTAAATCCACTACAATTTAATTTACTTATACTAATTTTAGATCCTCCAAATTCTTTTTTTTTATTATAAGCAGCCAAACATGTGTTTACATTTTCAATTTTAATTTTCTGCACATTGGTTCTTGCGTCATCTTTAGATGCAATACCAATATTGCTTTTCGAAATATAACCATTACTTAAATTTAACTTTGATTTCTCACCAATAGACATTCCTTTATCCCCACAATTATTTAGAGACGCTTGTTTAATATTGTAATCACCAAAAGAAACATCCAGACAATCATTTTTAGCATTATTAATAATTATATTTTTTATATTAAGTTTAGAAAAATCAATATCTAAGCCATCATATTGAGAATTATTAATTTCTATGTTTTCTAAATCACCCTGTGAATTTTTAATATTGACTGAGTCTTCGCAAGTCATGTCCAAGCTTTTAATAGAAACATTTTTAAAATTACTATCAAAAAAATTTACGCATCCGGTCAACAAATTTTTATCGTACCTAACTTCATTATATTTGATATCATTGTTATTAAATTCTTTTTTAAAATCAAAGTTAACATTTTTGAAATCTCCTTGAATAAAAAGTCTAGATTTATTGTTTTTAAAAATAAATTTTATATCTTGGTTGTTTTTATTTACTTTGACAAAATGATAGGTTGCATTTTTATCAATAAGAAATTCATTAGATTGTACATCTAATTTAATTATTGGTACTTCTTTGTCTAAGGTTCCTAAGTTTATTGGAAATGATTTAAAATTGTCAGTTATTTGATATCTGCCACTCTCTGAAATAAGCTTACTATATTCCTCATTATTAATTTTATTACATGATATTAAATTTTTATTTTTAACACTCAAATAGCAATTAAAGTATTTATCATCATAAATAAAATTATACATAATTATTTTTTCTGAAAAATTATAAGAAATTTTTTTTTTATAAACATTATTAACTTTAAAATATTGTATAATTTTAGTTTCAATTTCTGCATATTTTTTAATTTTTTTTTTATCAAAATTAGCATTTAAAAAGAATTTATTAGATTCATCAAGATTATTTAAGCTTGAATTATAAATATCTTTAAAGACACATTCCTGCATTTTACTTAAGTTTTTCTTTGTTAGATCGTTATATTTTTTTTTAAAATTAGAAATAATTATATTATCAATTGTGTTTTTACAATTTGCTCTGTTAGGTAAAAATTGAACATTACCATCATAATACAATGGTAAAAAAATTTTTTTGTAAGGTATGTATATGTATTTTCTATTATTAATACCAAGTCCGTGACTTGCATATTTTTTATGAATATTTTTAAATAATTTTTCATTGTAAACCTGATTGTCAAAATCTACGTTTGATTTAGCGGCTATTGCCTCAGAGGCTATAAAATTTGAAATATCATTTTTTAAAAAATTATTGTTATCAATAACAAATGAACTCGAAAAAAAGCTATCATAAATTTCTTTTTCATCTTTATTTAAATAAAAATCAAAATCATTTGCTTTTAAAATTACAGTTTCTGTTAAATTGTTTCTCTCTAAAAATTCTTTAGTGGCGTCTTCTTGAAAAATTGCCTTATAGTTATTTCCATTTAAACTTACATTAACCATTCTCGTGTATAGAGATGGAAAATTTAGATAATTAAGCATTAATGTCCAGAAAACTTCATTTTCTCCCTTTCTAGTTTCGGGTAAAAAAAGATTAAATCGTGTCACACCATTAAAGCTGCCATCGATCACTTTTACTTTTAAACTTGTCTGAGGAAGTCGTAGATGGTCTTTCCAGTCACCATGGATTCTTATTTTCGAGTCAATTTTTTTTTGATTAATTACAATCTTTGCTTTTACCCATTTTTTATATTTTTTTTTTATATTTTGTTCACCATACAGTTCTCCATCTGTATATGCTTTCATAGCTCTTCTCATGTATTTATTATATTGAGAATTACTTAATTCAAATTGAATTTCTGAAGGTATGTTAAGACTATTTGAAAATGCAGAATTAATGCTAATTAATATAACACTTGTATAAATATTTAAAATTAGAACCCATTTAAAAATTTTCATCTAGGTCAACATTATAACTGTTTATTTTTGAAGACCATTTATTTAAAAATTCGTCTTTATCTTTAATGTTATCAAAAATTGCCAAACCAGAAACATTAAAATTACTATCCTCATTTTTTACTGAATAATTTTTAATATTTTTATCATTAATAATTGTTTTAAAATCAACATCTTTCATTGATCCTTGAAAATTTAACGATAGTTTGCCGCCCCCTTGAGAATTCTTTAAATTAGTAAATGAAAATTTTTTTATAAAATAAGGTAAAATTGATAACAATATAATCAATACTAACGTTATACCTAAGTCCACTTTAGCACTTATTCCCATAGTTAATAAACTAAAGTAATGGACTAGTTCATATGGTGTTCTTATTGGCGTTCTGAATCTAACAATGGATAAAGCGCCAATCATTCCAATACTTAAAGCAATGTTAGAGCCAATAACTGTAGTAATTACTAAGCCTATAATTGGCAAAGTAATCCCAACGTACAAATTAAAATTATTTCTTAGCCAGTTGTAGCTGAATTTAGAATGGGTATAGGTAACTATTAAACCGCCTAGTGCACAAAAACCAATTTTTATTAATAATAAAAAAAGTACAATATTTTGAGTAGAAAGTTTTTTATAAGCTAAAGTTAATAATTCAAGTAGATCTTGCATTTGTTATTTTTCTATTTAATTTTGTACTTAATTTACGCAGCTTGCTGCATATTATGCTTGGTAGACATGCCACTTAAAAAGTTCCAGAGATATTTGGCAGTAGATAAAGCGGCTGTTTCAGCTTTTTGCTGATCTTCTTTAGATAGTCCGTCTAATAATTTTTCACACTCTGCTCTATGATGAACGTCAGCAGACATGTGTGCCTCAAAAAACTCTAATCCTTTTTTTGAAGAGCAGCTATAGTGATTTTTTAGTCCTTGAATTTTTGTTTCAGCAATTTCAGGAATTTGTCTTTCATAAGTATATAAAGAAG
>MDTF01015001.1_pt1 | contig 13948 bp, 15 predicted proteins | sample 811191 | NCBI WGS metagenome assembly MDTF01 (sample SAMN05326649, study PRJNA326480) | marine metagenome | isolation source: seawater | place: Southern Ocean | collected 2011
AGGCTTGGCATTAATGATCAAGCGCAGCGCAAAGGGTATAGGGGCCACGCTTTGTCGGACGCTAATAGGCTGCGAAACAACTCAATCGCTGTGACCTGCCCCGGTGGGGAACGTTCCTTCACCACCTACAAGTCCCGCTATGGATTAGCTCGAACACGGCTGATGGGGTTGGCTAAAAACCTAACCCTGCTCGGGATGACCGCCATCGCCCATTACATCGCGAAGGGTTCAAAGTTCTTGACGCTCTACGGCATACCAAGTCAAATAACTGCTTCAGGGCGACATAAGCTGTGATATCAGACGAAACTTGATCCTGTTTGCCCGAAATGACGATTTATGCTGGAGGCTCAATTTAGTATTTACCTTATTTTGATTTGAGCTTTAGATTGCTTTAATTCGTCAAGGGTTTTTAATCAGATGTGCATAGTTATTTGCCTTTATAAGTACGAGCCACAGTTCATCATTCTATCGGAATGGTTTAAATAAAAGCTTATCGCATAATTGACTTTAATTTATAGACTGGGGTTAAGCTGTGTGAAACACAGTTTGCCAACAGAACTACAGTTTAAAAACAACCAGAGCAGCCCGTATTGAAGCCTTAAATCGTTTACTTTGCATTCCATCTGAGGCCTCGGTATCTACCGTGGAATGTCGTGTCCTAGTGCGTTACAGAGCAGAGCTGTGTCGCAATAATGCTTGTAGTGTGTCAGCTTTTCACCATTTGACTTCCAGAAATGCACTGTCTCAAAATCCAGCTCTTTTCCTGTTTTGGTTGTTTTTGCTCTATAGAAACCTTTGACTACCAGGTCTGTGTCGTTGATCAGGATGAATTCCTTTGCGTGGACTTCAAAATTATCAAACAAAGGGCCTAGCTTTTCAAAGAATGCCTTTGAAGCTTCGAGACCGTCTTGAACCCCCCCAAAGGGGAACCCAGCCATGATTCCGAACTGGAAGTCGTCAGACAAAACGTCACCTAATTCGCCTTCTCCATTTATGATTTCATAAAATCTAGCTGCTAATTCTGAGATATTGTTCATTTTTATTCCTTTTCACTTTGATGCTGAAAGGGTCCAGTATATTTCAGTACTTTGTTAAAATTCGGTAGGCTGAGAAGCTCGTTTTTGGGCGATATCCATGATTAGTATATTTAAAGCTCCCTATTTTATAAATTATTTCCGCCGTATTTCTGGCGTCTGTCCAATCAGTGCTTCCCTAGATAAAGCCCATAAGGTCAGCATTGCCCTTTTCATAGGGACTGCGTCACGTGCTAGGATGCGGGCAGAGAATCCGTTAACTAAAGGCAGCCTAGAAATACCAATTACCCCTCCATCAAATGATTTAAATATAGTGCGGACACTTCTAATTAAGGGATTGAGATCAACACCAGGAACGAGTGCTAAAACGCTACCATGGCAAGTAAATCCTCCCATTTGGCCAATCTTATTGGCGGCAAATGCTGCTCCTGTGAGCTCGAAACGGTCAGTTACCAGAGGCGACCCATCTTTTTTAACAATTTGGATATTATTTTTAAAGAGGTCAAAAAACTGACCACATCCACGGTGGTCATGGGCCAGAAAACTGTCGAATAGAATAACGCCTGCGGTCTCGTCGACACTCAAATAAACCGAAGATTTTAGTCTTGCACCTGAAAATAATATTATTGGATCTGGCACGTATTCAACCAATGATCCGGCATCAGCACTTATCTTGCAGATCTGCTCTGCTTTACCTTGGGACCCGTCGTGAACAATCGTTGAGGCCTGGGAAGTCAGATGAGCCTGAGCCTTGGATGCCACATTTATTTCAGTCAGCAAATTGTCGCGTGCAAAAATGCCACCAGCGCAGGACTGGGTGTAGATCGATGCGATCCCAGCTGCAGTCCCTTCGTCCAAATAAAAGGGTCGACACAGATGAAATGGATATGAGCAGAATTGTTTGTCAATAAACGTTTTTCCATCTGGTGCTCGAGCAAATGACAACTCCAGCCTGCCGCGTTTAGCGATTGCTGGATGCACAGCTTTCATCAAAGATTTTCCTTTAGGCATGCGTGAATAGCACGTCATGCATTAATTGTTCTACCAGTGATTCGATACCAATTTGGTTTTTGCAGTCAGTAAGGATGACAGGCCTGCCATTGCGTACCTCCATCGCTTCTTTTTGCATCATTTTGACGTTTGCGCCTACAATCGGCCCTATATCAATCTTGTTGATAATCAAAAGATCACTGCGGATAATGCCGGGACCTTTTTTACGTGGGATGTCATCGCCGCCACCGGTGTCGATGACAAACATCCAGTAGTCAACCAAATCAAGTGAAAAAGTGGACGCTAGGTTATCGCCGCCACTTTCAATAAAGATCAAATCTGCAGTGGGAAACATCGCTGACAACTTTTCTGCTGCAGCAATATTAAGTGACGGATCTTCTCGTATTATTGTGTGTGGGCAAGCTCCTGCTTCGACTGCCAGTACGCGCTCAGGCTCGATCAGTCCAGAGCGCTGTAAACGAAGGGCATCTTCCTTTGTGACCAGGTCGTTAGTGATCACGGCGAGTTCAACATCGTGCGCAGTTAGGGCTGGGATAAGTCTTTCGATCAGAGCGGTCTTGCCTGAGCCGACAGGTCCGCCAATGCCGATACGTGCCGCAGAGCGCTTTTTTTCCAAGCAGCTTACAAAATCTTGTTTCATTTTGGTCAGGTCACCTTAACATGTAAAGTTGTGCCAGCGGCAATTTTTCTGCGGGTTCACACCACGCCAGATCTCCATCAACAAACACATCAAAAGTCTGTGGATCTACGCGGATATTAGGGCAGGCGTCATTGTGTAGCATATGTTGTTTTCCTAGCGTTCTAGTGCCGCTCGCGGGCAGTAATTTTTTTGAGATATTCAGCTTATTGGCGAGATCATCCATAATTGCTGATGGGTGCACAAAACACGCTGAAGTGGCATTCTTTGCCTCACCGAATGCACCCCATTGTGGCCGCATCCTAACTGGTTCACATGTCATTAATGAGCCTGCTGAGTCCCCCATCGCACCATAGGCGATGAATCCACCTTTTACGACGATTTCAGGTTTGATGCCGAAGAATCCAGGTTTCCAGAGCACTACATCCGCTATCTTGCCTTTTTCAAGTGAACCAACATGTGCGTCGATGCCAAAGCTCCTGGCAGCGTTGATCGTATACTTGGCAATATAGCGTTTTATCCGCTCGTTATCACCTTTCCTAGTGACCTCATTAGATAGGCGTCCGCGCTGATCTTTCATTTTTGAGGCGAGCTGCCAGGTCCGTGCAATCACCTCGTTGATACGGCCCATACCTTGACTATCTGATCCAAGCATTGAAATAGCTCCTAAGTCATGCAAGATATCTTCAGCTGCGATAGTTTGTGCTCGAATACGGCTTTCGGCAAAAGCAACGTCTTCGGGGATGGATGGGTTTAAATGGTGGCAGACCATCGTCATGTCTAGGTGTTCATCGAATGTATTAACGGTAAACGGGTTTGTCGGATTGGTTGATGATGGCAGGCAGTTCATTTCACCAGCTACGCAGATCACATCTGGTGCATGACCGCCACCGGCCCCTTCGGTGTGGTACATGTGAATAGTGCGTCCGTTGATTGCCGCAAGCGTATCTTCCAGGAAGCCGCTTTCATTTAGCGTGTCAGTGTGAATTTGCACTTGAAAATCCAGCTCGTCCGCAACGCTAAGACAGGTGTCTATTACTGATGGAGTAGATCCCCAATCCTCATGAATCTTAAGTCCAACAGCACCACCAAGAATTTGGTCATATATAGACTGAGGATTAGAAGTATTTCCACGGCCAAGGAAACCGAAATTGAGTGGAAAGGCCTGTGACGCTTGAATCATTTTTCCAACATTAAATGCTCCACCGCAATCAATCCCAACAGTAATTGGTCCTAGGGATCCTCCCATCATTGTAGTAATGCCAGATGCAATTGCGTGATCACAAAGCTGAGCACTATCAAAATGCACATGCACATCAATCCCTCCTGGAGTTGCAATCAGCCCTTCCGCGTCCCGGACGGTTGTAGCGGCGCCACAGATTAAATCAGGATGTACGCCCTCCATGGTTCCGGGGTTGCCAGCCTTGCCCACACCGACAATCTTACCCTCTTTGATACCTATATCGCCCTTGACGATGCCAAGCACTGGATCGATGACCGTAGCATTACAGAGCAGCATATCTAGTGCGCCCATGGCGCTATTGTAGCCGGGAGTTAAACCCAAGCCATCCCTTAGTGTTTTGCCACCGCCATGCAGACATTCGTCGCCGTGGGTAATAAAATCATGTTCAACCTCAGCAAAAAGATTGGTGTCGCCCAACCGGACTGCGTCGCCGGTAGTGGGGCCATACATATTGGCGTAATCGTATCGATTCATCTTAACCATTTTATGCTCCTTTAAAACCGCGCTCTTTGGCGCGGCGCAACGCTTGTGCCTTATTCTTTTCGTCGCTAGCAGATCCATTGGTTAGATTGTTAAGACCGTATAATTCTTGCAAGCCACCAAATTCAGTTAGTGTCACTTCTCGCGCTTCGCCAGGTTCAAATCGAACTGCTGTTCCAGCTGGAATATCCAGTCGCAGCCCATAGGCCCTAGCCCGTTCAAAATCGAGTGCCTTATTAGTTTCAAAAAAATGATAGTGGCTGCCGACTTGGACTGGTCTGTCGCCGGTATTAACTACTTTCAGAGTTTTGGTCCTCCGCCCAGCATTGATCTCAATTTGGCCAGGTTCGCAAACCAGTTCGCCTGGCTTGACACCCTGTTCAGCAAGTTTTCCTGGGCGTATAGGATCGTGGACTGTGACTAGTTTAGTTCCATCAGGAAATGTCCCTTCGACTTGGATGATGCTAACAAGGTCTGCTACGCCTGACATGACGTCATCAGTATTTAACAGGGTCGAACCATATGACATTAACTCTGCTACTGATCGTCCTTCGCGAGCGCCTTCAAGAATTTCATCGCTTATGTAGGCGATTGCTTCGGGATGGTTTAACTTGAGCCCTCGGGCTTTGCGGCGCCGGGATATTTCGGCAGCTGTAAAGATCGTTAACCGTTCCATTTCAGTTGGTGTCAGAAGCATCAAGCCCTCCCTCGTTCAATCAGTTAATAAATAGTCGAATTTCATCATTTTCGTGGTTCATGGATGCGATTTCGATTTGTGGTATGAAACTATGTACGTCCTCAGGTGCAGGAATGGGTAATAGTAACACTTCCTCAATCACAGGCACTATTCTTGTGTGTATGACCTGAGCGTTGATATGACCAATAATTGATAACCGGATTGCTGCTCCCAAAATTCCGGTGCAAAGACCATGCGCCGACATCATCAAAGCTTGCTTTTCGGAAAATCCTAAGGCTCGCCAAATTAATCCTTGTATGACTGGTATATGCCCAAACGCTTGCTGGCGCGCGATCAGGTCAATGTAGTTTGACGCCCCAGGTGTGCCAGTCCTTGCATGAACGCTTAGCAGCGCCCCACCCATCTGGGTTGACCCGAGACGCTGCTCGGTACTGAGTGATTGTGCTTCTAAGTTCCGGTCTAGTTCGGTGAGTATGCTTGTATTATTCGCAGCAGCGTGAGCATGGGCAATAATTGGTCGGTCGAGACAGGACCATCGGGATAGCAAATGCGCCGATATAAATTCAAAAAGTCTATTTGATTCGACAATAATACTGCGATTGCAAAGGGCCTCAAGACCCCATGAAAAACTAACAGCACCACTTGGAAACATACTGTCGGCATGCTGCAGTACTGATAGTGTGCTAGGATAGGAATCATTCATCTTTAGCCTCGCAAAGAATTACTTGGCCACTGGACAGCTGATTTTCCAGCCTATCAATATAGCTCTGGCGTGGTCCTTCAAGGGCGATGTGAATAAGATCTTTATCAAAGCGCACTTTCCAGTGCAAATTACCGGCAAAATACCCTAACTGAAGTGCTGCTGCCTTATCTAATGCATCAAGTGATAGCCAAGCTCTTTTTGTCAGCCGAACAACGATCGCTCTATCCGCAGTCAGCAACAGGATCGACCCATCAGATAATTTTTGATCTCTATTGAGCATAACGGCACAATCAGTGCCCTTATCAGTTTTCAGCCGAAACCGTCGTCGCGCAACATCATCTGGTGAAATGGTGACATACTCAACTCGATCGAGGTGTTTGATGTGGTGAATTTTTTCGGAAAAAGTGGCTTCTGAGGCGTATCCAACTATTCCATCTAGCACTTTCATAATTATAACTCCTTAGACCGACCGATACCTGTAATTTTAGGTCACTAGTCAGAGCGCTGATTGCGCTGCTAACACTAGTGAAACCTTCTCAAAAGCGCCGAAATTTCTTCCCTCTGCGCCCATAAAATTAACATACCAGATTAAATACCTAATGATTTTTTACGTATATTTCAATAGCTTTGCAAATAAATTACGTTATTCGAAATAAATGGTTGATATATTATGGATATCATCACATAATGATCATTCAATTTGTTAAAAGCACTATTTTTTAAAGGAGCACAATTGCAAGATCCCTCTTCTAAACCTTTAGACTTAGACAGTCATTTTACAGGTAATTATTTAAATGATCGAAGTGCACTATCTGCTGATTTGCCCACTCGACGAATTGCGGCTTATTGTCAAAAAGATGGTCGTCTCCGATATTTTAATTTCGTGAACAAGTTTAATGCATCTGCAAGGAAGGTTCGACACTGCATCAATCAGATAACCAAGGTAAAAGTTTTGCAAATGGTTGGAGTGGCTGATCTGCTGGCTAATGGAAATGAAGGGTTTGCCTTTGTGAAGATGCGTATTGGATCAATGCTGGAGCAGTATGGATATCAATTTTGCCGAGCCCACGGGAGCGTTGTTAATAATCAAGTTTATGATGGAATGAGGGTATCCCCAGTTCACACAGCCTGGCAAAAATTGATCCTGCCTGAACAAAGCGTAGAGAGATTTAGAGTTGAAACCAATAGTGGGGCCTCAAAAATGAATTGGTTTTTTGGTAGGTTCGAACAGTGATTACATCTTCAAATCCCACTATTCTACCTGATATCAATGTTATCAGGCCAATGCCAAAGAAGCCACATAAGAAGCGGTGGCTAGAATATAATTCAACGATTTCTAAAAGAGAATCCGTCATTCTTGGAGTCTTAATTTGGACACTTTTCTTTGGTCTGTGGAAAACGTCAGTTATATTAGGTTGGGTGAACAGCCTATTTCTTCCACCACCGGAGCAAGTTATATTAGCCTTGTATTTGCTTATTGCTAATGAAGGGTTCCTGTACGACATAGTAGTTAGCATTTATCGCATTGTTATCAGCTTTGGCTTGGCATGTTTGGTAGCTGTGCCGATGGGTATTCTAATGGGCTCTTTTAAGCGTGTAGAAGCCTTGGTTAATCCGCTCGTATCAGCTTGGCGATATTTGCCTGCCCCTTCATTTGTGCCCCTTCTTTTGATGTGGTTTGGAACAGGAGATGGACAAAAGGTAGCCCTTTTGTTTATCGGAGTTATCTGGTTTCTCATTACAATCATAATGGACCATGTGAAGTCGGTCCGCACCGAGCTTCTGGAAACATCTATGACGTTGGGTGGAAATCGCTGGCAGATTCTGTGGACAGTAGTCGTGCCTGCTGCGTTTCCTGATATCTTGGTTGCCATACGCCAGATGCTTGCGGTTAGCTGGACTTACCTTGTGATTGCCGAAATTGTCGCTGCGTCTACTGGAATTGGAGCAGTTATGATGCGCGCAAAGCGTTTTCTACATGTGGATGAAATCATGGCGGGAATCCTTGTCATTGGATTGCTTGGATTAGCTTTCGATTTTCTGTTCAGATTTTTACATCGAGTATTGTTTCCATATTTGCGCAGAGAACGATGAAGTAAACTGGAAAATGTCCAGGAAAAGAGTGAGGAGAAACCTCATCAGGAATGAGTGACCCAACACTTGGTTGAATAAAGATCACACATCTTAAGGAGGAAAAAATGAAACGATTTTGCACCCTGATAAGAGCTATGCGTAGAACCTCTATTGCGCTTGCAGGTGTTTTTACCATGTTCCTAATAACCCCGTCGATACTAGAGGCAAGAGAACAGGTCCGTATCGCGGGCTTAACCTGGCCAGGATATGGTTTCTGGTTTATTGCCGAAGAGAAGGGATTGGCACCAGATTTGGAAATCAGTTTTCAGGCTATTGAAGATCCGTTTCAGTCTTTTGCGCTAGCGACATCGGGTGAACTGGATGTAGTTTCTAGCACTATTGAGTTTGCTCCGATTGCAGCTGGCGAAAGCATGCCCATCTCACTAGTAGCGTATGGCAACATCTCATATGGCACTGACAAGATCGTGGTAAGCAGTCGGATTAAGAGCGCAAAGGATTTGATTGGAAAAAAGGTTGCTGTGCTTGAGGGTGGCCTAGCTCAACTTTACATGGCTATCTGGCTTGAGCAGAACGGTGTTCGTTACGATCAGGTGGAATACGTTAACCTTATCATGGATGACGCCGCTTCAGCCATGATTGGAGGTGACGTGGATGCAGCTGAATTCTGGGATCCCTTTGGCCCCAATCTAATGAAAGTGCTAAGCGGTTCACATGAATTGGCCAATTCACGCGAGCCGTTTTGGTTGAAAAGCGCTCTGATTGCTGACTCCGTATTCATGAATAAGAAGTTTATTGCTGAGCGTAACGATGTTGCTCTTAAAACTATGCAAGCGCTCTATGACGCAATTGAGTGGTGGTCAAAAAACCCGACGGAAGGCAACAAGATTATTGCTAAGAATCTTAAGATGTCACTTGCTGATGTGGAACTTGTTATTGGCAAGGATGGATCTGGAAAAGATGGTGGTCTTTATCCTTATTCGTTTATTGAAGCTGCTCGGTTTTGTGGCGTGGCGCCGGGAGATCCTCCATTTGGACAGGAGAATGGCCAGATTGTAGATCATTTCAAAATGACGAATGAGTGGTGGTTGAAATTTGGTCAAATGAAGGAGACGGCTGATCCCTCAAATGGCATCAACTGCACATTATTGGGGAGCCTTCACAATCAGGGCTATGGTCAATAACTACGTAGAAAATTTGGGCTGTTACTAAAGGATTTAGGGTCGCCAAATTGGCTTCCCTGATCTCAGAATATTACCTAAGTCCACAGTACCTTTCAGACAGTAATGGCTTCCTTATAGAAAAAATTAGTTGAAACAGTCTTCAGAGAAAATAGGTTTATAAAATGCAAGCGGGAGCGTTAGTAGATACCATCAATGATAGAGCAAAGCTTGAAATAAGGAATGTTTCGAAAGAATTTTTGATTGTTGGAAAGGGTGCAATACAGGTTGTTTCTGATATATCGTTCGACGTATTCGAAAACGAAATCTGCGCGTTGCTTGGGCCTTCAGGTTGCGGCAAATCGACAGTTTTGCGCATAGTTGCCGGACTTGAGGAAGCAACTGAGGGCAGTATTAGTTTGGATGGAGAAGAAATTGGTAGACCAGGTCGCGAACGTGGCATGGTTTTTCAGTCGTACACATCATTTGATTGGCTCACTGTTCAGGAAAATGTTGAATATGGAATGGCCCTCAACAGTTTTGCCAAATCGGAACGTGCTGAGAGGGCGGCCCATTTCATCGACCTTGTTGGTTTAGCTAAGTTTAAAACAGCCTACCCGGTTCAACTTTCAGGAGGGATGAAACAACGTGTAGCGATCGCTCGCACTCTGTCAAATGACCCTACAATTTTACTGATGGACGAACCTTTTGGCGCACTAGACGCCGAAACTCGGTGGACGATGCAAGAGCTATTAATGAAGATTGTTGAAACATCCGAAACCACGGTGCTTATCGTAACCCATGACGTCGAGGAGGCAATTTTCTTGGCAGATCGCGTGGTATTCATGACGCGCCATCCAGGCAAAATAAAGAAGAATATGATTATGGAATTTAAATCTGGAAGTCGAGCTATCGATAAAGAGACCTTTGTAGAGCTATCTGGATATAAGGAAATGGAGCATCGTATCATGAAAATGATGCGTGAGGAGAGTTCAAGCAGGAATTCAGATGTGTAATTGCAAACTCACACAGCTTCTAATTATTAGCACTTCAAAAACTTACCTTTTGCATTGAGTGGAAAACAAACAAAGGAAGAAGGCTTATGTGTAGTATTTGTGGCTGCAGCGCAGGAGAAGTTCGTATTGGTGGAAAAAAAGCTGGACAGCACCACCACCTTTTTGGACATGAAGGAACAGATCCACATCTTCTGTTGATCGAGCAAGATATTCTTGCAAAAAATGATCAATATGCTGAGGTGAATAGAGCACGTTTAAAGCAAAGTGCTACTTTGGCGTTAAATCTTGTTTCAAGCCCGGGAGCCGGTAAGACGGCCCTTCTTACTTCCACTATTACGTCATTGACAGGTCAGTTTGTCATGTCCGTTATCGAAGGAGATCAGGAAACTGAAAATGATGCTCAGCGCATTCGTGAAACTGGCGTTCAAGCTGTTCAAATCAATACTGGACGTGGCTGTCATTTGGACGGACACATGATTGGCCATGCACTAGACGAACTTGGCACTAACGAGACGGATGTTGTTTTTATTGAAAATGTTGGAAATTTGGTCTGTCCGGCTGCATTTGATCTTGGTGAACATCACAAGGTGGCAATTCTTTCCGTAACAGAAGGTGAGGATAAGCCTCTCAAGTACCCTGACATGTTCGCGGCGTCTGATCTGATGATAATCAGTAAGACAGATCTCCTGCCATATGTTGATTTTGATGTAGCGCGTTGTATGGAGTACGCTCGAAGGGTTAACCCGGGTATTGAAGTGATCCAATTATCGGTGCGGTCCAAACAGGGTTTATTGCAATGGTACGAATGGATTACGCAAGCGTCTGCATTGGTGAAAAAATCTGCAGAGAAAACCTACAATTTAACGAGCACTGGAGATTGCGAGGATGCATGAACTTACTATTGCGCGAAACCTGATTGACATTATTGCGGATCATGCGAGCCATAGAAGCGCCGCAGGAGTGAGTGCAATTTATCTCCGTTTAGGTGTGCTGTCTGGGTTCAGGAGAGCATTGTACTTCTGCTTTGAAAGGGTCGCCAAGGGCACAATTTGTGAAGGTGCAAAGTTGGTAGTGGAGGAGGTGTCCCTTGCAGTCCATTGTGACCATTGCTGTGAGATCAAGCGGCCCAGTGGACGCTATAATTTCAGGTGTTGCGACTGTGGGCACCCTACCCCAAAGGTAGTTGAGGGACGCGAAATGCAGATCACAGCAATCGAGTTGTTGTTGGATAAAAAAGACCCACGTGCATCCGCGAGTATTAAGCAAGAACAAAAAGCCATCACATGTTAAATAGGAGATGATGATGAGTAATAATTATATTTGGGATTTTGTGCCGCATCAGCACCGAGGGCCACAACAGCAACAAGGTAAAGACGACCATATTTACTCACCTAAACTGCACAATGGTTCGTTTAAGTCGCCTGGCATTAGTACTTTTATGGGCGCACCGTATTGTCCGCCTGATCGTAAAGCTATCCGAGAAATGGATGCTAAAATCGCCTTCATTGGCATTCCATGGGATCAGGGTCAGATGGTGCGTTCTGGTACATCGCAAGGACCACACGGTATCCGGGAGGCATCCAGCCAGTATTTTAGCTACTTGTTTGAATACGACATCGATCTGATGACATTCTACCAGCCGGTCGATTGCGGCGATGTTCCTATAGTAACTGGCAATAATGATCGTTCTCACGAATATATTTATCAATATGTCACAGAAATTCTGGAAGGAGGTGCTAAGGTAATATTCGTTGGTGGTGATCATTCAGCGCCAATTCCAGCGGCGAGGGCACTGTCGGATTTTCACAAAAATGGTAGTATTGGCTATATGCACATAGACTGCCATTTAGACACCGCACCAGATTGGGGTGGCGTAGTTAACACCAACTGTTCACCAGTATCCCGACTTCTGGACCTGCATAATTGCAGCGCAAAGAACATCTGCCACATGGGTTCACGCAACGCTCTAAATCCTAAGGATTGGTTCGATTTTTTTACTGATTCAGGTGCTCATTTAATTCCGATGATGCAATTTGTAGAGCGTGGCGTGGATGAATGTACCCATGAAATTTTTCGTAAAGCCTGGGACGGTACCACTGGCATTTATACTTCTTGGGATACAGACTCGCTTGATGCAAGCTGCATGCCTGGCACTACTGCGCCTGAATGCTTTGGTATCAAGTCGCGTGAAGCACTGCGAATAGCTCAGATTGCGGGTATGTACGGTACAGATATCTTCGAGGTATCTGAGCTTAGCCCTCAGTTTGATGTAAGCATGATGAGTTCGAAACTTGCTTGCATGATGATTTACCACTACCTTGGAAGTCGAGCAAAAACATTATTAAATCAAGGACTTACAGCTTCAGATCTCTGAAAAATAAGAATATCTTAAGGAGAGAATTCATGAACCCTGCAAAAGAATATGCACACCTGTTTTCACCAGGCGGTGGTGACGATGCTAGCAACTACCGCGCACCGGGACAAATCACCTTCATGCGGGCAGACCATGTGCCGCTTGACGCTAAGGCATTGGAGAAATCTGGTGTTAGATACGCGTTCATTGGGGTGCCGTTTGACGAAGGCAATGTTGGAAAGCCTGGCTCAGATGAAGGGCCACGGGAGTTCCGCCTAGCGTCTCAAGAATACTTCCCATACTGGTTTGAATATCAAGTAGATTTGCATGGGAGCAGTGCTGACTGTGGTGACGTGCAGATGCCTAAAGTAAACCCTGAGTTATCAAGGGAAAGAATTTATCAAGCTGTTCGTACAATCTTGGAAGCTGGTGTTACGCCGATTATCTGCGGAGGAGACCGTTCGATAGGCATTCCAGCAGCCAAGGCTTTATCTGACCATCTTGGTGCAGAAAAGAAGATGGGTTATATGCATTTTGGCGCGCACCTTGAAATGGCTGACGCCTGGGCTGGGGAAAAGAACGTTAGTACTTGCACCATGGCGCGAGTTAGTGAGTTACCAAACCTTGCGCCTGAAAATATCGCCCATTTTGGGGCACGGAATGCTATGAACCCAAAAGATTGGATTGACTTGGCAGAAAAGCGCGGAATCAGGTTTCATCCAATGTATGAAATTGACGATAGAGGTGTTGATGAAACTATTGATGAAGCCATAAATAAAGCTTGGGTTGGTACCGACGCCCAGTACCTAAGTTTTAACTTCAATGTTATGGATGCCTCGGATGCGCCTGGTGTGACTTCGGCTGAACCAGGAGGAATAGAGTCTCGCGAGATGATGAAAATTGCAAGTGCTCTCGGTCGCCGTGGCGGCGTCAGCGTGATTGAAATTTCTGAGTTGTGTCCAATATTTGACGTTAGTGGTACCTCATCGCGTCTAGCTGTATGTGTGATCTTGAGGATCATGGCAGCAATAGCACAAGCGCGTGGTGAATCGGTTGATCTTGACATCAGGCGTCCTACTTAAACCAATGATGTCAGGACAGGCTCGTTGCAGATGGATGGCAATTTTTAATTTCAGTTAATTATCATTTATCAAGAGGTTACTAGAACAGCTTTAAGGCCTTATTCATGATTTTAGTGTGGAATTAGTGATATCAAATCGCGGTTTATGTTACCGATGGAGATTATGACTAAGTAGTCATCTAAGTATATAGGAATGGCGGTTTCTGATACGGCGAAATAGCGTGCTGTCACGTAACAAAATGATAAGCAGAGGCACCTGCCGACGGACAACTTTGCGTTGAAAGATTTGCCGGGAAATAACTTATAACGCCAACCTGGCGGCGAAAGTTAGCGCCGCTTTGGACGATATGGGACCATGATATCTCGCAGCGATGGGCCTACTTTCCTCGTGAATTTTATTCCAAAACTATCACACGCGAACGCCTGCACGGCAACTCAGATA
>MDTF01017951.1_pt1 | contig 13948 bp, 14 predicted proteins | sample 811191 | NCBI WGS metagenome assembly MDTF01 (sample SAMN05326649, study PRJNA326480) | marine metagenome | isolation source: seawater | place: Southern Ocean | collected 2011
AACAATATCAATGGTTTAGAAAATGTTAAGATAATTAGGCCAGGATATGCTATAGAATATGACTATATAGATCCTAGGGAGCTTTTTTTAACTCTTGAAACAAAAAAAATACAAAATTTGTACCTTGCTGGGCAGATAAATGGGACTACCGGTTACGAGGAAGCTGCAGCACAAGGATTGATTGCAGGAATAAATGCTGCTTTATCTTTTAAGAAAGAGGAACCTTTTATCTTAGATAGGTCCGATGCATACATTGGAGTTATGATAGATGATTTAGTAACAAAAGGTGTTGCTGAACCTTATAGAATGTTTACTTCAAGAGCTGAGTATAGATTAAGTTTACGAGCTGATAATGCAGATTTAAGACTAACAAATAAGGGAATAGCTATAGGACTAATATTTAAAGAAAGAGAGCATGAGTTTAAAGATAAAGATCAGAATATAAAAATAATATCAAAAAAAATGCTAGAATCATTAATTTCACCCACAAAAATTAAAAAATTTGATATAAAAATTGCTAAAGATGGTGTGATGCGATCATCCAATGAAATATTAACTCAAAAAGGAGTTGATATGAAAAAAATTAGAGAAATTTGGCCCGACATTCCTTTTTTTGATAAAAAAATAGATCAACAAATTGAAATAAATGCTCATTACAGAGGATATCTTAAAAAACAAAAAGCAGATATTTTAGCTTTTAAACGAGATGAGAATTTAATTATTCCCGATAAAGTTAATTATGATGATCTTTCGGGCCTTTCAAATGAGGTTAAAGCAAAATTTAAGCAAATAAAACCAAAAACCATGGGGCAGGCACTCAGAATAGATGGAATAACTCCAGCTGCCGTATATATCTTGTTGTCACATGTAAAAAGAAGGTCTATTAAGCTTATAGCTTAATGGAAGAAATCTTAAAAAAATATTCACTACTTGGTGATCAAAGTGTTCCACGTGAAACACTTATAGAATTTGAGAGCTTTATAGTTATGCTTCAAAAAGTAAATGAGGAAATCAACATTATCAGCAAAGAAACAGCTAAAAATGAAGTAATAAGAGAGCGTCACATAGTAGATTCAGCACAAGTCATTGAATTTATTGATTTAAATAGCGATATAATAATAGATATAGGCTCTGGAGGAGGTATGCCTGGAGTAATAGTAGCCATAATGCTTAAAAACTTAGGAAAATCTGCAAAAGTTCATTTATACGAAAAAAGTCATCACAAAAGTGCATTTTTAAGAAAAGCATGTAGAGATTTAAAACTAAATACAGAGATTATGCATCAAAATATTTTTGAGGCACAAAATTTAGAGTCAGGTACAATAATGGCGAGGGCCTTTAAACCCTTACCAATTATTTTAGGTTTAATTTATAAAAATTTTAGTAATTATAAAAATTTAATTGTGTTCATGGGAAGAAATGGGGAAAAAGTTTTAGAAGAAACTTTGAAAAATTGGGATTTTGATTTTGAAAAGAAAAAAAGTATTACGAGTGAAGATTCATTTTTGTTAAATATAAAAAATATTAAAAAAAGGAATTAAAATAAGAATGCAAATTATTTCAGTAATCAATCAAAAAGGTGGGGTGGGGAAAACAACGACTGTAATTAATCTTGCGGCCGGTTTAGTACAACAAGAAAAAAAAGTTTTAGTAATAGATCTAGATCCACAAGGAAATGCAACAACAGGGCTTGGCTTATCAAACTTAGAAAGTTCTAGTGAAACAATTTATGGAGTTTTGAATGGAACAAAAACTATTTCAGAAGTGATCAAGAAAACTGATTTTAAAAATTTGGATATAGTGAGCTCAAATGTCGATTTATCTGGGCTAGAGGCTGAAACAGCTGGAGATAATGAAAGAGCATTTATACTCAAGGGCAAATTAGCCCCTTATTTAAATGATTCTAGAGGGTCCTATGACTATATACTAATAGACTGCCCCCCATCACTAAGCCTGATAACAGTTATGGCGTTAGTTTCATCACATTCACTTGTGGTACCGCTGCAGACAGAGTTTTTTGCATTAGAGGGGCTAACACAATTAATGAAAACAATAGAAAGAATAAAAGTAAGTTTAAATCCAGAATTACAAATAAGAGGGATTCTTTTAACGATGTATGACAAAAGAAATAAACTCTCTGCACAAGTTGAAAAAGAGGCAAGAGATTATTTTAATGACAAAGTTTATCAAACAGTCATACCAAGAAATGTAAGATTGTCAGAAGCACCTTCGCACGGAATGCCGGTTTTGATTTATGACAAAGCATGTCTTGGTAGTAAATCTTATTTTAGTTTTACAGATGAATTTATCAACCAGGATCAAAAAATAGGGAGTGGTATATAGTGGATTCCAATAAAATAAAAAAAGGCTTAGGTCGTGGATTGTCATCATTAATAGGTGAGACAAAGCTAGAGTCCAATATTAATAAATTACCTATAAGCGATTTATTAAGCAATAAATTTCAGCCAAGAAAAATATTTGATGAGGATAATTTGATAGATTTAACAAATTCAATAAAAGAAAGAGGAATTATCCAACCCATCATAGTTAGAACATCGGCCGATCATGACTCTAAGTACGAAATAATTGCAGGTGAAAGAAGGTGGCTGGCAGCCCAAAAAGCAGGTTTACACGAAGTACCAGTAGTAATTATAAATGCGAACGATTTAAAATCTTTGGAATTTGCAATAGTAGAAAATGTTCAAAGGCATGATTTAAACGCTATTGAAGAAGCAAGAGGTTATAAACGTTTAATTGACCAATTTTCATATGATCAAGAAAAAGTAGCAAAATTTATTGGAAAAAGTCGAAGCCATATTGCTAATTGCTTAAGGTTACTAAACTTACCTAAAGAAGTTTTAAAATTAGTAGAGGAAAAAAAATTATCACCCGGACATGCTAAAATTTTAGTTGGACTAAAAAACATTGAATTTTTTGCAAAAAAAATAATAGAAAAGAAACTTTCTGTTAGACAAGCAGAAAATTTAGTTAAAATTTTTAAAATAAAAAAACAAATATATAAATCCCCAAAAGACCCAAACATGAAAGCGCTTGAATCATCAATCATCGATAGAATTGGCTTAAATGTTTTAATTAGGAATAAGAAAAATAATACAGGTTCTTTAGTAGTAGAATATAAAGATCTTGACCAATTAAATAAAATTATTGAAATAATTAAGATTAACTATTAATTGGAGAAGCTGTTTCAATAATAAAATTAAATAAAATAGTAATTGAATTATTGTTGTGTTTTTTAATTAAGAGTTCAATTTTATTAATCTGATATATCAATTCTTTAAACTCAGCTAGAGACCAGCTTTTTAATTGTTGTTTCACAATTTCTTTTTCTTTCCAAAATATTGGTGGTTTACTAGATAAAATAGTTGCATCAATGTTGTTTGTTTTTTCAAATTCGTTACTCAACTTAACTAATCTTTTTGATTTCATTAAAAATGTCCTAATGATTAATATACAATCCTCTAGTGTATAATTATTTTCATTTAAAATATTAATAGTCTTTCTTTTATTTTTTGACAAACACGAGTCAACTAATTCGGAGACATTGTAATTTTCTGCTAAGTTAGTTAGCTTTAAGATATCTGCTAGGTCAATTTTTTTTTTAACACCTAAATAACTTTTTATCTTTTCAAGCTCGTTTTTTAAATTTAATCTGTCACCTCTTGCCCTTTGAACCATTAAGTTAATAGCTTCTTGAGAAATAGGTATTTTACACGACCTAAAAAAATTATTCGCAAAACTAGATAAAGTTTGACTATTATCTTCATAAAAAGCGATGCAGATAGTTTCTTTGCTTTTTTCAAATAATTTTCTTATCTTAGATTTTTTTTCAAGAGCATTAGCATTTAAGATTATAACTAGATCTTCAACCTTTTTTTCCATCAACTCCTCTACAACGTTTAATATTTTATCAGTAACCCTATTTATTATGATTAGCTTTTCATTTTCAAAAAAAGATTTTGATAAAATATTATTAAAAAAATTTTCAGTATTAATTAAGACTTCGCTTTCATCATAATTATATGTGCTCTCTTTATATTTTATCTGAAATTTATTTTTGATGACTTCATTTTTGTAACCTTGATTTTCTCCAAAGAATAAAAAAAAATCACTTTTAATCTTGATTTTGTCTAACTCAAATGACTTAACAATCATGCTTAGATTTTGGAAAGATAAATAATTATACGATCAATATTTTTGTTGATTAACAACTCCTCGATTTCTTTTTCATACTGATTTAATTCAAATTTATTTGTATTGGAATTGTAGTTAAATCTTTCCTGGAAAGATTTAGTTATATTTTGGCTCTGACCATATTCAGCTACTAGTTTGATATCAACAATCATTTCATAGCGAGAGGGATCACCTTTAGAATTTTTTGCAAGAATATTAGTTATTTTTTGCGCATCAACCACTAAAGAAATTACCTTTTTACTTTCCTGATTTGAGAATATTTGTAATCTCTTTTTTATTTTGGAGTTTAGTGAGTTATTTTTTGTGCTACTTATTTTTTCTAAATATAAATCAAAATTTTTGTTCGAATAAATTGGTGTATATCCACAATTTGTGAAAAATAAAAATGCAAGTAAAGTTATAATTATTTTATTCATTCAGTTATTAAGTTTATCAATTTATTTTTGATATAAATACTTTTTTTAATTTTTTTATCTTTAATAAATTTACTAATAGCATCATCTTCTTTTATCTTTTTAAATAGTTGCTCTTCTGTAGTATCTGATTCACAAACTAGTAGACCTCTTTTCTTACCATCAACCTGTATTACAATATTAAAAGTTTCTTTTTTAATAAGCAATATATTGGCACGTGGCCACTTTGGATCATATTTTTCGTCTAACTCATTGAGACATTCAAGAATCAAATGGGGTATTACTGGTTGAAGCAAGCAAAGTATTTTTTTATAATTTTCAGTTAATTCAAAACTATTTATAGGTGTTTCAATTTCTTTATTTAAAAAATTATAAGTCTCATGAAAATTAGCGACGATTACATTGTAATGAAATCTTTCTAAATTTTTTGTAACTTTATCGATTAAAATGTTAGTAAAATTTGCTAAAGATCCTGAATCTTTGCTTTCTTCGTTTAATGCAATTTTTATCATAATTTTTTTATGTAATAACCAAAACTTTTGAATAAACTTATAAGAGGCAACCATACCCTGATCCGACCATTGCACATCTTTTTCTGGAGGACTATCTGATAAAATAAAAAGTCTTACTGCATCTGCCCCATAGTCTTTAATAATTTTTTGAGGATCTATAGTATTTTTTTTTGACTTTGACATTGACTCACTTGGACCAACTCTTACTTTGTTTTTTGGTTCGTCTTTTTTATTAAAATAAACTCCATCAGTTGATACAATTTCATCTGGGCTGAGCCATTTATTATTTTTATCTTTATAAGTTTCGTGACACACCATCCCTTGAGTAAATAATCCCTTAAAGGGCTCTAGGTCTATAAACTGTTTGTTATCAAGATTTATTGCACGCATAAAAAATCTTGAGTACAAAAGATGAAGAATTGCATGCTCAACACCTCCAATATATTGGTCTACGGGCATCCAGTATGCTGCTTCATCTTGATCAAAGCCTTTTTCTGTATTATTGCTTGAACAGAACCTCAGATAATACCAGGAAGAGTCTACGAATGTATCAAGTGTATCTGTTTCTCTCCTACATTTTTCACCATCAATTTCAATTTCATACCAGTCTTTCTGATGGTCCAGAGGGTTACCATTTGTGCTAAGATTAATATTTTCAGGTAATTTTACAGGCAAATCATTTAGTGGAATTTTAATTATTTCATTTTTGTTGTTGTATGCAATTGGAATTGGACATCCCCAATATCTTTGTCTAGATACACCCCAATCTTTTAACCTAAAATTAATTTTTTTTTGTCCCAATTTTTTTTCTTCAAGGATTCTAATAGCTTCTAGTATAGATTTTTCAGGAGCCACCAACCCATTCAAGAATTTCGAATTAATTATTTTACCTGGCCCTGTATAGGCGGCACTGATTAAATCAATTTTATCATTTTTTTTTTCAGGCTCAATTACTGCAATGATTTTTAAATTATATTTCTTTGCAAATTCAAAGTCTCTTGGGTCATGTGCTGGACATCCAAACACAGCTCCAAAACCATAATCCATCAATACAAAGTTTGCAAAATAAACAGGAACTTTTACCGAAGAGTCCAAAGGATTAATGGCCATTAATTGCGTCTTAAAACCTAGCTTTTCAGCCTGTGCAATAGATTCTTCAGTGGTACCTGTCTTTGAACACTCTTCTTTAAATTTTAAGAATTGCTTATCGTTTTCATAAAATTTAGATATTGGATGATCAACTGAAACAGCCAAAAAAGAGAAACCAAAAAGGGTATCAGGCCTGGTAGTAAAACATTTAATATTTTTTACGGGAAAAGTACTTTCTATCTTAAAATCTATTTCACAGCCAAAAGATTTACCTATCCAGTTCTTCTGCATAGTTTTTACTTTATTTGGCCATTCATCAAGATTTTTTAATCCTTCCAATAATTCGTTTGAAAATTTTGAAATATTAAAAAACCATTGGTTTAATTTTTTTCTTTCAACTTGTGCTCCAGACCGCCATCCCTTGCCATCGATAACCTGTTCATTGGCAAGAACTGTTTCATCAACTGGGTCCCAATTTACATAATTTTCTTTTCTATAAACTAAACCTTTATCATATAGCTTTAAAAAAAAAGCTTGCTGATGTTTATAGTAGTTGGGAGAACAGGTAGATATTTCCTTGTCCCAATCAATAGAAAGACCCAATTGTTTCAATTGAATCTTCATTGTCTTTATATTTTTTTCAGTCCAATCTTTTGGATCTAGGTTGTTTTGTTTTGCGGCATTTTCAGCCGGCATACCAAAAGAATCCCAGCCCATGGGGTGTAACACGTTATAACCTTGCATTGTTTTAAAACGTGCAAGCACATCACCAATAGTATAGTTTCGTACATGGCCCATGTGGATTTTTCCAGAAGGATAAGGAAACATTTCTAGGCAATAAAACTTTTTTTTATTTTTTATTATTTTTGCTTCAAAAGTTTTATTTTGTTCCCAATATTCTTGCCATTTTTTTTCAATGATTTTAAAATTATATCTTTCCGGTTCCATTTTAAATAATTTAATTTACTAAACTTCTAGCTGCTAAAAGCTTTTTGGAAGTCTAGCAGGTTCACTATTCTCTTTTTTCTTAGCAAGATCATTATTCTTAATTTGAGCAGCTTTTTTTAAAATAGCAAATTTTATTTGGCTATTAATTTTACTTTCAACTTTATTAATTTTACAATTATTTTGGCTGTTACAAGTTTTTTTATGAATTATAATCTCAACAGCATCTGTTCTAATTTCATTTGTTAAAAACCTAACGGTAATTTTAATCTGTTCATCTGAGCCACCTTCACTAAACCAGTCTGTAACAATAATACCACCAGCGTAATCTACATTGTTAAGTGGTGCAAAATCTAATTTTTCTAAAGCTGCTCTCCATAACGGATTAGATGTAGCAAAAAGAAAGTCACCTCCACTTTTATTTTTTCCAAGTTTCCCAATTTTAAAACCTCTACCTTCTTCCATATTTTTTTTAATTCTATCATTTGCATTTGTAGGAATTTTTCTTGCATCTGTTTTTTTATAAAGCCCACAAGAGTTAAGTAAAAAAATGCATAATAGGATTGCAGTAAATAGTTTATTATAGTAAGATTTCATAGTTCGAGAATTGAGGTTTTATTTTTATAATTAAGTACATTTCTACACTAAATAAGGATAAAATGAAAAAAAGCATGCTAAAAGTGATATTTTTGCAACAAATTGATTAAAATTACACATAAAGAGCTATTAATCCAACATTATCAAAAAATAAAAGTAAATTGTGGGAATTCATATATGAAAACAATAACAAAAGGAAAAAACATGAATAATATAAAAAAAGTAGGATTAACAGCTTTAGCTGGATCTCTTGCTGCTATCTCAGCTAACGCTGCTGATCTAGCTGTAAGTGGTGCTTCAGTGTTAACATACAGTCAAAAAGGTGACACGGAAGTAACTGGAAACAATTATGGTATGAAAACTAACATATCATTTACTGGTTCAGGTGAAGTTAATGGATACACAGTATCTTACATGCAAACATCTGCAGACCAATTTGCTGGTATGTCATCAGCTAGATTATCTGTTGATATGGGTGATATGGGAAATATATCATTTGACCAAGGTTCTGGATCAGGACTTTCGACTATCGATGATAAAACTCCAACTGCCGCAGAAGAAATCTGGGATGGTTTAGGAGCAAAAACATCTGTTGTAGGTGGAAGAGTTGGTGCTGCTGGAAGTTCAGGCGTATTTAACTACGTAAACACTTTCGCTGGTGTTAAATTTAACGGTGCTTTTAGAGGTGGTGCTGGTGCATCTAATAAAGATGGTGCTACAAGTGGTGCCGCTGCAGACAACTCAGACGCTTGGGATTTTGCATTAACTACTGATGGTAGCATGCTAGGTTACGAAGGCGTTACAATGGGTGCTGGTTACGGTTTAAAAGAAACTGGAACAGCAAAAGATACTACACCACAGGGTGATGACGAACACATGACTGCGTTCGCTAATTACAGTTTCGGTGGTGCTACTTTCGGTGCTCAATACTCTACTATTTCTAAAGGTGGTGTATCTGCAATTGACCAAGAAGCAGTAAGATGGGGTTTAGCGTATAACATTAACGAAAACCTTTCTGTTTCATATGGTGAAAGTACAGTTGAATATAAACATCCTGGTGCTTCAGCAGTAGATGAAGACACTGATGGTATTGCGGTAGCTTACACTATGGGTTCTATGAAACTTGCTGGAAACAGAAACCAAGTTGCGAACTTAGCTGGTGCAGGTGGAAGTGATACTTCGACAGAAATCGCTCTATCATTTGCTTTCTAAGTAAATAATAAATTATATAAAAAAGCCCCAATTTATTGGGGCTTTTTTTTTGTCTATAGTTAAATATTATTATTCAAATCCTTAAGAAAGGGAGAAAATTTTTCATAAGAGTTTAAAGAACTTTTATAAATAGGCTGTCTTGCTTGAGCCGTACTCATCGTTTTGATTGGAGTTTTGTTTTTGTGAAAATTTAAACAATCATTTTCCCATGATAATTCACAAAATTTTACCATGGCTTTTATTTCACTCTCTGGATTGTTAATTATTTTTTCATATTTTGCTTCATAGATTGAACCTGGAAATAGATCTTGCCAAAAATTCATTAGATCAAGATATAGTTTGTAATATGTTGCAAGTTCTTTTTGATTGTAGCTAAAGTTTAAACCGCCCTCAAAAAAATTTTTATATAATGATAAGCAGTTATCCTTTGGATCTCTTGTACAATGTATAATCTTTGAATTAGGAAAAAGTATTTTAATTAATCCAATCCACCTAAAATTTAAGGGAGCTTTATCTGTAATAAAATCTTTATCAGAGTTAAATCTCTCTAAATATTCATAATAATCTTTTCTTAATTGAGTGGCACTAATCTCATCATTAATCAAAGTATTAACTTTACCTTCTGAAAAAACATTATTGTTCATAAGGCTATCTTTTACAATTTTGGATAATTGGGGAAGCTCACCACCACCGAAAACATTAGAATGGGATGTAATTATTTGTTCAACTAATGAAGTGCCAGATCGTGGCATACCTAAAATAAAGATCAAATTTTTTTTAGAGGTAAAATTGTTTAAAATTTTTTTTTTGTCAATATTGCTAAATATTTTTTTGATTTGATTGAAGAGTGTGATTTCATCATTAATATTATAGTTTATTAAGTTTCTTTTAATTTGATTACCGCGACTTAAATTTTTAAATGCTTCCTCAATTAGATCCATATCTTCATTAGCTTTTGCAAGAGCAAACAGAAGATTTACTTTTTGGTTATTATTTAATTCTAAGTTATCAATCTTGTCATTCATTTCACGAAAATGTTTGTTCTCACTATCATATTTAATTGATTGACTAATTAATAAGTCAGCCTGTGTAAACTTAGGATCAAGTAAAAGTGTTTTTTTTGCATTTTCAATTGCTAGGTTAAATTTACCTAATCCTTGATAAGCCAAGGCTAGTGAATAAAATATAACTGGATTTTTATCATTAATTTTAAGTGCTTTACTGTATAAATAAATAGCAGCATCGAAATCATTATTATCTCTTTTTAAGTTACCTAGATTTATATATGCATTTATATAATTTGGTCTTCTTTCTATTATTTTTTGAAATAATTTTTCAGCTGGTTCAAGTTCTCCAAGATTTTTTTGTGTATTACCTAGATTATTCATAATTGCAATATTACTTGGTTGTAGTGTAAGCCCCTTTATAAATATTTCTTTTGCTAGCTTTAAATTTCCAATGTTTTGATATGCAGATCCTAAAATATTATATAAAACTAAATATTCTGGATGCTTTTGCATAAGTCCTTTAGACTTTGTAATCACCATTTCATATTTAGCACCATTAAATAGATTCAATAAAATTTTGATATCTGTTTCAATATTTGTCATTTTTATACTTTGACCTGTTCATTATTATTATTTTTAAAATAAGAAATTCCTGCAAACCCATGAGATTTAGTAACCTTTAACCTTTTATAATTTCCAGTAGCTATGCCGCCTAGAGCTATAATCTTCTTACTTGTTTGTAGACTAAGTAAGTTAAATTTTATCGGATTTAGAAAATTCTTATTTTTCTGTGTTTTGAATAATGGAGCTAAAAAGATAGCCTCAACACCCTGGAGCTCTTTATTTCTTATTTCTTGCACTGTATGTGCTGACCCAATGATTAAAAATTTTTTTCTCATATTTGTTTTAGAAATATTTAAACTTTTATTAAATGAAGGTAAATATACACCATCTAACCCTAGGTTTGTTGCTAATCTCAAATTATTAGCAAGAAAAAATTTTATTTTTTTTTTTTTACAAGAATTTCTAATTTCAATAATAAGTTTTTTATTATATTTAATAGAGTAATTTCTGTAAATAATTGCAACTTTTTTATTTAGTTTTCTGATATATTCTTCATTATAACTATCAATAAATACAAAAAATGATGGAAAATTATAATGCATAGTACTTTAGCTAATTTAATTGAAATTCAAAAAGAAATACAATTAAAAATGAATATTAAAACTGCAATAAATAACTTACCAACAGTTATAGCCGTATCCAAAACTCATTCCATGGCCAACATACTACCTTTAATTAACTATGGTCATTTAGATTATGGAGAGAATAAAGTTCAAGAAGCAATAGATAAATGGACAGAAATTAAGTCTAAAAATAAGGATATAAAACTTCATCTTATTGGACCCCTCCAAACAAACAAAGTAAAATTTGTTGTAAAATTTTTTGACTATATTCATTCTGTAGACAGAGAAAAGCTTGCTATTAAAATTGCCGATGAACAAATTAAACAAGGCAAAAAGATTAAAATATTTATTCAGATAAACATTGCTAATGAGGAGCAAAAATCTGGAGTAAAAAAAGAAAATGTTTCTACTTTTTTTAATTTTTGCAAAGAGTTGAATTTAGATGTTATAGGCACAATGTGTATCCCCCCAAAAGAAGGTAATCCTCAAGATTATTTTTTAGAAATGAATAAAATCAATAAAGAATTAAATCTGCCGGACTTGAGTATGGGAATGTCAGAAGATTATTTAGAGGCTGCTAAATACAATGCAACTTTCTTAAGAATTGGGTCAAAGATTTTCGGCACTAGAAATTAACCAATTTTTATTTTAGCCCCCTTATCAATTAAATTTAATAAAATTTCAAAATCTTTTTTTTTAAGAGCTATGCAGCCTAATGTAGGTTTATAATCTTTGGTCAGATGTATAAAAATAGCACTTCCTTTGTGTGGAATTTTTTTTTCATTATGACTAATTGTTATTAGATAGTCATATTTATGATCTTTTCTAAAAAGATTTTCTTTTATCTTTTTATTAAAAACTTGAATTTCTTCATTATATTTTTTGTCATTTGAATCATCACACCAACCTAAATTGCGTGTAATATTTTTTTTACTAATTGCACATTTTGGAACACCCAATCTATCTTTCCGAAAATATAGTTTTTTTAGTTTAAAAAGCCCTTTCGGTGTTGAAAAATCACCCTCTCTTTTACTAGAGGTTAAACCATTTTTTCCAATACAGCATAATAATTTAAAATCGCCAATTATAAGAGTGTTTTTATTTTTTACATGAATTATCATAAGTACTAGAAAAGTGATGAAACAAAATATTTTTATTATCAATTTTAATTTACTATATGAAATCTTGGATGAGATTAAAGAAAATTTATCTTTTAGAATTATTAAATATGAAAAAGTAGAAGAGGTTATTAAAGCTGATCCTCTAGATATCAAAAATTCTCTAATAATTTTAAGACCCAATCAAAAACTATTATCAAATAAAAATATAAGTGAAAAAAATTTATTTTATATAGAAAACCCTCCAATTTCTCTTAATAAATTAGTTGAATTAATCAATGTTCAACTAATCAAATTAAGGTTTAACCACAAGTCTAAAATTAATATTAAAAATTATGAGCTTGATTTAAATTCTAGGTTAATTTCCAAGAACAATGATAATTTAAAATTAACAGAAAAAGAAATAGAGATAATTTTATATTTAGTTGAAAATAAAATGAAACATACTGTTCTAGATTTACAAAAAAATATTTGGGGATACTCATCAACCATGGAAACACATACAGTTGAAACACATATCTACAGATTAAGAAAAAAAATCAGCGATAAATTCAATGATGAAGACTTAATCTTAAGTCACAAAAATGGCTATTTTATAGAACAAAGAAAAGTTTAATTTAATCTAGCACCAATTTTTTGAATTATTTTGGATGACATTTCGGTCCCCTTTTCAAGGCTCTCTTTTGTTGAATAATTATTGATATAGCCGTGAAGAAATCCTGCTGCAAATAAATCTCCAGCACCTGTTAAATCGAGAATTTTTAGATCTTTTTTACTATCACATTCAAAAACTTCATCTTTGACAATAGCAATACTTCCTAGTTCCCCACGTGTAATAATCAGAGATTTTCCTAGCTGTTTTCCAAATGAAACAACTTCATCAAAGTTAGTTGCATTTATCAAAGACTTAATTTCTTGCTCATTTGCAAAGGTAATATCAAGTTTATTTTTTACTAAATCTAAAAAACTATCTTTATGTCTCTCAACACAAAATTGATCTGATAAAGACATGGCAGTTTTATTTGCAAGTAACATTGCCTTATCAAATGCAGATTTAGGCTCTCCCTCGTCCCATAAATATCCCTCTAGAAATATCATCTCACTTTCTTTTATAGCCTTGTCATCAATATCCTTTTCACTAATTTTTCCTGCAATACCAAGAAAAGTAACCATCGTTCTTTCTGAGTCAGGAGTGATTAAAATAAGGCATGTTCCTGTTGGAATAACTTCTTTCTTCTTATTGTAAAAATATTTAACATTTTCTTTTATCAAACTTTGCTCATATTTTTCACCCAAATCGTCTTGGTTAACCTTGCCAATAAAAGAAACATCATTTCCCAATTGAGATAGTCCAACTATTGAATTGGCTACAGAACCACCAGCAATTGTTTGCTCTATTTTTAAGTTAGATAAAACCTTTTTAAACTCAACCTCATCAACCAGTTTCATTGTACTTTTTGTAAGGCTATTTTCTAATAAAAAGTTATCTTCAATTTTACAGATAACATCAACAATTGCATTCCCGATTCCTAAAATTTTCATATTAAGCTTTCTTAATTATAAATGGACTTTTGCGCTTAGGATAACAAGTGGTACAAATTTTACAAGTCAAACCATAACAATCTCTTGCTTTACAAAATTCTCTACCATAATAAA
>MDTF01011481.1_pt1 | contig 13946 bp, 11 predicted proteins | sample 811191 | NCBI WGS metagenome assembly MDTF01 (sample SAMN05326649, study PRJNA326480) | marine metagenome | isolation source: seawater | place: Southern Ocean | collected 2011
CCAATAGCTGCTCCCAATGCGCCCATTCCGAGCATGATTGCCGCAGCAATAATTACAAGTTCCATCGTTGACTCCCAGTTTTAGTAGTTAAAAGTTAAATAGTTAGTGTTCTTCGTGCGCCATACTGAGGTAGACGACGGTGAGCACCATAAAAATAAACGCCTGTAAAGTGATGACCAAAATATGGAACACCGCCCAACCCCACTGCATTAAGCCGCCACCGAGCGCAAACACGCCGCCGCCGAGCGTCATAAATATCATGCATAGTAAAACGGTTTTAATCGTCGACACCCGGCCCTTGAGGTTGAGCCAGCAAACGCCGACCACCAGAGTAAAGATAATCAGCCAGAACCACCCGTTGGTGTATTCGCCAAACAGCTGCGCGTTGAGACCTCCAGCCACTAAACCAGTGCCAGCGCCAGCAGCGAACATCATGGCAATCAAAATAAAAATCATTTCGCCAGCGTACATGTTACCGAACAACCTCAAACCCAAAGAAAACGGCTTCGCCAATAATCCAACGGTTTCCATAAATAGGTTGATTGGAATAAACGCCCAGTGGTTAAAAGGGTGCATGGTGAGTTCGGCAACGAACCCAGAGCCCTTAATTTTAATCGAGTAATACAACATTAAAACAAATACTGCGAGTGCCATGCCCATGGTAATGTTTGGGTCCGTCGAGGGCACCACCTTTTGATAGTGCACGCCGGCAAGGCTGAGCAATGAAGGTATAAGATCCACTGGCAATAGATCCATAAAATTCATCAAAAAGATCCATACAAAGATGGTCAACGCCAGGGGCGCGACCATTTTGTTGTTGCCGTGGAAGCTGTCTTTTACAGAACCGTCTATAAACTCCACTACTAACTCGACGAAGTTCAGCAGGCCCTGCGGCACGCCGGTGGTAGCGCGGGTCGCGGCGCTGCGAAAAATCCAGCAAAACAGCAAGCCAAGGCCGATTGACCAGGCCATGGAATCAACATGAATAGCCCAAAAGCCCATGTCGGCAGCCTCTTCGGCGCTGCGCGCCAAACTCCAACCGTTTTCAGGGTGCAGACCATAGACTAGATTCTGCAGATGGTGCTGAATATATTCGGTGGTACTCGCGGGATTTTCGCCTGCCATTCGACTCTCTCAACTCTAACCGATACGTCGGTTTACGCTTTGCTACTGGCTCCGATCAAACAACTTGGCCACCAAAACGAGATACAATGGAACCATAACAATAAATGTTATAAATACCACCAAAAAATTCACACTAAAGGGCAATTTCGTCGCCGCCACGACCAGCGCAGCGGTGAGTATCAACTTTCCCGCCTGACCCAAATAAAACCCACGCACAACGCGACTCACTTGCCTTGCTCCCGTGTGCCTGTATGCCATATGAGCAAACCAAGCATGGGGTATCAGGTGGGTCATGCCGCCAACCCATACCGAACCAGCAATCTCTACTCCGAATGGCATCGCGGCCGCGGTTATTAACAACAGCACCGCCAATTGCGCGCTCGCGACTGAGTGGACTGCTGGCTTAGCAATCGTCGACATATTGCCCTCCGACCCCGTGGCAACGCTCATTCACACTCGGTGGTCAGCAAGGCCGATTATTATAGGGATACTGATGCCCACTTACAACGTGCAACCATGCGATTTATATTCAAGATTAGCCACTGTGATACAACAGTTAAAGTGCCATCCAACCCAGCCATAAATCCAATCAGCAATGCCGCCGCTGCCGCACAAACTCGATCAACACTCGCTTATCAATCCATGGCTAGCGGCAGCGCGGTTTAGGGCGTATACCAAATAGCTGAGGTATAGGCTCTGTCCTGAACGATTTTAGGAATTTGATCGGGCATTTTGACTTTAAATTTTAACTCATCGTAAGCCGTCCACCGAGGCGTCGGAATCTCCAGCACCCGGACATAGTAAAAAGCCCTGAGCGTCGGATCGAAATCGACATCAGTCCAGACTCGGTTAAAGTGCGATGAGCCGATGCTATTAGTATAAGACGCGGTTTTCAGATCTACCGTGCTGGCCACCGGTTGGTTCGGGGTGCGATCGTCGGAGAGGGCAATGTTGTATATTTTTTCGTGGGTAGCTCCGGCACTATCCAACCAACCTTTGATGACCTGGATCCGATCGAGATTTGCCCCCAGCGGGTCTTTGACCGCCGACAACAGAAATGTCGGCGATTTACCACTCGGTGCGGTGCTTAGATCACCGCCCATCGGCACCCCTTTTTTATAACCGATGACCGCCAGGTCAGGTGCCATTGCATCACTCGCATTAAAATTCCAGCCGCCAAAAAAGTGCACGCTAATTCGAGGGCCCGAAGTGGCATAGACCTCGCGGCGCTTCAGCGCCGCAAATATCTCTTCTCGGGTATTTTCTTTTGCCCAAACAGCCGCCAGTCCCGAGGCGCCAAACCGAAAGCCCTCCTGCAATACACCAAACATTTGGTTGGCATAACGACTCGGTTGGGGCAATGACTCGCCGAACTTGCCAAAAAAGTTGTCCTCATCCGTGGTTGCCAACCCGGTATGCGAATCGGTGCTGCCAATCATACCGAACTTAAACGGATTGACGCCGAGCGCAGATTCGTGCCGAAGGCCCTCGCGCAAGGCCGGGCGGACATAATCGTATTGAAAGTCCGCCGCCGTGCTGACCTTGGTAAATGCGAGATTGCCTTGATCCCACGACTCGAAATCGGCGAACGGATCGTCCGGCGATACGATTGGGTGGGTCTCCGAATCACCCTTGAGCTGTGTCACTTCCACCACTGGCTCCCATTTGGCACGCTGGGTCGCGTAATGGGCGTTCATCGGTGCACCATTTAAACGCACCGGAGCAAACATTTTCCCGCCACTGCCGTTGCTATTGTGCGGAATGGCCATCACCGAGCCACCAGTTTTTTGCTGGTATTTCTCTAAGTGATCCCACAGCAGTTCCGGATCGTCTCCGTCTTGCGCGGAAAAAGGGATCTGTTGAATAGCCTTGTCTGCGGCGTCTTTAAATAGCACCACGCGGTGCAACTGATCACCCGCTGGGGCAGATGTCCACTCGTGTGCGATAAACGCAGTAAAATATCCTGGCAGGTTGTACTTATCGCTTTCCTCGGCAATCTCTCGCCAAATAGAGCGGCGCACGTCCGGCGTATTTAGATACTTAGGGTCGGGCGAGCTCGACATCGATCCAGCCCATTCGATACCGACGTCGACAATACGACCCTCGCGCATCATTTTTGCCCAGCGCTGCCCGATCTGCCAGTCTTTGAGTAGCGGGTCATTGGCTTCCAACCGTGGGAATATTCCCATCTGAGACGCGTGATCGGCAATCGCCAAAAAATCAAGTGGCCGCCTGAGTTGGGCTTTCATACCATTGTCGGCGGTAACAACCTTGCCCTGAGCAAATCGATAGGCAATCTCGCGCGTCAAGCGCGTCCCTCTCAAGTAGGCATCGACCGATAAGTTGGTATGAAGATGGGTATCGCCCCACAGGAGTCGCGTCGATGTATTTTCAACTGGCGGCGAATACACAATGTTGGCGAGGTCTTCGTCGGATAATTTTGACACCACAGTGTCCACCAACACGGTGGGCTCATAGATGGGTCGGAAGCTATCAGCGGTGGTTTCCTGGGCAAAAATGAACCCAGAGTAATTCGCACAGGTCGTCGCAAGCAATAATACTTTTACGGCTTTCAAAAAATCATTAAGTAGCATACCGAACCCGCCCCTTGTTATTATTATTTATCTAGATAATCCGATTCTTTTTGTCGGCGCCGCGGAGTATTTTTCGCGATTAACAATGTCTCCGTCATCCAGCCCAGTGCTTTTCAGCGCGACATCCAGCATCGATCGATGTAAACCAGCTTTCCATTGGCGTACGGTAATACAACCACCGCGCAACTACTACCTGACACTTCGTGCAAATCGGTTTGACTATGTTTGCGCGTCTTCCCAGTTATTCGTGCAAGCCGATAATCGAGATACTGCAGACGTTGCGATTGGGAAAGCCACCCAAGTTGTGCGTTAATCCCAGCGTTGGATCATCCAATTGGCGCTCTCCTGCACGGCCGTGAAGCTGCTGATATATTTCATACACCATGCGCAACCCTGTAGCTCCGAGGGGATGCCCAAAGCACTTCAAGCCACCGTCGACATTGCACGGCAAAGCACCGTCCCGATCATACACCCCAGCGGTGATATCCTGACAAGCCTGCCCTGACGCCGATAAACCCAAATCCTCCATAGTCACCAACTCGGTGATCGAAAAGCAGTCGTGCACCTCGACCATGTCCAGTTGACGCTTCGGGTCGTTGATTCCTGCCTCGCTGTAAGCGCGCTTCGACGCTAGCTCTGCGGTCATAGCATGACTGCCATCCCACTCGTCGTAGAACATCTCCGCGCCATTGCTTACCGCCAGTTGGAGCGCCTTAATACTCACTAGATTGGCCGCTCGGCCAAGTTTTTTCGCCATTTCGGGTGTTGTGACAATGGCGCAAGCAGCCCCATCGCTAACACCGCAACAATCGAATAAGCCCAACGGATAAGAGATCATCGGCGCGTTGAGTACTTTTTCCTTGGTGATACGGTTTTTCAAATGAGCTTTCGGGTTCAAGGCCCCGTTCTCATGACTTTTCCACGACACGTGCGCCATTGCATCGCGCAACTGGTCCATGGGTATATTGTGTTTGTGGGCGTAGGCACTGGCCAGTTGCGCAAACGACCCCGGAGCCGACACCCCCGGAAACCACAGATCTTCAAAGGTCCCCATGGTTCTCGAGGGCAAGCCGCCAAAGCCAGTATCCTTGAGTTTTTCGACACCCATCGCCAGAGCAATATCGCAAGCCCCAGAGGCCACCGCATAAGCCGCGCCGCGCAATGCCTCGGTACCGGTGGCGCAGAGGTTTTCCACCCGGGTGACCGGAACATTTGGCAGGCGCAAAGACTGCGACAGTGAGATGGAAGATTTACCCAAGCTTTGCTCTTGATAACACAGCCCCAACCACGCCGCCTCGATCTGGACTTTTTCTATCCCTGCATCTGCTAGGCACTCGTCGAACGCCTCGAGCATCAGATGCTCCGCGCCGCAGTCCCAGCGCTCGCCAAATCGGCTGCATCCCATGCCAATAATCGCGACCTTGTCCTTGATTCCACTTGCCATAATGCTCGCCTACCTTGTTGGATTATTCTGCGGCTGGTGCCGCTTTCCAGAAATATCGATGATAGCCCCGCAAAGGATCAAAATCTTTGATCCGAAAGACCATCTGCAACTTACTACCAATGCTCAATTCACCAGGGTCGAAGTCAGTAAACTCCATCATTATAGTACTCTGGCGATCAAATCTAACGCTTCCGTACATTAACGGCGGGTTCAACGACAGCGCCAACCAATCCTCGGTAAACGATTTCACCTGACCGGCCTTGTTGGCGAATACCTCGTCATCCTGGGTATCTTGCTTGCCGCAATTGGGATTTACGCAAAGCGCAGTTTTCGGGAATTGCGCGACGCCGCAATCGCGGCACAGACCACCAACAAAACCAGTAATGGCTCGACGGCCTCGATAAAAAGCAGCCTGAGAGGTGCGGTTATCGCGTTCTGCGCGCATACCCCAATCGATATCCACCAAACCAGCGAACGACAGGTAGCGCAGGTAGTTAGTATCCTCGACACCAGCCGCAATCGCCGCAGTAACGCCGTGACTTTCGCGAGCACGATGGACAATCTCAGTGGTTTGAAATAACAATGCATCGCAACCCTGACCAAAGCCGACTAGCAGAATATTCTGGCCGGGTTCAGCCGCCTGCAGCGCATCGACCAGTAACAAAAGCGCATCGGCGCTACCGGCGTGGCCAATCGGCACTTTAAGTCCTTCATGAACCGCCATTTTATCGATACTACATCGAGCGGCAATCTGCGCCGCTGGCCGTCCATCGACGCCGGCAATCAGCAGGCGATCGATCTGTTCGGAGGACATGTCGAGCTTTGACAGTAAGGCCGCGACGGTTTCCGGAATGATTTGCATCAAACCACAATCGCGGATCCAGCGCTCCTCCAGCGCGTAGTTATGATCGGACTGGGCAGTGCGGTAGTGGTCGACCATATCTCGGGAAATTGAGTGCGATCCGATAAATCGCGCCAACTGTTGGTCTTCGCCGGTGGTCAAGGCCGCCGCGGCATCACCAACGGTGAATTCTTCGACGCTGCCGGCTCGGGTCAAACATTTTTCGGCACCCACCACCATGCATTCCGCACCTCCGTGTTGCAACCCAAGTAATAACGCACTGGTTGCGGCCCTCTGAGAGCCACTGATATCTGCGGTTTGCAGATCCTCGGGAAGATTTAGCGCCTCGCCGACAACCGTGGCATTCTGTCGATCCGCAAACGGCAAGCTAGTGGATGCCAATAACAGCCGGTCTGGCGAGCGATTGTCCCCACCACCAAGACAGGCGCGGGCCGCGGCTACCGCCATGGTAATAACATCTTCATCATGCGAGCAAATGGCTCGCGAACCCTTACCAAGGCCTTTTAAACCCGGTTTGGCCCAAGCATGAGCCGTCGCTATGGCGCTGCGCAACAATCGCCGCCTGGGTACGTAGGCACCCACCGAAGTAATCCCTCTATTGGTCACACTGATTCCCTTTCATAGTTGTCTGCCATTTGCCGGACGCTACGCCGATAGTCTTGCACGGCGCGCTCAAATTAAATCGTCGAGCTATAATTTGGATGATTCGCCACCGTCTATAACCATCACCGACCCGGTAACAAAATCCGATTGAGCCGACGCAAGATAGCAGGTCAAAGCACCTATTTCTGAGCTTTCCGCCATTCGCCTCGCTGGGATCTTACCCACTCGACGCTTGAGAATTTCTGGCGATTCCATTACTTTGGACTGGGCGTCAGTTTTAAACGCACCAGGGGCAATCGCATTTACCTGTACGCCAAATTTGGCCCATTCCGCGGCCAGTGCTTTGGTGAATTGCAACACCGCGCCCTTACTCGAAGAATAGGCAGCGAGACTGGCCTTGCCAAGAATACCCGAGGTCGAGGCCACGTTGATGATTTTACCCGAACCCTGGGCAACCATATGCTTGCCTGCGGCACGACAAAGTATCGCTGGGGCGGTGACATTGACCGCGAAAACCCGCTGCCACTCATCAAAGTCTTGCTGTAAAAAAGGGGTCGCCGGAGCGATGCCTGCGTTATTAACCACTATATCGATGCTTCCAAACAGCTCCCGCGCCTGCTCTGGCAGCGCCTCCACAGCCGCAGCGTCAAGCATATCGCACTGACTGACCGCTATGCGCTCGGGGTCTCGCAACTGCAGGTCTTTTAAGTCATCGATAGAACGCGCCACGGCAAGTACTTTAACGCCCTGTCCAGCGAGGGCCAGGGCCATTTGATAACCGAGGCCGCGGCTAGCGCCGGTGACGATTGCGACCTTGCCGGCAAGTTGGAAATCCATCAAGATTTCTCCAACACCAATTGCTTAGCGATACCAAGGCGCAACACCTCGGATGATCCCTCGTAAATTCGCATCGGTCGAGCCTGACGATAGAGTCGCTCTATCTTCGATTGGTGCTCTAGGCCATAACGCCCCATCATCTGAACGCAGCGATCGACAACGCGCGAGGCCATCTCACTGGCGGCCAACTTTGCCATCGATGAGTGGTGTAAGGTCGACGACGGATCGGCACAGGCCATCGAAGCGGCGCGATAGGTGATCAATCGCGCCATCTCTATTTCGGTCCAACTGTCGGCTAACATTTGCGCGACGGGACCTAGCCGTGCCAGCGGGCGCCCAAACTGGACCCGCGTACTGGTGTGGCGAACCGCTTCGTCGAGCGCAGCTTGCGCTAGACCAACTGCGGCCCCTGCGACTGACACTCGGAACACACCGAGCGTAGCGAGCGCGTTTTGTAAGCCCTCGCCAGCGGCTCCTAAGCGAGCGCTATGGGGCAGTTGTACATTGTCGAAATAAACGTCGCCAAGCACGTGAGGGGCGATCAGTTCGGTGGTTTGCTTGGTCGACACACCATCGCTGTCCGCCGGTACTAACACCGTGGAGAAACCACTGTCCTCCTTGGCGAAAACAATATAATAGGCGGCGGCACCGGCGTTTGAAATATATGCCTTGGAACCATTTAAAACCAAACCGCCTGTGGTTTCTTTGACCTCGGTGGAGACCGATTTTAAATCTGACCCAGAATTGTCTTCAGTCAACGCCAGCGCACCCAGCGCTTCGGTCGCAGCCACTTTTGGAAGCCACTGTTCACGCTGTTGCTGGGAGCCGGCGACAGTAATGGCGTAACTGCCGATGCCCTGCAGGGCAAACAGTGAATCGAGATGGGACGAGGTCGCCATCATCGCTTCACGCACGACACAAATCGCCAGAGGATCGATGGTTTCGTAAGTACCACCATATTCAGCGGCAACCATTAGCCGACTCAGACCACTGGCCTTGAGAGCTTCGAGGACCCCTTGGTGTACCACGTTCGAGGCATCGGCTTCGACCGCCATTGGCTCGATTTCTCGCGCCAAGTCGAGCGCCCGCGCTTGGATAGTTAAGTATTTTTCATCTAAATTGAAGTTCATAATTTGCTCGCAGTATTAAACGTCCTTTGCCCACACAAATAGATCGTTGCATGACGATGATAGCTAGCCCCTTGTCATGGAGGCCACCTCCAGTTAATCCTCGGGCTTGGTTGCGCGACCATCAAACTGTGCTTTCCGCTTTTCCATAAAAGCGCTAGCTCCCTCGATCATATCGTGGGATCCAATTGCCTGCACCAACATACCCAAACCGCTGAGATAGGCGTCACGGGATTGATTCCACCATTGATTCGAGCTGATTTTGGCAATCTCCAAATAGCGAGGACTCATCACCAGCAGTTCATCTGCCCAACGGGTTACTTCGGCTTCGAGTTGGTCGTTGTCGACCACCGCATTAATCCAGCCCATACCCAGTGCATCTCGAGCTTTGTAACGGCGGCACATAAAAGCGACCTCTTTAGCGCGCTTTTCTCCAATCGTTAGGCTTAAAAAATTGGTCCCGCCAAGCACTGGCGCACTACCGATGCGCACACCCGTCTGCCCGAAAGTCGCACTCTCGACAGCAATAGCCAGATCGCATGCAACCACCAATTCGTTACCGCCACCAGCTGCTGCTCCATTAACCGCGGCAATCACCGGTCGAGGACTCGTTCTAATCGCCTCATAAACATCCAGCGACCCATAAAACATACTGCGCAGAGCGTTGGCATCCGGATCTTGTAAATTAGCCAGATAGCCTCCCGCGCAAAATGCGCGACCTGTGCCGGTAATCACAATAACACCACTGTCGGCTGCACCACGCACCGCGGCAATCAACTCGCGCGCCATTTCCGCATCGTAAGAATTCATGCGTTCAGGACGGTTCAAGCGAATCCACGTGACCTCGCCCTTAGTCTCTACAACTACATCCGCCATCTCATATTTCCTTCATCTATTATCCACATACTGAATTACCCACAGGGTTTTCAGCCCACCTTGCCAAAGTACCAATAGTTTGGATTGTGCTGAACTTTTGAATTAAATTCAAGCATTCCTGCCAAAGAATATTGACCCGCGGCAGCGGCCACTAAAGCGACAGTGTCCAAAGGCATCGCGAAAGCCGTTCGATCAAAACATTATTGGGTGAATAAAACAAATACCTAACGCCACTGTTAATATGCTATCCGCGGCACGTATATTAGTGAGCCAAAAAGTCATTTTTTTTGCTCAGGGACTTGACAACCAAGCCCAACCCTTTTAGATTTGAATTAAGTTCAATTTTAAAAAAATTGTCGGCGTTTTTACTCGCAAATACAAATACTATTTGCCTCCATTCAGACATCCCCCTAGGGTTGTCATACTTTTAATAGAGCATAGCGGAGCAACAGCATGTCAGAAGAAACCCCCAAGAAACCCAATTTCGATCCCATCAAACTTGAGCAAGTGAATGTCAACAAAGATTATCCGATGGAGCCAGAGGAATTTGACATCCTATACAAGCACAATTGCTACTGCCATATGGCCCATGTATCGCAGTATGGTTACCCAATTGTCACGCCGATGTTTTACGTGGTTTTAGAAGATGGCAATGTTTATATCAGTAGCGTGCAAAAGTACCGAAAGAAAATTGATCACCTGATCGCCAATCCCAAGATCTCAGTCAGCATCAGCAACGACGGATCAAACGCCAAGCGCCAAAAGTCGATTCAAATTATTGGTAAGGCTGAAGTATCTTTTGAGCAAGAGTTAATGACCAAAGTTCACTGGGCAATTATCGATAAATATTGGTTCGACCTAAAGGGCAACGATGAGTTGCGCGCGGCAGCATTTAAGGGTGTACACACACCAAATCGCGCCATCATCAAGGTCATCCCAAACAAAAACTCTCCCACGTCTTGGGACTTTGGCAAGATGGTTCAAATGTACGAGAAAGGCGTCTGGTTTAATGAGTCTTACGAGATGTCAAAACCATACGACATTCGATAGTAACGTTTAACAAATCAAATCTGGCAGGCTTTGGCCTGCCTTTTTTTTCACGAGGAGGTAATTATGGGACAGTGGGACGACAAATTCATCAAGGCCGAAAAGAAACTCCAGTCTTGGAACATGCAGGAATATGCCAAACAAGACAGGGTTTTATCGAGCATCATCGAAGACAAGGCCAGACAGCATCCCAACCACGTTGTCTTTCAGTTCAGAGACGTGCCTATTACCTTTGAGCAACTCAACCACAACATCAACAAGGCCGCCAATGGTTTCTCGGCAATGGGTGTCAAGCACGGCGACAAGGTCGCGCTCATGCTGCCCAATTGCGAAGAATTTTTGTACGCTTGGTTTGGGCTCAACAAAATTGGCGCCGTTGAAGTGCCGATTAATGTGGCCCTAAAAGGCACCGGTTTGGTTCATCAAATTGTGCAATCTGACAGCGTCGTATTGGTTGCAGACACCGTGTTCCTAGATCGACTAGGGCCCGTTTCAGATGATCTATCGAGCGTTAACCACACAGTTTTTTACAACACCACCGACGAACAAAGTCTGCCGACGTGGAAAGGCATAGAGAGCAGCAGCTTCGCAGAATTAATGGATCACTCATCAGACTCACCCAACGTCATCGTGAACTCTAGCGACATGGCATCCATCCTTTTCACGTCCGGCACCACGGGTGTCTCCAAAGGCGTCATGATCAGCCACTACTACTGGTATGATATCTGGTCTCAGTCGGTCAAGTACTCACAGTATACCGAGGACGATGTCCTCTACACCGGCCTGCCCTTTTTCCATGGCAACGCTCAGGGGATTACCATTGGGCCGGCGATACTAGCAGACGCTAAAGCGGTGATTGTAGAACGCTTTTCTGCCAGTAGCTTGTGGGAGGACTGCCGACGATGGGAGTGCACCGAGGCCAACTACATCGGCGGCATTATTCCGATTCTGATGAAGGCTGCAGAGCGTGCCGACGACGGCGACAACCCCCTTCGACTGATGGTCGGTGCGGCTGCACCAGTCAACATTTGGCACGATTTTGAAAAGCGATTTAACACCAAATTGCTGGAAGTCTACGGCATGACTGAATGTTACTGCTGTCTGGCCAATCCAATCGACAACGTCCGTCCGGGCTCTTGCGGCAAGGCCATAACCGGCTGGGATGTACAGATTATCGACGAGAACAACAACCAAGCGGCACCGATGGAATTGGGTGAATTTGTTGCCCGCCCACAAACTATGGGCGTAGGTACCAATGGCTATTACAAAATGCCCGAAAAGAGTCTCGAGCTGTTCGAAAACATGTGGATCAATACCGGCGACCTTGGGCGCATGGATGAAGACGGTTACTTCTACTTTGTCGACCGTAAAAAGCAGGCCCTGCGCCGCCGCGGAGAGAACATATCCTCGTTCGAGGTTGAGGCGGTTATCAGTTCGCATCCATCGGTGCTTGAATCCTGCGTTGTTGGTGTGCCGTCGGATGTTGGTGAAGAGGACGTCAAGGCGGTCGTTATCATGCAAGACGGCCAACAGGTCACCGAGGCCGAACTGATCGAGTGGTGTGAGCCGCGCATGGCGTATTTTGCCATTCCGCGTTACATCGCCTTCCGCGACAGTCTCCCCAAAACGCCGAGTGAACGAGTTGAAAAATACAAGCTCAAGGTTGAAGGTGTCACCGAAGACTGCTGGGATCGCGAAGATTCGGGAATCGTACTAAAGCGATAACTCGTCGAATCAGGCGTGGTGCCAAGCGCCGCGCCTGATCGTCTCGGCGACCAAAATCCCGGGGCAGCCATAGATCAAAGTGTTTTTGTAACGTTTGAAAAAAGCCCGGATTTGATGGCGCTAGCGGCGATTGAAATAACACATGCCCCTGTAATAGCGCTCGCTTATCACTCAAGGCGGATTGCCGATAACCGGCTTTATACCTAACTATGCAACACCAGAGGAAATTAGTATGTCTCAGATGCTCGAGGGAAAATCCATTATCGTCACCGGTGCAGGCCGTGGTATCGGCCGCGCAATTGCGATTATGCTGGCCGATGCTGGGGCCAATGTGGTGGTCAATGATCTCGGCGTCAGTGCGCAGGGAGAAGGTGCCGACTCGAGTCCAGCGGCACAGGTAGTCGATGAAATCACTGCCGCCGGCGGCAACGCCATCGCCAACTACAAGAGTGTCGCCGAGAGCGAGGCTGCTGCGAGCATTGTACAATCCTGCATCGATACCTTTGGTGGCGTCGATGGCGTGGTCAACAATGCCGGCATTTTAAGAGACTCCATTTTTCACAAAATGTCTGAGGATCAATTTGATTTGGTGATCAAAGTGCACCTCAAGGGCTCTTTTAATATGAGCCGTGCCTGTGCGCCGCATTTTCGCGCACAACAAAGCGGCAACTTTGTACACATGACTTCAACTTCAGCGTTGATCGGTAATCTTGCTCAGGCAAATTACATGGCCGCTAAATTGGGCGTAGTCGGACTCTCCAAAAGTATCGCTCTAGACATGTCTCGGTATAACGTGCGTTCCAATTGCATTTCACCCTTTGCCTGGAGTCGATTAATAGGCACCCTGCCTTCCGATACTGAAGAGCAGCAAGCGCGTTTGGAAAAAGTCAAGCAAATGACGCCAGAGAAAATTGCCCCCTTGGCTACCGCACTGTTTAGCGACGCAGCGTCCGATGTATCCGGGCAGGTATTTGCCGTGCGCAATAACGAAATATTTTTAATGAGCCAACCGCGGCCGGTGCGCTCGGTGCACACCGCCGAAGGCTGGACGCCAGAGACCGTCAGCGCGCAAGTCTTCGACGCCTTTAAAGCGTCGATGTATGACCTCGACGTCACCGCCGATGTATTCACCTGGGACCCGGTGTAAGCCGTGCTTAAATGGGGGCTCTGCAATGGGACTTGATTATCAGACGATTCTCAACTGGCGCTTCGACGATGTCGAACAAACCTATTCAGAAAAGGACAGCATACTCTACGCCCTGGGGCTCGGGCTAGGCAATAACCCGAGCGATCCAGAGCAGTTAAAGTACCTGTACGAAACGCAATTACAGAGCTTTCCAACCATGGCCGTGACGCTGGGCTATCCCGGCGCATGGCTAGCCAACCCCAAAACCGGCATCGACATGGTCAAAGTGCTCCACGGTGAACAGCATCTCGAAATTCATCGAGATCTTCCCTCTCATGGCACCGTGATTGGGCAGACCAAAGTACTAGACATCCTCGACAAGGGGGCCGGTAAAGGCGCCTTGATCTTCACCCAGCGGCAACTCTATGACAAGGCCTCGGGCGATTTGCTAAATACTCAAAAAGCGGTAGTCTTCGCGCGCGGCAACGGCGGCTTTGAGCGCCCGCCGCAAATCGCTCCAGCGGCGGCGGCCAGCATTCCTGAACGCGCCGCCGACAGCCACCAAGATATTCAAATAGCA
>MDTF01000133.1_pt1 | contig 13944 bp, 10 predicted proteins | sample 811191 | NCBI WGS metagenome assembly MDTF01 (sample SAMN05326649, study PRJNA326480) | marine metagenome | isolation source: seawater | place: Southern Ocean | collected 2011
ATCGAAACCTACAAAAAAGGACTCCTCGAAAACTGATGTTGGCTGAAAAAAGTTCGAATAAACAAATGAAATACATCCTCTGTTTCATCTTTGAACACGGTGCGTATTTATGTTTTACTCGCTCCCTTGTCTTTTCGGGGGCCCCGTTTATAAATAATTAAACCATTTAAGAAGTTCCGCAGAAACTGGTCATGACACACCATATAATTGGGGTGGTCTTCGCTGCGGAAGAAAGCGCTGAGCTCACCTTTTGAAATCTCAAAATTGACCAACTTCATCACATCTTGAATATCGTTATCCCTCATTTTTAAAGCCACACGTAGTTTCTTTAAAATATCATTGTTTGTTAGACCCATTGCAAATTATTTTGAGCCAAGTTAACTCATCTTTGACCTTTGTCTATTGATTTATTTGAGCAAGCTAACAACCTGAAAACTGTGATTTATGGGTAAACTATGCAATCTCACAATCGTTTATTTAGCGAGTTTGCGTTATTCCACCATCAGGTTAACTGTTTTGAGGTTAATTTTACCCTGGAATCCTTTGAATTGTCCGACAAACTTGTGAAGTCTATGAACACCTATTCTGAAGAATTCATCTGTTGCGAAAATGAAGTGTGTGAAGGCGCTTCTGATTTGGCTCTGACAAAGTTTTATAAAAAACGCTGAATGCTTTTTAATTCAGTCGATTTCGCCATTTTCTTGCCTGTTGTTTTTGTGCTCTATTGGTTTGTTTTCAGCAACAGCTTGAAGTACCAAAATTTACTGATTGTTGCTTCAAGCTACATGTTCTATGGCTGGTGGGACTGGAGGTTTTTAGGACTCATTGTCTTTAGCACGGTTCTTGATTTTTATATCGGGAAGACCCTGGCAAAAACAACGCATGAACGGAATCGAAAGCTGCTTCTGTACACGAGTGTTGGTGTTAATCTGGGGTTTTTAGGAATCTTTAAATATTGCGATTTTTTCATCCTTGGTTTTATCGATGCCTTTTCCGTCTTCGGTGTAGACATCTCAGCAGAATCGCTCAACATTGTCCTTCCTGTGGGGATTAGTTTTTATACATTCCAAACCCTAAGTTATTCGATTGATGTCTACCGAAGAAAGTTAAAACACACAGAGGATTTCATGGCTTTCTCTGCATTTGTTTGCTTCTTTCCTCAACTTGTCGCAGGACCTATTGAAAGGGCGAAAAACCTGCTCCCTCAGTTTTTAAAAGCACGGAAATTTAACTATGAGCAGGCTGCTGATGGAATGCGTCAAATTCTTTGGGGTCTGTTTAAAAAAGTCGTTGTTGCAGACAATTGTGCTGTTTTTGTAAACCAAATTTTTGACAACCCCGATTCCTTGAGTGGCAGCACTCTTTTTTTAGGTGCCGTCTTGTTTGCCTTTCAGATTTATGGAGACTTTTCCGGATATTCTGACATCGCGATAGGAACCTCTCGGTTGTTTAACATCAACCTAAAGCAAAATTTTGCTTACCCCTATTTTTCAAGAAACATTGGAGAGTTTTGGAGAAGATGGCACATCTCATTGTCTACTTGGTTTAGAGATTATTTATACATCCCACTTGGTGGATCTAAGGGGGGGGCTTGGAATAAAATCCGCAATGTTTTTGTGATTTTTCTTGTGAGTGGATTGTGGCATGGGGCGAGCTGGAATTTTGTGGTTTGGGGAGGTTTGAATGCCTTGTACTTCCTTCCATTGATGCTTACAAAAAACAACCGTAACCATTTAAATATTGCAGCCGAAGGGGGGTTTTTTCCCACTTTTAAAGAATTCATGAGCATCGGTGTTACCTTTTTTCTGACCACAACAGCATGGGTGTTTTTCCGCGCAGATAGCCTAACGGAGGCGATACATTATTTACATCTGATGTTTTCTTATTCCTTCTTTACCATGCCCTCTTTTATCACACCTAAAGCATTTATGCTTTATACAATTCTTCTTATCTGTGTATTTGTTGCTGTAGAATGGGTGCAGCGTGATAAAAAGTTTGGGTTGAGTATCGAAAATCTCAACAGACCATTGAGGTGGGTTATTTACACAATCACAATTGGTGTTATCATTACATTTGGTCAGTTTGGAGAATCTGAATTTATTTATTTTCAATTCTGATTTGAAGTTATTTATTCAACATATTATCTTTTTTTCAAGTATTGTTGTGCTCCTTCATCTCGGGCTGGCTTGCCTTGCTGATGGCACCACAGATGATTATTATTTAAAGTTTTCAAGCCCCAAACAAAGCTCGTTAATTCTCGGAACTTCAAGAGCAAAACAAGGGGTCATCCCTTCAGTTTTATCTGCTTCTGTGGAGAACCAAGATCTCCAGTTCTTCAACTTCTCGTTTACGCTTAAAAGCTCTCCCTTTGGTCTAGTTTACTACAATGCCATCAAACAAAAAATTGATCCTGAAACGAAAGATGGGTGTTTCATTGTCACTGTCGACCCTTGGAGCATCAGTGAAAAGTTGGCTGATTCCACTAAAACAACTGACAGTCTTAGTGTTTTATACGGCGTGTCTGATTTTACTTCTAAGCCTAATTTTAACTATTTGTACAAACAATTCCCACACGGTTGGGGGCGCATCCTGTTAAATCGCATTGAAAAGCCCATACTTAAATACTACAGTGGCCAATTAAACACATCCGTGACTGGTTCTTTCAGCGTGTTAGACCGTGACGGGTGGCTTGACGTTTATACCTCTTTAGACAGCTCCTTTGTAAAAAACAAAGAGGAAAAGAGGTTTGAAACATATCGAGAGAAATCGATGGAACGAGCTGGTTCAAGACATCGAACACAATATCTGGACACGCTTGTAGACTTTCTTAACATCCACGGAGACGTGTATTTGGTAAGGTTGCCTGTTCACAAGAAGATGCTTGTTATAGAGCAGCAATACATGCCTGATTTTCACGAGAAAATTTCCAAATCAATTTCCATGTCTAAAGGCTACCTTGATTTCTCAACCCTCCCCAATGAGTATAGCTATACCGATGGCAACCACTTGACAAAATACTCCGCTGAAGATGTTTCAAAAAAGATTGGCCGTTGGATCCATGAGTTCGAGAGCGAGTAATTTACCACACTTTAAGAAATCTGAATCGAGGGATACCGTTGCTTTGAATCACATTGTTTGCTGTTCTCAAATATCAAACATTAGATGAGCTGATCTTTAACAGCATGTTTGTTGGATGAAAAATCCGTACTTTTAACCGTAAAATAAATTTATGTCTGCAACAAATTTCCTTTCTACAAGTTCCTTAACAAGCAGATGGCTTATTGTTGCATTGTGCCTTTTCACTCTTCCATGCACCTACACACCTCTCTTCGCCCAAACCCCTCCTTACACCATACTCACAACATCTGATGATGCAGCTCCGGGCGCTATTGTAATGGCCCCAATTCAAAATTCAAATCAGATATACCTATGTGCATACGATGAATATGCTGAGCAGATTTTTAGCGCTCACTCTCCGGTAAGAGGCTTTGTTTTCGAACCCTGGGGAGATGACGAATTTGTTTTTTACAATTACTCAATCCGAAAGTGGGTGACGGTAGACCACAACCTGATCCCTACTGACACTCTAGGTCTTAGTCTCATTCCAGAAACAGATTATCATGACGTTCACCGGTTTGATGACGGCTCTTATTTGTTTGTTGTCAATGAGTATGTAACGATGGACCTGAGTAGTTTTGGGGGCTACGAAGACGCAGATGTATTACAACCTCATTTGATGCATATGGATGTTGAAGAAAACATTTTACGTGAATGGTATGGCCTCGATCACATCCCTGTAAATGCAAGTGAAAATGTCGGTTTTCCAGTGGTTGATTACCTGCATTGGAATGCCTTTGATGTCGATTCTCTGGGTGGGCTTTTGATGAGCTTCCGCAACATCAGTACCATCGCTAGACTCAACCCCATCGACTGGACTGTCGATTGGCAGTTGGGTGCGTATGGAAACGATTTCCAGATAGACGATCCAGATTGGGGGAGCTTTTTATATCAGCACGACATCAATGATTTGGGGGGAGGACGCCTTCTGCTCTTCGACAACAGTGTCTCTTCAGGGAGTCAACCCGGGTACTCCCGGGCCGTAGAATATGAGGTCGATACAGTTGATATGACAGCGACAAGAGTTTGGCATTACTCACATCCTGACGAAACATATGCCCCCGCGCAAGGGAGTGTTCAACGCATAGAAAATGGGAACACACTGATCGGCTGGGGGAATGCAAACGCTGGCCAGGGGGCTGGAACTTTAGTTACTGAAATTAACCCGCAAGGAGATATTGTTTGGGAAATTGAGCTCGCGCCATACTTTACGGTATACCGTGCTCGGAAAATTCCTTTGTCAGAAATCCAAGGATGTCGAGACAGCAACGCACTAAATTATGACAACGGTGTATTGGTCGATGATGGGTCTTGTTATTTCGGAATAGATGGAGATGGAGATGGGATGCTTGATTCTGAGGGCGATTGTGACGATACGGATGCGTCTATTTACCTCGGGGCTCCAGAAATACCCAACGACGGTGTGGACCAAGACTGTGATGGATCTGATTTTATTTTTATTCCTGGATGCAACAATTCTGAGGCCTCAAACTTCGATTCTGAAGCAACCGTAGATGATGGATCGTGCTCATTTCAACTCACCTTAAAAGTAGACATGTTCTTGCATGGTGGATCTGCAAATCTTGTTTTTGAATCGTCTGTTTTACTGGGTCAGAATATCAGTTTCGGTGTCTACTCTTTCACATTGCAGGTTGGTGAAGGCGCTTTCGAGTACCGATTCTCTGATGACTCGGGGTTGATGGAAACCGATGAAAGATTTGTTTTTATCTCTGAGCCTTCTGCCCCAGCTGTTGTGTGTTTTAACAACTCTTCTCCTTGTACTGGATGCTTGGACCCAGAATTCGCTGATTTTAATCCTTTTGCAGACCAAACAACCGAAACAACTGATTGCGTTGTTCCCGCCTTGCCCGGCTGCACATATACAGAGGCTATTAATTTTAACGCCTTGACGAACCTAGACGACGGTTCGTGCATCTTCCCCGATTCTTCAAGCGTCTTATGCTCTGAAGACATCGACGGAGACGGGGTGATTTCTGTAGGAGATCTTCTTTTGCTTCTCATTGTATGGGGTCAAACCTGCTCCTAACGCATTATTGTGTGTAAATTCTTTCCATGCAACCAAATTCTACCTGAATTAGTTAAGATATTGTATCCCCATTCATCATCTTAATGGGTTATGTCTATTCAAATGGTTAAAAACACTTTCTTACTCGCGTTTTTTGTAGCACTGTTAACGGTTTCGTTTAACAGCAACTCTTTTGCTCAAACTGCGCCTCCTTCTGACATCAATCTAACTGAGCTGCGAAGTTGGCTTCAGTCTAACTGGTACAACGGATACCACGATGGTCTCGGGTACAACGAAGGTCGACGTCAGATGTACGGTTACATTGACATTTCAGGAGGACAGATCGAATGTGTTTATACCGGATTTACGCAAGCCGGTGGGTACATAACTTATCCCAATCCCTGCAACGCAGAGCATCTCATTCCACAAAGTTTTTTCGGGTCCTCTGAGCCCATGAAGTCAGATGTTCACATCCTCAAGCCTTGTCATGGTTCAGCAAACAGCGCCAGAAGCAACAAGCCTTATGGCGAAGTCAACGACAGTCAAGCCCAATGGTATGGATCAATCGGAAATTCATACACCTCTCAGAGCAACATGCCAAGCAACAGCGATGACTGGTCTGAATCTTCTGGAGGAGTTTGGGAGCCCCGCGAAGAGAGAAAAGGTGATGTTGCTAGGGCTGTATTCTACTTCTATACGATGTATCCAAATGAAGTCGGGCCCATTTCAGAAATGGGCAACACAGAGACCTTACTCCAGTGGCATCTGGATGACCCTGCTGACGCAACCGAGATTTCTCGCAACACCAAGGTTGCTTCTCAACAAGGCAATAGAAACCCATACATCGATTATCCAGACTTGGCATACCGAGCATGGCTTTGGGATGGTTCTTCTTCCGATACAGACGGTCCAAGCTTTGAAGGGACTCCTTCTGCAATCACAATCGAGTGTGGAGATAACACGGCATTTAATGCCATCAACGCCACCACAAATGATCCATGTTCACCCGTTACATTAACCTACTCTGATGCCAGCTCTAGTGTGGGTTGCGGCGGAGGTAACGTAACGCGAACTTACAGTGCTTCTGACGGATGTGGAAACACAAGTTACTTTACTCAGACCATCACATTCACCGATACAACCGCTCCTTTTTTTACGTCAACCCCTGATGACATAACCACTTCATGTGACAGCGAGTTAAGTGATCTCGGAACACCTTTGGTCGCTGATCTTTGTTCTCAAGTGAATATTTCTACAAACGTAGAAATTGTTGGAGGCCCTTGCCCAGAAGCTTATGAAGTTCACAGAACTTTTACAGCAATTGATGCATGTGGCAACACGTCCTCAGCACTTCAAACAATCTATGTCGAAGCCTCTGTCGTCGTAGGATGCCCTGAAGATGTGGACGGTGACGGAGCAATCACTGTGAACGATCTTCTTGCTATTCTTAGTGAATTTGGTTGTTCAACCAACTGCCAATATGACATCAACCAAGATGGCATTGTGGGCGTTGGAGATATTCTCGAAGTCCTAGCGGCCTTCGGGGACGCTTGCTAAATTTCACAACACCTCTGATGCAACGAATTTTAAATTTTTGCGTCTTTCAGTTGAATAAATCTGTCCTCAATACTACTGTGATGAAACTATTTTCTTTCTTTTTCGCGACGCTTACCCTCGCCTTTTCTTCTCTTTCCGCTCAAACGCCTTGCGTTAACGGAATGGCTGGAGGCTATCCGTGTTCAAACGTAGATTTTTTATCATTTACATCTGGGTCTTCTCTGGGAGGAGGTTCAATGAATGATATCTGGGGCTGGACTGACCCTGTTTACGGTACTGAATACGTTTTGCTCGGAAGAACCTCAGGCACAGCTTTTGTTGACATTTCTGACCCGGTCAATCCGCTTTATCTTGGGAATCTGCCTACATATAGTTCGAACTCATCATGGAGAGACATCAAAGTCGATGGCAACTATGCTTACATCGTCTCTGAGGCTAGCGGCCACGGAATGCAAGTTTTTGACCTCACAAAACTTCGCGATGTTGCATCTCCTCCTGTAACATTTTCTGAAGACGCTCATTATTCTGGTTGGAGTAATGCTCACAACATTGTCATTAACGAGGCAAGTGACAGAGCCTATGGAGTAGGGACTAACACCTCTAGTGGAGGTCTTCACATTGTCGACATCTCTGACCCTTTAAACCCTGTGATCATGGGTGATTATGCGGGCGATGGATACACACATGATGCACAAGTTGTCAATTACATCGGCCCTGACGCTTCTTATTCCGGTAAAGAAATTGCGTTTGCTTGCAATGAAAATTCAGTTACTGTTGTTGATGTTACCGACCCTACGGACGCTGTTCAATTAAGCAGAACTACCTACAATTCTCAGTACACCCACCAGGGTTGGCTGACTGAAGACCACAAGTACTTTCTGAGCAACGACGAATTAGACGAGAACTACACAGGAGTAAATACAACAACGTTTATTTGGGATGTACAAGATCTAAACGCTCCTTTTCTCTTGGGAACATTTGTCTCTAGCACACCCGCCATTGATCACAATTTATACGTGAAAGACAACTTTTGCTACCAATCAAATTACAGAGCGGGATTGCGTATCACAAGCCTTGACAACATCGCAAGTGGAACAATTACTGAAGTGGGTTTCTTTGATGTTTACCCATCGAGCGATGCCGCCGGATTTAATGGAACCTGGTCGAACTACCCATACTTCGCTTCTGGAGTCATTGCCATTTCACACATTGAAGAAGGACTGTTTTTAGTAAGTTTATCTGGAAACATCAGCGACTTAGGTTGCACGGATCCCGATGCATGCAACTATGACCCAGATGCAATAGAAGACAATGGATTGTGTGCAGAAAACGGTGTTTGTGGAATTTGTGGTGGAAACGGGTCTTCTTGTTCTGGATGCACGAACCCCATTGCTTGTAACTACGATGCTGATGCCACTATCGATGATGACTCATGCATTATTGGAGGCACTGGAATAAACATTGCTGTGGGTGGTGGATCATGGGACCAAGAAATTTCTTGGGCGATTGTTCAAGATGACAACACCATGATCATTGACGGAACCACAGGAAGTGTTGAACTCTGCATCGGAGACGGTTGCTACACTTTCGAAATGAATGACAGCTACGGAGACGGGTGGAATGGAGCAATCTATACAATCACCAACACAGTCTCAGGTGAAGTCATTGATTCTGGAGATCTTGATACAGCGGCCAGCGGTGACGGTTCAAATTATGGAGAAAACACCTTCTGCATTGAAGGTGGTGAGCCAGACGTGCCAGGATGCACAGACTCTTCAGCTTGTAACTTCGACTCTGCAGCTACTTTAGATGATGGTTCTTGTGACTACATCAGCTGCGCATGTCCGTACGATGTGAATGGTGATGGATCAATCACGGTAGCTGATTTGCTCATTGTGCTTGGCGAGTTTGGTTGTACGTCAGCTTGCACTGCAGATGTTGATGAAGACGGAGCAGTGACTGTTGCAGATGTGCTTGCAGTGCTAAGTGCATTTGGAAGTTCGTGCTAGTATCAGCAGTCTTTGCTAAAGGCTCGCCGTCTACTTAAGCAACTTTGTCGGGGTGCTTTTCTCTGACATGCTGAGCTATAGGAATTGGAGTCCCGTCATCGTCTAGTCTAACAAAAATGAGGCGCGTGGTACATACATCAGCTTCTTCGTGACTATACACATTGAACTTCCTTGCATTCACTTGCACCGTGATGCTCTTGTTCCCGATACTCACGATTTCTCCATAAATCTTGATGAGGTTGTTTTCCTTGACTGGGGATTTAAAAAGCACTTCCTCCATCTTCAGAGTCACCATGTTGGGACAGTGACAAACTTCATTCACAAAAGCGACAGCTGATTCATCTACCCAGCCGAGCATTGTGCCTCCGAACAAATTGTTGTGCACCCCTAAATCGTGTTTTTTACAAACCTTTGTAGCGAGTAGTTTCATGTCTTAGTGATTGATTTTTGTTCGGCCGTTGTTGTTAATGGGAAGCATCATTTGATAGGCCAAATCATCGGATTTGCGATCATCTGTAACATCCAAACCGTAGATAATTTTATCTACATCTCCATATTCAAACGTTCCGAAAATGCGGTCCCAAATAGAAAAAATATTTCCAAAGTTTCTATCCGTCCATGGCTCCTCGAAGTGGTGATGAAATTTGTGGGTGTTGGGAGAAATAATGACCCAACTTATCGCCTTATCCACAGCCAATGGCAAGCTAATGTTAGAGTGGTTGAAGTATGTGAAGGCGATTGTGAGGATTCTGTAAAACAAATAAAAGGCGAGAGGAGCCCCCATCACAAACACTGCAACTACAGCAAAACTCTCTCTGGTGATAAAGTCAAGTGGGTGCAATCGCGTTCCCGTTGTGGCGTCAACGTGAGTGTCGCTGTGGTGAACCAAATGAATTCTCCACAAAGGCTTTACTCTGTGAACAGTAAAATGCGCCAAGTACTGTGAAATTAAATCGAAAGCCATCACGGTCAGGAGAAGCTCCACCCACGGTGACCATTCAACCTGATGTAACAACCCCCACCCTGTAGCCTCAATCCAGGAAAATAAACCCAGTGTTAGCACTCCAAATATGGCGTTGATAATGATTAGGGTTGATAGAAAAACCAGGTTCGTTCTTGTGTGAGACCAGCTTCTATAACCGCCCTGAAATAGTGGCCTTATCATTTCAGTTCCAAGGGCTGCAGATAAGCAGATGACAATCCACGCCAATTTATGCCAAGACTGCAATTCCTCAAAAAACACAATCATGTTTTCCATAGTCGAAATTTACAATGAATTAAATTGTAATTTTGGCACTATGAAAAGATTCGTTGTTTATACATTAAACCTTCTTTGTGTCTGCGGCTTGGCTGCACAGCCTTCCATTAATTGGACAGGCCCCACAGAAGTTTCAACTGAAGAATTTGGAAATCAGTGTGCTAGAATAGGCCTGAACAGTTCTGGAAACCCCATCGTATTGCACGGAAAATCTAGCAAAAACGCTGGACTTTATCTGTCAATCATGAGTGAAGGAGAATTCGGAACGCCCATCCTTGTTACACCAGAAACAAATATCTTTCTTTCTGAATCCGAAGGTCCGAGAATGGCCGTCTCAGGAGATCACATTGCAGTTAGCTATCAAATATACGGAGAGTGGGCAACAGGCGCTTATGTCGTTCTTTCTGATGACGGGGGGTTAACTTGGGGAACTCCATACCCACTTGCTCCAAATGCTACACAAGACCATTTCGACCCTGTAGTGGCTTTCGACGGGGACAACAACCCATGGGTAGGCCTTAAATGGGGAACAAATCCTACGCTTGAAGGAATACACCTTTTCAACAATGAAACCGATTCGTTCGACCCAGCAGTAAATGGTGGGTTTGCAACGACAGGGGTTGCAGTTTGTGAATGTTGCCCCTCAAACACCTTTTTTCAGGACGGTGTTTATTACAATGTGGTGAGAAATAATTTTAACAATACAAGAGACTTTTGGTTGACCGCATCACAAGATGGAATCAATTGGACAGACGCGGTAGATATAGACCCCACTGATTGGAACATTTCGAGCTGTCCTGCCTCTGGTGCTTCATCAACCATGATGGACGACGGAACTCTTGTGAGTTGTTTCATGTCTGCCGCAGAGGGAAGCCGGGTATACTGGTCCACTGTAAACCTTTCCACATTAACTTTTCAAGAATCAGGAAGAGTTGATCCTTTAAATAACTCAACAGAAAACCACCCGTCTATATCTTCAAGTGGAGACTGGCTAGTCGCTTCGTGGGAAATGAATTCTGGAGGTTACAATATCATGGTTGCAGTGTCTGATGCTGGGGCAAGTGAGCTTAAGAACTCTGTCGTAAATGTTACAGCTGACCTACCTGGTAGCAATCGCAATCCCTCTGTGGTTTACGATGGTGAGTTTATTCATCTTGTCTATAAAACCATGGATGGTTTCGTTCACTATACAAAAGGAGAAATATCTGGGACTTCCAAAGTTGAGGGGGTTGAACTGGAAGAAAACCCATGGACGATTTCCGCGAATGATTCGGGTTGGATTTTAAGGGGTGAAGACGCAGCATACACGTTGTTTGATTTCCAAGGTCGCGTCTTAGAAATGGGTGAGTTCTTTCAGGAACTTGATATTCCTGTCAACAAACAAGGAATGATTGTACAACTTCAAAGTGGTCATAAAACACATTCCTTCAAGCTTTTAAGATAAAAGTGATGTGTTTCTATGTACAAACCCTCTTTCACGTCTTTGATGATGGCTCAATAGCCAAATAAAACTTAAGCACTTCAAAGAACTTTCACTTTCGATGATTTGGTAAAAAACGCGTCTTGTAAAGCCCTCTGTTTTAACTGTCTTCTACTCACAAGTCTGACCAAAATAAGTGAGGAATTCCAAAAGATCCGAGGTTGACACAACCTCGTCCGAGTTGAAATCTCCGGAACAGGAGGTGGAGCAATCCTGCGTGCCGTCAGAATAACCATCCACGTAACCTGTATCGTAATTGTCTTCAAAAATGCATGATCCATCATCAATTGTAGCGATTTCTGAGTAATTCAAAGCAGACGGATATAAACAACCTGATACAGACGAAGAGTTCGTGGTAAGAGCAAAGTCAGAAACAATTGGGAGATGATCTGAAGAAAGATATGTGTCGTCCACATCTAAACCATTTTGGATTAAGACTTCAGGACTCATCTCTCTAGTTGCTAAAGTGTATGACTTTGTCACATCTAGAACACTGTTGGAATAGAAAATAAAATCCAAGCGGCCAGGAGCATATTCACCCGGCCCTAAGTTTGGTGTGTTTTTCCGCCAGGTATGTGACGATGTCCGTTCAGTTAAGCGGCAAATAACATCAGATATGGGGGTGTCATCCCAATCTGGGAATCCGCCTTCACCATATTGTGATGTGTTAGAAATCGTTCCATTTAAGATCGTTAAATATTGCTCGGCATATCCTACAAGGTTCATGTCTCCAGAAAATGTGAAAGGGGTGTTGAAAGCAACCTCCCCGACTCCACCGGCTGATTGAAGATCCTGAATAAACGCAATCGTGGCATCAAAGTCTTCTTGTCTTCCTGAATCGTTTCCACAGCAGGGGGGATGAGCATAAATCGACAAAAAATCTGTGCTGTAAAATTCATCGGGTAGGTCTATTAATGAAGCCGCTACTTTATTCGTTACACTCCAGCTTTGTAATACAGGGAATTTTGTAACTACCAGCAAATCATTCATCTTGTTTGTATACCAAACCGGGTGATCAATGTGTTCCTCAAAATAATTCATCATCTCTGATTCTGAAACCTCGCTACATTCTGAAAAAGTGACAATATCAGCGTTCACAGTATTGATTATTCTAGCAAAACGAACATCCGTCCCAGCATCAAGTAAATTGTGTTGAACATTGTAGGCAAGAACTCTAATGTCAGTCAAATCATTTTTTCCAAGGGATATCGGGGTGATTGAAGAATAATCTGATTGCATGGTGTAGGTAAATGTGGTCCCTTGATCTGGAACAACATCTCCTGAAACTGACTCTTTGATAAAGAAAGCAATTGTATCACTAAATGTTGCTCTATCGATCATTATTTCAAATTCGTCAGAAGTAATTGTCGGCATGGGGACACAGCCTAACTCATAAAGAGATGTTGAGTAATACTCCGGATAATTCAGGTTATTGTACATCTTTTTATCTGGAAAGAGAAAAGCGTACTCAGCGCCTAAAATATTTGAGGATGGGTATCCCGTTGAAGTATCATTGTCTGTGTCCAAATAGAGTTTAATGTTTGACAATTCCGAACCATCAACCAAGTCTATGAATGTATCGAGTTTTAATTTGATATACAGGTGCTCCTCATCGTTCGTTACGCTCATTTCCAATAGATCTACTCCAGGAGAATCACCGATGGCGTCATTTATGGTAATGACAGAAGGGTTCCCCTGCCAATCTTCAAAAAAACCATCAAGTATAATTTGGTTCTGGGCTTCAAGTGGATGTGACACGAGTCCCACAAACAAACAAAGTATACTGGCTTTTTGAAAAATCGTCATGTTCAAATATATATGAAAAATCAATGGCAACCCTGAAGAAGGTCTAAAAGACAATTTTGCAGAGCTACGAGGAGAAATGTCGAACTATTTTGATGGAGATTTGAGTTCAGCTATCAAACATTTAGATGGGATTGATTAAACAAAGAACACTCTCAATTGTTTTGGGTTTCAGTATGGCTAACTAAATGAACTGAATTTATTACTCACTACTCTGCGCAAAATAACAAATCCCTTAGATAGATTTTTGAAAGAAAAATCCTCCAGCATCTTATATATGCTGGAGGATTTCAACCAAAAAATTGGAATCAATTTATTCGATCACAACTCGGAACGTCTTCGTTGTGGTGTTTTCATGGGTGAATTGCAACTGATACAGACCGGAAGTGACACCGGACACGTTCAGTGAAGAAGCACCCGTACCATTGAATTCTTTGACAACTTGCCCTGTGAGGTTAACCAGGCTCGCTGTCCACACCAAATTGGGATCACAACCGCTAATCGCCAGCCAATCTGCCGCTGGGTTTGGATAGACCTTTGCTTGGGAGAAATTTGTATTTAAATCTCCTACAGCATTAGACGATCCACTCTCACCTCCATTGATAACTGTGACAACGAATCCATCCACAAAGCCATCTAACAAACCCAGAGAATCTACTGAAATCGCCTCGCAGTAGATTTCACTGCAACCGGC
>MDTF01001914.1_pt1 | contig 13944 bp, 11 predicted proteins | sample 811191 | NCBI WGS metagenome assembly MDTF01 (sample SAMN05326649, study PRJNA326480) | marine metagenome | isolation source: seawater | place: Southern Ocean | collected 2011
TAATAACATTATTTAAGGTTTTAGATATTGTAGATTTAAGATTAAGGATACGGCCTCTATAACCAACCCCATTTAATCGAACATAAGCAAAGGATCCTTTTTTAGAAAGAGAAGGGTTTGTTTTAGTTCAGTAGGAAGAAGAAGCTACTTCTAATTCTCAAGATAGAGCAGCTTTTTTAAGAGAGCTTGTTCGAAGTGGTCGACAACGGGAAGCCTCAAATCGCTTCTTAATTCTACGTGGTTTTAGTCCTCGAAAGGATCATGCTTTTTTCTTAGAAGTAGACATTTTATTTTCTGCCGTTTATCTATAATCAAAATAGAATCATAAATTAATAAATAGGTACCCTAATACCTTTATATAATAACATAGTATAATAACGTAGTATAGTATAGTATAATATAGCATAGTATAGTATAATAATAGTATAACATAGTATAGTAATAGTATAATAGTATAATATATACTAATATATAGATTTATAATGTTAATTAAGTATAGTGTAGTATAGTCTAGTATAGTATATATACTTATATAAAAGGTACCCTAATACGGTCTAGCCAAAGCATGTTATAGTTATTTAACGGCATCGTCCCTCGCCCTTGTTTGTTTGTTGTTTTGTTTTAGTAGTCCTCCCTGTGGGTAGTTTTTTTTGTTGCTCTCTCTGATTGATTTATGAAAATAATAGAATTATGACATTCCACCTCATCAGTATACACTAACGAAAAGAAATAATCAAACTACATCTACAAAATGTCAATATCATGCAGCAGCTTCGAAACCGAAGTGGTGTTGTCGTGTGAAATGACCTATGAATAGACGTCCTGCCATAATTGCAAGGAAAATAGTTCCTACTTGAACATGGAAACCATGAAATCCTGTTGCCATATAAAAACATGAACCATAAACAGAATCTGAAATATGAAAAGGAGCTTCCATATATTCTACAGCTTGGAAACCAGTAAATAACACAGCAAGTACTAGAGTAATTCCTAGACTAACAAGTGCTTCTTTTCGATAACCTGCAATGATACAATGATGAGCTCATGTAACAGAAGCCCCTGAAAGTAATAAAATTAAAGTGTTTAATAGTGGTACTTCTCATGGATTAAATACCGCAATTCCTTTTGGAGGTCAAACAGCCCCGATTTGTACAGCTGGTACAGTAGCGGAGTGAAAATAAGCTCAAAAGAAAGCAAAGAAGAACATAATTTCTGATGTAATAAATAAAAGCATTCCTATTCTATGGTTTGTTTGTACAGCTGTTGTATGTAGACCTTCAAATGTGGCCTCTCGTACAACATCTCGTCATCAAACATACATTACGAAAAGAATCATAATGAATCCTAGTTGCATAACTGTTGCTCCTATAGCAAAAGAGTGCATAAACATAACAAACCCTCCAAAGAAGGCTAATGCTGATACACAACTAAAGAATGGTCAAGGACTGGGTGTAACTAAATGAAAAGGATGTTTTGGATATCCTCCAGATGAATAAATAGTTGATTGAACTAAATTATTTGTTGGATTAGAAGAAAAAAGATAAGACATTTTATGCTTTAACTTTATTTAGCTTTTCTCATTCCAGGAAAGAAAGGGATTCGAACCCTTGTGGAGCGAACTCCGCCACCTTAGCAAAGTGGTGCTTTTGACCGCTCAGCCATCTTTCCGGGATTTATTATTTTAAAGGCATTCAACAATGAGAATTTCTATATGATTTCCAGCTACAGCTTCTGCTACAGCTACCTTGTTACAACTTAATCTCCCTCACGACATCCTTATTTGAGCACATTCATGAGAAAACTCCTCTTGAGAGACAAACTTTCTTTTGAAAAAGAACCTTTAATAAGGGTCATTAAGAAGATGTGTTGGGCGATATGTGCAATCCATAGATTCCTGTTCACCGTGGCACTCTGCTCCACGATTACTGCCAAATCCGGATTCAAGAAGGCGGGTTGCAGCCTTCTATCCTCATTAACAAGACGTTTTCAGGATTCGTTCATCATTTCTGAATAACTTCCCTTTGTACGTCTGATTGTAGCACGCTTACAGCCCTAAGCATAACGTTCATGGTGACCTGTAGTCGTCCATACTTCCTCCGTTTTATACACGGTTGTCCTTTTTGAGACCTCTTTATAAATTTTAAACTTAATACTTATAAAGGGAACAAAAAGCATGGGTTGCGCTCGTTCTAGGACTGAACCTTACATCTCACGACATCGAGCTGAATACGGTCATGCAAAACGTGTTAATACATTGTCTTATTGCTTAAAGCATAAAGAATTACCCTCAAATTATTGTTGGTAAATTAGTAAAAATGCAAGCTTAGGTAAGGTTTGTTGCGTATTATCAAATTAAGTTGCATGCTCCTCTGGTTGTTTATGGATCCGCCAATTCTATTTAGTTTTCATCCTTGCGGACGTACTCTCTAGGTGGAATGCTTTCCGCGTGAACTGATTTAATCTAGAATCTTTTGTCTAGAAAAAATAGCATTCATCGTTTACGCCTGAGACTACCTGGGTCTCTAATCCAGTTCGCTACCTCAGGTTACAGGTTGAGTGGCAGAATATAGTTGTTGGTTGCTTTTCGCCATTGGTCTTCCGGTGGAGATCCGTATATTGCACCATTCCCCCCGCCGTTCCACTATCAACGTCATATATTCTCTTATTTAGTTTCTTTCCCATATAGCTCCTCACGTTACGCGCTTGGTCCATATGAAAGATGTACTAATCACCTAATCCTGCTTTACACCCAATTATGAAGGACAATCCTTGCGCCTCACGTATTACCGCAGCTGCTGGCACGCGATTGGCTGGCGCTTCTTCTCTAGGTAACGTCATAATCTTCCCTAGTGAAAGAGGTTTACAATCAAAGATCTTCTTCCCTCACGAATTCTTACTGGATCCCACTTTCGTAGATTGTCCAATATTCCCTACTGCTGGCTCCTAAGAACCTGGGCCTTGTTTCAGTCCCAGTGTGGCCGATCATCCTCTCAGACCGACTAGGGATCGTTGGCTTGGGAAGCTTTTATCCCCCCAACTACCTAATCCCGATGTTGCCCCTCCTTTTGCAATATTTCTTTCAACCTTTAAAAGGTTTTATTCGCCATTTTATCGCGAACAAAAGGATAGATTCAACATTATTACTCACCCGTACGCTATACTTCATGCAAATATTAAGATAATAAATATAAAAATAGAATGATGTATTAAACTTACATGTATAAGGTAGAATTCTAGGATTCGTCCTGAGCCAAGATCAAACACAAATTGTGTTAATTGTTACTCGTAATACGAATAGTCCCTTAAATTAATTAAGAGAACAATATAATGATATATCCATTTTAATTTTCCATAAGATTATTCTTATGTGTTTTGTTTTAATTCCTCTATTGTAAGGAATGCCTTTGCTTTTCTAAGTGAGTAGACGGATTTGAACCGTCAACAACTGAGTGGAAATCAGCAATTTTACCAATTAAACTATACTCACTAATTCTATAAAAATAATTATAAATAAACCCTATTATATTGAACTACCAAGTTGAGCACGATTAGATTCAGCTAATTGATGTAAATGATTCCGATCTTGAATAGTTTTCCCTTGATTTGTTAAACATCCATAAAGTTCATTAGATAATCGGGCTCCTGCGCTTCTTCCTTCATTGTTTTTTGTATCCTTAGTATTTTTAACAAGAAATTGCATTGCATATCGATCTTGACTCTTTTCTGGAATAACCTGAGGAATTAAGACTTTTTTACCTCCTCGTTTAGTGCTAGTAACAGAAAGTCATGGACGAGCTTGCTTTAAAGCTTGACTAAATAATTCAAGTTTAGTAGGTAGAAATTTTAATGGATTATTAGACTCTGCAGCAACACGTTTATATAAAGTTTCTAAAGCTTCTTCTACAATACGTGTTGCAGTAACCTTTTTACCTCCAATCATTAGATAATTAATTAGTTTATTTCGTCGAATTTCATGTAATGTTGGATATGTCATGTTTTATGCCTAAAAGTAGTTGCAATTCTTTTATGAATAATATAAAGGATACAAAAAAAGCAACAAATAAACCAACAAAGGTATTGAATGGATGCCTAGGCATAGAAATAAGGGACGTAAGATATACGAAAGGTCATGAGCTTCCTCTTTATGAGGAGAAATAGCATTGATAGGAGATAATCTTCACCAATCCATGAATTTCCCCGTGAAAACACCAATGGAAGAGTTATATTTTAGATATAAACTTCCTCGCATGGCTTTTTTTAGAGCTATGAAACCACCGAGTAAACTGAAACATCTCATTAACTCGAGGAACAGAAATCAACCGAGATTTCGTTAGTAGTGGCGAGCGAACGCGAATTAAGCAACTTCCCATATTTAATAACCTATTTTTAATCCAACCAAGATGATTTGGAAAACATCGCCTAAGAAGGTGAAAGCCCTGTAATTAGGATAAAAATAGATTGAAATAATTGAAGGTAAAGTAGAATGGAATACGTGTAATTCTGTTTGAAGACAGGGGGACTAGACCTCTAAGCTTAAATATTTTCTATGACCGATAGTGTATAAGTACCAGTGAGGGAAAGGTGAAAGAGAACCGCATTTCTTTAGAAGTTCTTTATTCTTAAAGTTCTAATGGAAGAAATGGTTGAGGAGTGAAATAGAACCTGAAATTCAATACTAACAAGCAGTCGAAGCTTTAGCCATAAAGTGACGGCGTACCTTTTGCATGATGGGTCAGCAAGTTTATGTAAAGAGCAAGCTGAAATTCATAATTGAATGCAGGCGTAGAGAAATCGAGGATGAAATAAGCCCTATAGTTCTTTGCATAAGACTCGAAAGCGATTGATCTAACCATGAGCAGACTGAAGTTTTCTCATAAAGATATGGAAGGTCGTACCAATAGGCGTGGCAAAGCCTTTGGATGACTTGTGGTTAGGAGTGAAAGGCTAATCAAAATCGCAGATAGCTAGTTTTCCGCGAAATATATGGAAGTATAGCGTAAATTATCGTTTCTAGGGGGTAGAGCACTTAATCCATGCGGGTGGTCATTGACTTTACTAAATGGAAGAAAACTCGCGAATACCTATGAAATAGAATAGCAGTCAGACTATGGGGGATAAGCTCCATAGTCAAGAGAGAAACAGCTCTCACCTCAAATTAAGGTCCCTAAAAAAAACTAAGTTAAAAAAGAGTTCTTTTCCTCAAACATTACCGACGTGGGCTTGGAAACAGCCATCGTGAAAGAAAACGTAACAGTTCAGTGTAATTAGGAAAAAGACTCTGAAAATGTAACGGGAATCAAGTTTTTTACCGAAATTGAGGAAATAAAATAAACATAAGATCTATTAACATAAAAGACTACAAATGCGATCTAAATTTAAACGAACACGAACATCAAAAGCACGAAAAGCAACTGGAAGTACTCCTGGTTTAACAAAATGTCCTCAACGAAAAGGGACTTGTATTCAAGTATTTACAACTTCACCAAAAAAACCTAACTCTGCAAACCGAAAAGTAGCACGAGTACGATTAACAAATGGACAAACAGTAACTTGTAGTATTCCTGGAGAAGGACATCGACTTCAAAAACACTCAGTTATTCTTGTACGAGGAGGTAGAACAAAAGATGTACCTGGAGCTAAATATAGAGCTGTTCGAAATCAATTAGACTTCCCTGGTCTACAAGGTCGTATAAATGCTCGTTCTAAATATGGAACAAAGAATAAAACATCTTAATTCTTCTTATATAATACTTTATTAACATAAAATGCTCTTATGCTTATAAATCATTTCCACGAGAATAATAATAGATTCAAATCTTAATACCGACAGAACCTTCTGAACCAATTGAAGTTGCTTGTCCAAATCCAATATCATTTCCATGACCTTGTAAAGGCACTCGTCCTCGAACATGTTCAATAGAAGCAGCTATTGGGTTTGGTCTTGAACGAAGACCTATTCGTAATCGTCCACTACAACGAATCTTATAACCAAGTACTATAATATCAGGACAAAGTACATTATCACCATAATTAAAATTTGAAGATTCATTAGTTGTCTCAATTTCATCCATATCTGAAGAAACAACTAAATTTTCTTCTTTTCATCATCATGGTTCTTGAATTTGACCATCACTACTTGCAGAACGAAAATCAGATCCAAGACAACGCACTTCAGAAGAGAATAAACGATCAGCTTCTTGAAATAAGGTAGGAATTGCAAGTCGACCTGTCTCTATACGTGTAACCAGATAATCCACTAATATTTGAGGATTAGTGACTAAAGTACGTAAGGGATGAAACTCTACCTTAAATTGAGGATCTTGATTTGAATCTATTGTAGATTTTCAAGCAAATGAATTCGAAATATAAGATTCAAGATTCTGATTTTGGGATTTAAAGCTTCAAGAGGCTCTTCGATTTTTTAAAATAACATTCTTACGATGTTTTTCAGTTAAAAATTGTTTAAAACATAACCCTTGAGGGCTTAATGTAGTTATATCAGAAGGTAATTCTTTATAAGTACCCGACATACTACTAAATTGAGACTTTAGAGAAGAACCTGTTCAAATAAATGATAATTCTTCTTTAGAGATCCCTAATCAAACCTTATCTAATTGAATCTTAGACTCTGCAAGTTGTCGAGATGTACCTGAACTCTGTAGAAAATTGAAATACTCTATTTTAGAAGGTATAATATTTCCTTGGAATTGGTTCTTAGCAGACTTTAAAAAGCTTTGAGACAATTGGTTTTGAAGTCAACCAGAAGTTAAGCTTTCTTCTAATAAGATCTGTTTAGCACGTAATTCTTTCTTATTCCCTTGACTAGGTTGAATTTTATGTATATCTGGTTGATAAATAGATGCTTTTAATTGTGTTGATCCATTACATTTACGCTCAATACGACAAGCACCTAAGAATAACCCAAGATTTCGCAAGAACCCTTTTAGATAATTTTTAAGAAAGAGGTCTTCATGAAGTTGTTCAGCATAAAGTGAATTTCCACGTTTTGGCTCAGTGAATCAAATACTTCCTCATGTATGTTCTAGTCGACTAGAATCTTGTAATCGAAAACCTAAAGGATTAACTTTTTGTCCCATATTTTCTGTATGCTATAAGCAAATCAAACGAAAGAGACGGGGATTGAACCCGCAACCTTTAGATAGACAGTCTAATGCTCTACCATTGAGCTACTCCTTCCTTAAATAAACATAAATTATTATAAATTGCTATAAAAGAACTTTATTGACCTGCATTTCATGGTATTTGGAAACCAGTTAATAATAATCGGGCTTCTTTATCAGTTCTAGCAGTTGTCTTAATATTAATTTGCATGTTTCATGTATGTACAGCTTCTTTCTCACCAAAAAGTGGAGGTAAATGGCGAGTTGCATTTTTTACGGTGATCTGAAAATTACCACGACCATCAAATTTAGATCCATATGTCTTAGATAAAGCAGATTTAGGTTGAATTCATTTATTAGTCTTATTCCCTTGAAGCTTAGTACCTATTACATTCTGAAAACTCTTAAAGTTTTTTGTATTAGGGAGAATATCTTCAATAAGACGTTCTAAAAATATATACATATTATCTTTACGTAAAGTTACATTAAAACCAGCTAATTTCCCTTCTCGAATGGTAGTCCCTGGTACAGAGCGCTTAATAAAGGTTTCTTTAGGTCGTTGTCCTGATAATAAATATAAATCCGATCAAATTTGGCCTTCACGATTCGAAAGGTTTGTAGGCTTAGAACCATTTCATTGTTGAATAAACATCTGTAAAGAGTCTCGAGGGGTTAATTCTTGAGTTTTCTTAGGCATATTAGATTTTATAATAGGTTTACTATATTTTTTCTTAACAATTTTCTTAGTTAAAGAGCGAACTCCAATTATAACGGCTTCTTCTTGTATAGGTAAAGCTCCTTGAATACTAATGCTTTCAATTTGTGGAATAGCATGTACATTAGTTACATTTAACTTAGTAATTCAATCAGATAAGATATTAGTATTATAATGTTCTTGTAGACGGATCATTGCTTTGTTTTTTGCATAGTTTAATTTATTTTAAAAATTAGAAAGCAGAAAATGAATGTAATTCTTCATGAATATCTAGCGATTTTAATTTTTATTCTAGTTGCTATTGTCCTTTCGATTGTACTTTTTGGTCTTTCCTATCTATTTTCAACAGCATCACATACACAAGACGCAGAGAAAGTTTCAGCTTATGAATGTGGATTTAATCCATTTGAAGATGCACGAAACCAATTTGATGTACGATTCTATATTGTTGCTATTCTTTTCATTATTTTTGATCTTGAAGTAACCTTTCTAGTACCTTGATCTATTTGTTTACGTGAAGTTGGAGATTTTGGGTTTTGATCTATAATAGCATTTTTAGGTGTATTAACTCTTGGATTCATTTATGAATGACGACGTGGTGCACTTGATTGATCTTAATTAAATAAACATTTAAAGACTCTATTAAAGAGCAAAATAAATATACTTAAAAAACATTACATGCTCTTTACGGATGGTGGGACTTGAACCCACACGTGTTAAAACATCGGCTTCTAAGACCGACGCGTCTACCTATTCCGCCACATCCGTTAAATATGTATACATTGATAAAAATAGGGGGTTGAACATATGTTTTAAAGATAACTCCAAAAATACATAAACTACTGCTTCCTTGAAAACAAAGTACAAATAGGAGCATTTAGGGTAACAATTCGAGTTCGGGTGGGATCGAGTTTTACTAAATGATAGGGTAAGCAACCACTTAAATTTCTATATATAAAGCCAAATGACGGAATTGAACCGGCGATCTACAGTTTACAAAACTGTCGCTTTACCTACTAAGCTAATTTGGCAATTATATATTTATAGAGTTAATTTTTAGATGAATTTTCTATAAATATATGAAGATCTTTCTCTAATCATAATGATTGACCTTCATGAATAGCAGCGGCAATTACACTACAATATAAATGAGCAGCACGAAGCGAAGAATCATTTCCTGGAATAGGATAAGAAATTTTTGATCTTAGGCTTAAAATAAGATTAGAATCAACAATTGCTACAACTGGAATACCTACTTGATAAGCTTCATCAATAATTTGAGAACAAGAATTAGATCCTAACACAAAAATTAAATCTGGTGGAGATAAACGTGTACCTAAAGAAAGATCAAGGGAAGTAAATAAATCACCTGAATTCGATGTAGAACTTGCATTAGCTTTTATTCATTGAAAATCGAAATCTCCTGGAGTATATAGATTCTTTATAGATTGAGAGCTTAATGGTTCATCTACAAAAGACTTTTCTTCTGCTTGTAATCATTGAGCAATTCGATTCTTTCAATTAGTTAAGTTCCCATTGCGTCAATGAGAGATAGAATAAGAATGTCCACAAGACTCTGCAGTTACCCGAATTAACTCTTCATAAGGGTTTCCTTTTCCTGCTAATACTTTAGGAGATCGTCCAACAAAGAGAATATGTCCTCCTACAGAAGAAACTTCTCGAACTAAATTGCAAGCTCGATGTAAATATAAAAGCGTTTGACGAATATCAAAAATATAATTATGCTTTCTTTTACCTAATAAAAACCCAGAATTATCAGGATTTCAATTAGAAGAAGTATGTCCTAAATGAACTTGGGATTGAATACATTGCTCACTTGTAAATCGTGCCATTTTTCGCATGTTCATCCCTTAAAAGAAAGAGAGCTTTAGAATGTTAATTAAGTATATATATATATACATTTAGATTCTATATCACACGATCTACATTTAATTTATGAGAATTAAGCTGCTACTGGGTTAGTTACAGTCTTTCGTTCAGGTACATTTACATAGAAAGTTACATAAACAAGATAGAAGAAGAATAGAAGACCTACATTAGTTAGCATTGATCCAAAAGAAGCAATTTGATTATATCCAGCATAATTGTCAGCATAATCAGGAATACGACGAGGCATTCCAGCAAGTCCAAGGAAATGCATAGGAAAGAATGTAACGTTTACTCCAAGGAATGTCATTCAAAAATGGGCTTTCGATAGTTCTTCTGGTACTTGAAGACCTGTAATTACAGGAAGTCAAAAATAGAATCCAGCAAAAATAGAGAAGAAAGCTCCCATAGAAAGAACATAATGAAAATGAGCTACTACATAGTATGTATCATGTAAAGAGATATCTACTGCAGCATTTGACAGAATAATTCCTGTTAAACCTCCAATAGTAAATAAGAAAATGAATCCTAGAGTAAAAAGCATTGCTGCATTCATTCGTAGAACTCCTCCTCATAATGTAGCCATTCAACTAAATACTTTAATTCCTGTAGGAACTGCAATAATCATTGTAGCTGCTGTGAAATAAGCTCGAGTATCTACATCCATACCTACTGTATACATATGATGTCCTCATACAATAAAACCAAGAATACCAATAGAAACCATAGCATAAATCATACCTAATGGTCCAAATACAGGTTTTCGAGCTAATCCTGCTACAATATGTGAAATTATACCAAAACCAGGTAAAATTAGAATATATACTTCAGGATGACCAAAGAATCAGAATAAATGTTGATATAGAACAGGATCTCCTCCTCCCGCAGGGTCAAAGAAAGATGTATTAAAGTTACGATCAGTTAAAAGCATTGTAATTCCTCCTGCTAATACTGGAAGTGATAAAAGAAGAAGAAATACAGTTACTAAAATACTTCAAACAAATAAAGGCATTCGATGAAGAGTAATTCCAGGTGCTCGCATATTAAAGATAGTTGCAATGAAATTAGAGGCTCCTAAAATAGAAGCAGCTCCAGAGACATGAAGACTAAAAATAGCGGAATCAACAGCTCCTCCAGAATGAAATGCAATACTTGCTAAAGGTGGGTATACAGTTCATCCAGTTCCAGCTCCTAATTCAATAACAGCACTAGTTAGAAGTAAGATTAATGCAGGTACTAATAATCAGAAAGAGATATTATTTAATCTAGGAAAGGCCATATCAGGAGCTCCAATCATTAAGGGGCAAAGTCAATTTCCATATCCTCCAATCATAATAGGCATTACAGAGAAGAAAATCATTAAGAAAGCATGGGCTGTAACAATAACATTATAAAGTTGACCATTTCCTGCTAAAATATTATTTCCGGGTTGAGATAATTCTAAACGAATTAAAGCACTCATAAATACACCAATTACTCCTGCAAAAGCTCCAAAAATTAAATAAAGTGTTCCAATATCTTTGTGGTTAGTCGAGAATACTCAACGTTCAACAAAGTTATAAAAGGCAGAATTTCCTCCATGAGGAGCTACCGCCGATGAAAAAGATCGTGATGATCGAAAGGAAAGCATATTATTAAGCTTTTATGTAACTACTCAAAAGTATAAGATATTAAAAAGGTACCCTAATCTATATTTTATTCAAAACTATTCATTAATTTCTCAAAATAGACTATGTTTTATTAATAGAATCAATAATATTATCTACTTTAATTGGTGTTAATCAATATTCTAATCGTGAAATCACAGGTAGAACAATTAAGAAATAAGAGAAATAAATCAGCCCAGAAATTTGAGATAATGTTACATATGGCTCATCAGCAGGACATCCTCCTAATCAAGTTAATAATAAGAAGTTTGCTACTCAAATTCAGAAGAATACTCGATAGAAAGGTCGAAATAATGATGATTGAATATGACTTGCTGTAATAAATGGTAGAATTCCTAAGACTAGAATAGCAGCAAATAAAGCTAATACTCCAGCTAGTTTGTTAGGAATTGCACGTAAAATTGCATAAGCAAATAAGAAATATCATTCAGGAACAATATGTGTTGGTGTTACTATTGCATCCGCTTCAATATAGTTATCTGGATGACCTAACGCATTAGGAGCAAAGAAAACAAAATAAGAGAAAAGGATAGCAAATACAACAACTCCAAATACATCTTTAATAGTAAAATAAGGATGAAATGCAATTTTATCTACATTAGAAATAGTACCTAAAGGATTACTTGATCCATGTTGATGAAGCGCTGTTAAATGAAGTAATGTAAGAGCAGCAATTACAAAAGGTAATAAATAATGTAAACTAAAGAAACGATTTAATGTTGCATTATCTACAGAGAATCCTCCTCATAATCATTCAACAATATAAGGTCCTACAATAGGAAAAGCTGAGAAAAGGTTTGTAATTACAGTAGCTCCTCAATAACTCATTTGTCCTCAAGGAAGTACATATCCAAGGAACGCAGTTGCCATCATAGCTAACATAATACCAACTCCTAATAATCATACTACAACTCGCGGAGAACGATAAGATCCATAATATAATCCACGGAATAAGTGAGAATAAACGGCAATAAAAAACATAGATGCCCCATTAGCGTGGGTATATCGTAAAAATCAACCATAATTAACATCTCGTATAATATGTTCTACACTAGCGAAAGCATAATCGACATGAGGAGTATAGTGCATTGCTAGGAAAATTCCAGTAAGTAGTTGAACTACTAAACAAAATGCTGCTAAAACTCCAAAGTTTCATAAATATGAAATATTAGATGGGGTTGGATACGAAATTGCATGATCATTTAAAATATTGATAATAGGTCGTTTAAGAAGTCTCATGTTTTCTGCCTTTTACTTTTAAAGAGAGAAAAGCATAAAAGAATAAATTTAAAATGCCCCTAGAAGCTTTTCCTTATTTTATGGTTAGTTTCCTTTTATTCCTAATTGGAATTTGAGGAATCTTTTTAAACCGAAAAAACATTATTATTATGCTAATGTCCTTAGAGATTATGTTACTAGCAGTGAACATTAACTTTGTACTTTCTTCTATCTATTTAGATGATTGAATAGGCCAAGTATTCTCCTTAATTATTTTAACAGTTGCTGCTGCTGAATCTGCTATTGGATTAGCTATTTTAGTTGTATATTCCCGAGTTCGTGGAACAATCGCTGTAGATTCTATTAAATTACTACAAGGTTAATTATAACTTATAAATCATAAAATTTAGCTAAAATAAGAAATAACATAGGGAACCTAATAATTACTCCCCAGGTTGGATTTGAACCAACGACCATCTGATTAACAGTCAGGTGCTCTACCACTGAGCTACAGGAGACAAAGAATCTTATTACTTCTTCTTAAAGATACTAATTAAGGAAGTCAATCTAAACCATATAAAATTCCTGCAACAAAAATTAACCATCCAAGCGTAAATGGAAGGAAGGTTTTTCATCCAAGATACATTAATTGATCATATCGATAACGTGGAAATGCAGCTCGAGTTCAAATGAAAAAGAATAAAATTCCTACAACTTTAAATCCATATCAAAGAACTCCTGGAACTAAATTTGGACCAAAAGGAATAGGGGATAATCAACCACCAAAGAAACCAATAACTGTTAAAGCACTCATTATAATCATATTAGAATATTCCCCTAGAAAGAATAAAGCAAATCCTATTGCAGAATACTCAGTAAAATAACCAGCAACTAATTCTGCTTCTGCTTCTGGTAAATCAAAAGGAGCTCGATTTGTTTCAGCTAAGATACAAACAAGGAATACAAGAACTGATGGAAGTAAAGGAAAACAAAATCAAATACTATTTTGAGCAAGAACAATCTCTGTTAAATTTAAAGATCCTGCACAAAGGAATAATAATACAAGAATAAACCCAATAGCTACTTCATAAGAAACCATTTGAGCTGAAGATCGTAATGAACCAAGAAAGGCATATTTTGAATTACTAGATCAACCTGACATTATAACTCCATAAACTCCTAATCCACTTACAGCAAATAAATAAAGAACACCAATATTAATATCTGCAAATACAATTCCTTCATTGAAAGGAACTACAGCTCATGATATTACTGCTAAAAAGAAAGTTAGAATAGGGGCTAAGATATATAATGGAGTATTTGCAGAAGTAGGTAA
>MDTF01000020.1_pt1 | contig 13942 bp, 21 predicted proteins | sample 811191 | NCBI WGS metagenome assembly MDTF01 (sample SAMN05326649, study PRJNA326480) | marine metagenome | isolation source: seawater | place: Southern Ocean | collected 2011
AGTGACTCATCTACATGAGTTAAAAGTAGGTAAACTTTAACAGTGAGGTAAACCTATGCTTAAGATCAAAGATCATCTAATTAAGACTATCAAAAATCAACATACTAACGACGAAAAAGAAAAAGCGATTGAAAAAAGAAAAACTGCCGTTGAAGCTTATGGCAATGGTACAACTGGTTACAGAATTAAAAATGGACCTAATAAAGGAAAAATTTTAGGTCATATTTCAACTAAAGGTAATAATAATTTTTAATTAGCAGAGCCTTAAAAGAAGAGAGTTTAATTTTCTCTTCTTTTAAAATAATTTTAATCCTATAACGCCAAGAAAAATTAAACTAATTGAAATTACTTTATAAAAATTAATTTTATCTTTTAAATAAAAGTAACCAATAAATATTGCAAAGATAATACTAGATTCCCTTAAGGCGCTTACCATAGGAATAGGTGCTTGAGTAAAAGCCCAAACAGTAATTACATAAGCAAGATAAGAAAAGCTTCCCCCAACCCAAAAAACTAATTTTCCTTCGGTTAAAGTTTTTTTTAAAATATTTTTTTGTTTTCTGAAATGTAAAACAATAGGAAAAAATAAAGCACTAAAGATAAACACCCAGCTCATGTAGCTAACAGCTGAACCGCTTAATCTTGCACCATGGCCGTCAACAACAGAATAAATTCCGATAAAAACTCCTGTAGCTAAAGAAGTGTAAAGTATCTTATTATTTTTAAGAACAGATTTACTGAACAGTCCTATTAAAATCACTCCTGTTGAAATAAGCAAAATAGATAAAATAGTAAATGCTTTTAGATAAACACCCAAAAATATAATTGAGATTACAGTTGCAACTAATGGACCAAAACCACGCGCAATTGGATAAACTGTTGTAAATTTTCCTGTTTGATAAGCTGTTAAGAGAAAATTTTGATAACCCTGATGAATTAAGGCACTAAGTATGATGTAGGGGAAGCTTTCGATGCTTGGTGCTGGTAAAAAAATTATTGCAATAATACAGGCTGGAACGTGTCCATAAACAATTGCAGGAATAGATACATTTTTGTTTTTATATTTACTAGCCATGCTATTCCAAATGGCGTGTAAAACTGCTGAAAACAAAACTGTGATAAAAACTATTGTGTCCATAAAATTTAAAAAAATATTCTTATACGATCTATTAATATAAGTTAAGTAACAGTTAATAAATAGTTTATTGTAATCTTAATTTTTTTAATTTAAGTAATTGTAAGTATGAATAAGTTTAATTTGAATAATAGAACTGCTATTGTGACAGGTGGCGCACAAGGCTTTGGCCTTGCTATGACTAAACGATTTTTAGACTCAGGAGCAAGTGTGATCATTTGGGACCTAGACGAAGTAGCAACTGAAGAAACAAAAAAAAAATTAAATAATCCCAATTTATCGTCAGCCATTATAGATGTTACTAATTTTAACCAAGTAAATTCCGAAATTGAAAAAGTGACTAAAAACAAGAAAATAGATATTTTTATAAATAACGCAGGTATTGCAGGTAAAAATACTACGGTTTGGGACTACCCCGTTGACGAGTGGAAAAAAGTTCTAGAATTAAATCTTAATGCCGTTTTTTATTGCTTAAAAGCAATCACACCACACATGATTAAAAATAACTATGGACGAATTGTTAATATTGCATCAATTGCTGGAAAAGAAGGTAACCCTAATGCTTCTGCCTACAGCACTTCTAAGGCAGGAGTAATTGGCTTGACCAAATCTTTAGGTAAAGAATTGGCTGATAAAAATATTGCGGTGAACGCTGTAACCCCGGCTGCAGCTAAAACTAGAATTTTCGACCAGATGACTAAAGAACACATTAATTATATGCTATCTAAAATTCCAAGAAGTCGATTTATTCTTGTTGAGGAATTATCTTCTCTTGTCACTTGGTTGGTGAGTGAAGAAAATTCTTATACTACAGGAGCCGTGTTTGATTTAAGTGGCGGTCGAGCTACATATTAAAATTAATGAAAGAAGTTTATTTATATTTATTAACTGGAATAGCTTTAGGACTGATTGTTTATCTTGCCGACAAATATATTTTTTAATTCAATTAAAAATTGGGATAATAAGACGTGGCTTTCTTCATCAAGTTATATTCGATCCTTTAATAGGTTTCTAGTCAAGAATGCAAAACTGACACAAGATTCGAAAATAGTAGACATAGGATGCGGTCGTGGAAAAATATCAGGATATTTAGTAAGTGGATTAAAACTTAAAAATAAACCTTTGGGCATAGATCTAGAAAAACACAAAGATAAAGACAAAAGAATTATTTTTAAAAAAGTTGATGCAATAACTTTTTTTAAATTGAACAAAAAAAGTTTTGATTTAATTTTAATTAAACAAACTATCCATTTTTTAAAAATAACTGAAATAAGAAAATTATTGAATTTATGTAAGAGTAGCCTCAATCATAATGGCAAAATTATTATTTTAACTCTTGATCCAGATCAAAATCAAATACCAACATTTCCTTTGATGTTAAAACAACTTATTGCCTCTCTTAAAAGAGATAAAAAAATAATAAAATTGATATTTAAATTATTTCCTAGAAGCATAAAAAAAAAATTTATCTTTAATGTGAGAATATCAAAAAAAAAGTATTTGGAAATGATTAAAAATAGATATATTTCAACTTTATTAAAGTTTTCTCCTAAAGAAATTTTAGAGGGAATTAATGCAATTAACTTAAAATATAAAAAAATATTAAGATTTCAAGATAAACTACAATGTATAATTATAAGAAAATAACTTTTTATTTATTTTCTTATATTTTTCTATCACATACATCTGTTTTAAAAGCATTTGAAGTGCTTTTAATAATTAAAAAATTAGTATACATGGCAGATGATAAACTAAATAAAAATTAAAATGACATATAAAGAATTTTTAGAAATGTTAGAAGAGGTTGAATTAGACCTAGATTCAGCGGCAGAGGCTTTGGACTTAGAAATTTCTGATATCGAAGCCTGGGAAGAGGAAGAAGAAATTCCGAAATCTGCAGAAAAATGGATTAAAAAAGAAAAAATTGAATTTGCAGAACTTCATAATTCCAATGAAGATGAAGATTTTGATGATGACGACGAAGATGACTTAGATGATGATAAAGATCTAGATTTTGGAGATGAAGTAGAAGAGGAAGAAAAATAATTTTAATCTTTTTTAAAATCAGGTAATAATCTTAATTTTTCATTAAATATATACTTTTCAAAAAATAAATTAAATTTTTTGTAGATCTTCAAAGTTAATAAAGAAATTAATAAACCAAAAATAACTCTTGCAAAAATAACTCCTGAATAATGTCCGCCTACAGCAATCATTAGTAATGTATCTTCAATTATTGCATGGACAAGATTAATTAACATCACTGATAAAAAAACACTTTGTTTATCTATTCTACCAGAATTTACTTCTTTAATTAAAATACCGCCACCAAACTGTAATCCAATTGTCATGCCTACAATAACAATGTTCATTGCTGACTCGCTTATTCCAAAAAATCTTAGAGGTGGTATTAATATTTTTTTTAAAAAACTTTCTATGCCTATCAGCTTAAGAATTTCTAATATAGTTACGAGCACGACTACAATAACAAATATATAAAACAAATATAACATTTGATCCCTTAACCAGGCCCATATTCCAGGCTCTGGGAACACCACTGTAAAAGAAGTTGTAAAAGGTACGTTTAAATAATTTAATTTGCTGTAAATTAAATTCAAAATTAAGCAAACTATAAAGGCTGAGGCAAATCTATAAAAAGAAGTGAATAAAAAAGAAATACCAGCAGATCTTGATATTGCCGATTCTACTAAAAGGTTATGACAGAGTAACATGCCTACAGTCAGAATAGTAATCTGAGCAACGCTTAAGTCAAGATAAGGAAGAAGGTGTACAAATAAAATTAAGGCTGCATAAATATTAACTACCATAGCTGTAACCCAAATAATACCTAGTTCAGCGGGTAAACCAATTAGGCTCATTAAAGGTTCAAAAAATTTGGCAATTAAATCTACAATGCCTGCTTCTTCTAGTAGTTTAATGATAAAGACAAAAGGAATTAAAATCTTATAAAGAGGTATAACCACATCCTTAATTTCTTGTAAAAGTTTTTTAAAAAACATGTCGGATATATTAGTTGAATTTATTTTATACTTTTAATATTACCTTTGAAGTTAGCAGAAGTAAAAACCCCTCCTTGAAAAAGTAGTGCCATATTATCTTTATATTCATTCTTGCTGAACAAGCGACTGTCAAATCGATCAACGCTATCTTTAGGTTTGTAGCCAAGTTGGTAAGCTCTTGAATTATTCCACCAAGATTTTTTATTTTTTGATGCTCCATAAACAATTTCATGATGAATTGATTTATGTTTGATTCCAATATCAACAAGTTGAGTAAGATCGCTATAGCTAATCCAGGTTGATAGATGTCTTTTATCCTCTGGAGTTTTTAAGCATGAGCCAATTCTAATGCACATGGATTTAATATTAAATTTATCAGCATAAAACCTAGATAATTCTTCGCCAAAAGCTTTACTTAAGCCATAATGACTATCTGGTCTTTGATTTGAAAAATGATTTAATCTTGTTGTCCTGCGATGAAAGCCAATGGCATGATTTGAGCTTGCAAAAATTACTCTTCTTACTTTATTTATTCTTGCTGCTTCAAAAAGATTATAAGTAGCTATAATGTTGTTTTGTAGAATGTTAGACTGGGTGTCTTCTATAGGAATAGCGCCAAAATGAACAATAGCATAAACCCCTTTTGTCATTTTTAGTGTTGCTTTAAAGTTTTTAAGATTGGCTAAAACAAATTTTTGATTTTTTTTTATATTTTTTTTTTTTAGATCTGTGCCCAAGAGGTTTTTATAGCCAAGATCTGCTAGAGATCTAAAAAGCATTCCACCTAAATGGCCTGACGCTCCTGTAACTAATACTTTTTTATTCATTTTATTTAAATCTAGCACCCATAATATTTAAGTTTGCCATGTAAAAAGAAGTGCTTGCGGTTATAAACAAGGTTTTTCCGTCCATACCGCCAAAATCAACGTTAGATACTCTTTCTGGTATTTTTATATAACCAATCTGTTCTCCTGAAGGATTGTAACACGCTACTCCATCACCGCAACTAGTCCAAATATTGTTATCAACATCAAATCTAAAACCATCAAAAATATAATCAGGATCTGTTTCTGCAAATACTACTGGGTTAATAATTTTTAAATTTTTGTCTATATCGTATCTTCTAAGATATTTTTTATCTCCTGTGTTTGAAATAAATAACTGAGACTCATCAGGAGACAGGGCAATCCCATTTGGGCTATCCATATCTGTTATAAAAGCTTCTAATGATTTTATTTTTGGATCATATTTAAAGACATAGCATCCTCCGTACATCATTTTTCCTGGAAAACCCTCTACTCTCTTTGGATTTATAATTCCATAAGGTGGGTCGGTAAAGAAAATAGTTCCATTTGAGTGAACACATACGTCGTTGGGTGAATTTAATCTTTTATTATTATACTCATCAGCAATTAACGTAATAACATTATTATCATCAGTTGTAGTCACTCTTCTCGCTCCATGCTCGCATGTTACAAGATTACCTTTGTTATCAACTGTATTACCATTTGAAAAATTTGAAGGTGATCTAAAAATCTCTACTTTTTTAAAATCAAAACTTAACATTCTATTATTTGGAATATCGCTCCAAACTACTTTGTTTAACTTTTTTAAATAACAAGGACCTTCTGTCCAGATACTACCTGTATGAATTTTCTTAAGGTAAAGATCTTTTGTGTATATTTCAAATTTTTGTTTATGCATGAAACTATTAATAACATTCGAGCTCTTTAAAAAAAAGAGCATATTTTTTATGTTTATTTTATTTAATTTTTAAACTTTCAGTTCTGAGTTGACCACAAGCTCCTAAAATGTCTTGACCGCGAGACCTTCTAATTGTTGCAACATATCCAGCATCTTGAACAACTTTACCAAACTTTTCCATATTATCTCTTTCGGTTGGTAAGTACTGAACACCTGGCCAAGGATTAAATTCTATAAGGTTAACTTTGCACGGAAACTGAGCCATAAGTTTTACAAGTTGTTTTGCGCATTCCATGCTGTCATTGATACCTCTAAGCATAACATATTCTAAAGTTATTTTTTCTTTAACAATAGAGCTATAATATTTACATTGCTTGATTAAATCTTTAATTTTAAATTTCTTATTAATAGGCATAATCATCTCTCTTATATCGTCAGTTGGAGCATGCAGTGATAAAGCTAGATATGTACCTATCTCTGTAGCGGCTTCAGGAATTTTGTTGGCAATACCTGCTGTTGATACAGTTATTTTTTTTGATCCATAATTTAATCCTTCTTTATTTTTTAGAATCTCAATTGCCACTTTTACATTATCATAATTATAAAAGGGTTCTCCCATGCCCATTAAAACAATATTAGTTATTTTTTTTTGTTCATCCCAATCTTTAAGTTGTTCTTTAGCAATCATAACTTGATTAACAATTTCAGCAAAACTTAAATTTTTAACTAAACGCTGAGTACCTGTGTGACAAAATCTGCAATTTAACGTACATCCTACTTGTGAAGATATGCACAATGTTGCCCTGTTTTTTTCTGGAATATAAACGCACTCAACTTCGTTTCCGTCAAAAAGTTTAATTAACCATTTGATTGTTCCATCCGTTGAAGTTTGCGTTTTTATGATCTTTGGTCTCTGCAAGCTGATTAAGTCGTTAAGTTTATTTCTAAGCTCTAAAGGTAATGTAGTTAAATTATTAATTTCAAAAGATCCTTTCTTATAGACAGATTGCCATATTTGTTTGCTTCGCATAGAAACTTTCTTTTCTTCAATTTCTAAGTCTTTATTTAAAAAAAAATTTAAGCTTGCAAAGTTAAGGTCGAAGAAATTTTTTTTACTCATATAATAGCTTAATATAGAATAATATGTTGATTGTGTATACTTTGGTCATTTGTTAGATAAACCAATGTTTTTAAGAATTAAAAATATTCCTAAACTATCTTGGAGTTCCGAATCACCAACTAACTTCAAACCTTCCTTGAAAACTTTGTTTTTTCTTTGTTTAGGGCTAATTTTATTTGGTTTTGGTGAGGGGCTTCTAATTGTTTCGGGCATTGGTGCTTCACCTTGGAATGTTCTTCATCAGGGGATAGCTATGAGTCTTAATTTATCCATAGGTACTATTGCTTTTCTGGTAAGTTTTTTAGTTTTATTACTTTGGTATTTTTTAGATCAAAAAATAGGCATGGGTACAATTATTAATTTTATTATTATTGCTATTATGATTGATATAACAATTTACTATTTTGATAAACCCAACGAATTTTATTTTCAACTCTTCATGATTTTTATTGGAATATTATTAGTTGGTTTTGGCACGGCAATGTATTTAATAGCTAACCTGGGAGCAGGGCCAAGAGATGGTTTGATGACGGGATTGCAAAAAAAAACTAACGCACCAATAGCTTTAGTGAGAACCTCTATTGAAATAATTGTAGTTTTACTCGGATGGTTTTTAGGAGGTACAGTAGGTATCGGAACTTTATTTTATGCTTTAGGGATAGGTCCTGCTGTTGCGATATTTTTATACTTATTTTCAAACAACCAAAAGTAAGCAAATTACCCATGTATTCCAAGTATAAAGACTGGACTCACTTTAACTGCTTTGTTAAATTTAACGAACTTGGTTTGAATAAAAGCTAACATTTAAAAATTACTAAAAACTTTATTTTTATCTTTATTGTTTTTTTTAAAAAAGATTTAATATGAAAGAGCAGAAGTTAAGAGATGAAAGAATACTGTCTAAGTTAGACTTGAATAAACTCACCTATAAATTAAAAGAGGGTTCTTTTAAAGATCTTGGTTCTGAGATTTCAAGCTTTATTCATCTTATTTTTGAGATGCGAAAAAGGTCAGAATCACTAAATTGGTGTTTTGCCAATATAAAGAGAGTTAAAATTTTCCTTCTAATATTTCACGCTAATGAATCGGGTAAAGAAATTTATAAAGAAGAAATAGCAAAAAAAATTAATGAGTATTCCTACAAAACTATTGCTAAAATTATTGATGAAGGAATTAAAAAAAATTACTTTGTGCTTTTAAATCCTGACGGTGTTGCTGGGAAAGACGGTAAAATCAAAAATATTAGACCTTCGGAAGAATTAATTATTGATTTTTTAAATTTGAGTATAGAAATTATTTCTAGAATAGATAAAAAAAAATTTAAATAAAATTTTAGAAACTATTTTTATAAAAACTTGCTACATATAAATTTATTAGTTAATTGTCTTATATAAATTCATGAATTACAATAAACCGTTCAGTCTTCTAAAAAATTTACCTAAAAAACTTAATAATTTTTACAAAGAAAAATCAAAATATTCACTCGTAATTGAGAATAAATCTCAAAATAAAAAAACTTATGACCCTGTGACAAATTTAGATAAGGCATTTGAAAAATTTATAAGAAATATTATTATAAAACAGTTTCCTGGAGATGCAATTTTAGGTGAGGAATTTTTAGAAAAATATTCTGATAGTGATTACAAATGGTATATAGATCCTATAGATGGAACAAAAGCTTTTATGGTTGGAGCTCCGACTTGGTCAAATTTAATTGGATTGACTTATAAGAATCAATCTATTTTAGGTTTGGCAAATTTTCCAGATTTAAATAAGTTTTATATAAATGATCAAAAAAAAACTTATTTAGTTAATACAAAAAAAGCTATTTTAAAAACTTCAAATGAAACTAATTTGAAAAAATGTAAAGTTGTGGGCCATTTACACGAATGGATATTCTTGAAAAAATATAATAAAAAAATAAGAAAAGTTATTTCTTCTGTCTCTTATTTTGGTGCAGCGTCATTTGATGCTTTAAATTTTTGTTTACTTGCAGAGGGAAAGGTTCAAGCGGTAATTGAAACCAACCTTAAAGCTTTTGATATAGTGCCACTCATTTCAATCATTGAAAAAGCAGGAGGCGTGGTTAGTACTTGGAATAATAAGTCAGCAACAAAGGGTGGAAATATATTGGCTACTTCTAACAAGAAGTTGCATGATAAAATTTTAAAAATACTAAACACTTAGATAAAGTAATGGGTAATAAAATCAAAGGATCAATCGTAATTGTTTTAGCTTTACTTTTTTTTTTTTCAACACATGAATATGCTTGGATAATATCTAGTATCTTTTTAGGTGTAGGTAGTGGAATTTTTCTATGGAAAGAATAGCTGCTTATGCTAAAAAAAATAGAATATAAAAAAATATCTTCCTATTTTTCCTATAGAAACTAAAATTAAAAAAATAGAAAAACGTATTTTTAATATGCCTGCTACAAAAGTGAGGGGATCACCAACAATAGGCACCCAGGCTAGTAATAAAGACCAAACCCCATATTTTTGGAACTGAGAAGACGCTTTATCAATTTGATTTTGATTAAAGAATAGCCATTTTTTTTTGATTTTTTTTAATAAATAAAAGCCTAAGCACCAATTAAAAGCTGAGCCTAGTATATTTCCAAAGCTTGCACTGCTTAAAAGGGCCAATGCATTATAATCTCTAGTAGCAAGCAGTCCAACAAGCGTTAATTCACTCGAAGCAGGTAAAATAGTAGCTGCTAAAAAAGAAACTATAAAAAGAGAAAAATAAATCATAATTACATATATTAGAGATTGAATTAATTAAGCAATCCGTTAATTTATAATTAAAAATGAGCGCTCAAAAAACAAATATACCCAACTCTTTAAATGAGCATTGGATGCCTTTTTCGGCTAATCGAGATTTTAAAAAAAATCCAAGATTAATTACGGGAGCTAAAGGAGTTTATTTAACTACTCACGAAGGAAATACGTTAATTGATGCAAGCTCAGGTTTATTTTGCACGCCTCTTGGTCATGGTAGAGAAGAAATTGTTCAAGCAGTTAGCAAGCAACTTCGAGAATTAGATTATGCCCTGCCGTTCAATCAAGGATTTGGTGGATCATTTGAACTTGCAACAAGAATTGCAAAACATACACCTGAAGATTTAAATAAAATTTTTTATACTATTTGTGGTTCAACAGCGGTTGAGTCAGCAATTAAAATTGCTATGGCTTATCATGCCGCTAGGGGTGATAAGAAAAGATTTAGATTTGTAGGACGAGATAGAGGTTACCACGGCATGAATATTGGAGGTTTATCAGTTGGAGGTTTTAATAATTACAAAGAAATGTGTGCCAGCATTTTAATGCCAGGCGTTCAGCATATGCGTCATACTTTTTTACCTGAACATAAATTTGTTAAAGGTCAACCAGAAACTGGATTAGAATTAGCTGATGATCTTGAAACTATTGCAAATAAATATCCGGGTGAAATCGCAGCTTGTCTTGTTGAGCCTATCGCAGGATCTACTGGAACTTTGATTCCTCCAAAAGGATATTTAGATCGTCTTAAAAAAATTTGTGACATTCACGGTATTCTTTTAATTTATGATGAGGTGATTACTGGCTGGGGCAGAACAGGCTCTGCATTTGCTGCACAAGAATTTGGTGTTACTCCAGATATCATGACTATGGCAAAAGCTACAACAAATGGCATAGTGCCTATGGGTGTTGTTGCTGCTCGAGAAAGTATTTATGATACAATAGTTAACTCGGCACCAGATGGTACAATTGAATTGTTTCATGGTTATACATATTCAGGTATTCCAGTTGCAGTTGCAGCAGCTTTAGCGGTACAAGATATTTTTGAAAAAGATGATATTTTTAACAGAGTAAAGGAAATGTCTCCTTATTTTCAAGATGCCTTACATTCTTTAAAAGACCTTGATTGTATTGAAAGTATAAGAGGTTACGGCATGATGGGTGGAATCGATATTCGTAAAAAAGACAAACCTGGCAAAGCTGGTTTTCAAATTTATAAAACTTGTTATTCTAATGGAATTAATCTTAAAGCTACTGCAGATGCGTTAATACTAGCGCCCCCTTTTGTCTGTGAGACAAAACATATAGATGAAATATTTGATAAATTAAGAAAAAGTATAATTCAATACATGAAGAGTTAAGATATTATTACGGTAGAGAATCCTGTCATCGTCTCATTTTGAACTTGTTTTTCCTTATTTAGGCTTGACTCTCCCATCTCAATCTACTTCAATCATAGTTATTATGAAGGCTAGAGAACAGGTTATTTTTGACATTGAGTCTGAAAAATTTAAATACCTACAGCGTGAAGAGAACAAAATAAAAGATATAGTAGATATTTATGTCCTTAACAGAAGATTAAACGAAGTTAAAAAATCAAATACTTATGCTAATATCAAAATAATTGCTTTTTCATTACTTATCATTTTTTGTTTTGCTTTACTTAGTTTGAAATTTTAACGCTTAACGCTCTTATACAAATAAAATAAAATTCACTAAAAATTTTAGATACTTTCTCGGTCATTATTTTGGTGATTATATTTTTAGTAACAACTGTAGGAATTATGTAATATTGTTTTGAGATTTGGTTTTGTGATATCATTTTTAGTTTAATTAAAGCTTTAAGCTTTCGAATACAAGTTGCTCTAGGAATGCCGGTAACTTCCGATATAGAAGTTGCGCTTATACTTATATCGTCAAAATTTTTAATTAAATTTGGATCTGTATATAAATTTTTGTGAGATATATTTTTATTTTTTGCTCTCAAAACAAACATACTTATAAATTGCAGAAATATGAGTATAAGTTCACGATCTTTGATTTGTAAAGTCCATAATTTTAAATATTCAAGTTGCACATTTAAAAAATGAAACCAGTAAAAGTTAAATTTATTTTTTAATTCATCTTTAATATTTTCACTCGAAATAGGAAGGTTTATTTTTGTGCAAATAAAGAGGAGTAATCTGGACAGTTCTTCAATTTCTTTATCGACAAATAAATTATAGCTTACTTTATAACTTTCGTTAGGTAGCAATTCTATTCTATTATTTTTCTTATTAAGTACTTTTTGTTTTATAAGTAGTAAAATTTTTCTTCTAGTAGTTTCTTTGGGCAAAGACGTTTTTTTTGAAATGTTAATTATAGAATTTTTTTTTAGGTTAACCAAACTATGGTTCTCCCAAAATTTATTAAAGCTGATATCAAAATTGAGATCGTAATCTTTCTGTCTTAAGATGTCTTGATGGGTTAATTTTTCAAAATACAAAACAATATTACCATTTTCTAATCCTTGATAATATTTATATAGCCCTGACAAAAAATTAGACTGAAACTCATTAAATACACTTTGATATTCTACAAAGTTTTCTAAAATTTTTTCTTTAATTACTTCCGGTGAGGGTATCTGTGACATTAAATATTAGTTCCTTAGTTTAAATGTTCAAAATGGGCAGATAAAACTTAAAATACTAAGAAGTCAACAATTAATAACTAGAGTAAATATTTGGAATTTTTTAATTAAGAACTTGTGGGCTGATACAAGAAAATTAAAAATAGCGGAGTTTCAGAAGCTATGATTATTATACATTTGTTTTAGGTTCTTCTTCCTTTAAACGGTCTAATAGATTAATCAAATCTTCTTTTTCTTTTGGTGAAAGTTTACTTATTAAGCTTGCTATTTCGGCTAATGATACTTTCAAAAAATTTTTCATTTAAGCTTGTGTAAAAAAAATTGATATAATACCAAATGTCGTAAGCACTATACTTATCATTATAATGTTGTTCTTTTTTTCTCGCCTTCTCTCTGTCATTATTCTTTTGACTAAATGATCAATATTTGGCCTTTGGAAATTTTTTTTATATTCTATTTCTTCTTTGGCTATATCTAGATCTTTGGCTATATCGAAGTCTTTATTTTTTAAATTTTGACTCATTAGATTTTCACATAACTTAGTACATTGTGACATGTAAACAGGACCAATATCCATTTTGGGTTTTTTCTTATGTTATGGCATCATTTAATTATAATAAGCATCTAAAATGAGGATTTAGACATTATTCGAATACCTGCAGCATAGCGATAGTTGTCTCTGAGCTTAAATTGGATTTGAAAGAGATAAAAAAATTCGCACTCCAAAAGCTATATTTATATTAATATGTTTTATATTTTTAAACAAAAATATTTTAAAAATGGTTTTAAAAACATATAAAAATATAATTCTTCAAACCGATGGCTGTCTAGGTCTTCTTACTATAGATCGTCAAAAAGAAAATAATGCTTTTGATATTGAAACTTCAAAAGAAATTTATGAAGGGTTAAAGGATCTAGAACAAAAATCATCTATTAGGGCTATTTTGATTTTAGGTAATAAAAAAAAATTTTCACCTGGTGCTGATATTAAAGAGCTTAACAATCTAAATTCTGAATCAGCAAAATCGAAAGGGCTTTTTAATTATTTTGATAAAATTCAAGAAATTGAAATTCCTATTTTAGCTGCTGTTGAGGGATATGCTTTAGGTGGCGGTATGGAGCTTGCTTTGTTGTGCGATATAATCATTGCATCTAAAGAATCTAAATTCGGTCAACCAGAAATTAATCTTGGCTTAATACCCGGGATGGGTGGGACACAAAGATTAAAAAAAGTTCTTGGAAAAAATAATGCAAATTATCTTTGTATGTCTGGTGAAATCATTACAGGACCAAGAGCTTATGAGCTTGGGCTTGTAAATGTTTTATTGGATGAAAATAATTTTACCATAGAGGCAATAAAAATTGCGTGTAAAATATCTCAAAAGCCTAAATCAAGTTTAATTGAAATTAAAAAATTAATTAGTAATAATCTAAACATTAACACTGGCTTGGAACAAGAAAGAAAATCTTTTTATAACCTACTAAATAGTGAGAATGCAAAAGAAGGGATTTCTAGTTTTTTAAATAAAAAAAAACCAACCTGGAAGGATTGAA
>MDTF01005794.1_pt1 | contig 13941 bp, 13 predicted proteins | sample 811191 | NCBI WGS metagenome assembly MDTF01 (sample SAMN05326649, study PRJNA326480) | marine metagenome | isolation source: seawater | place: Southern Ocean | collected 2011
AAACCTCTCCAATTGATTGACTGACATCCCTGCATCGCACGCCAAGTCGTAGATATTTACTTTCCCACCACGTTGGTCTTATCCAGCATCGGATATCAAACACCACAGCAGACTTTTGAAAATATGACTTGGAGAATCTCCGCATAGGGTCAACAATTAAACTGCCCGGAAAACTGCACGAAATTCACTTTACATCTTGAGTGATATTATTTCATAAAGTCTATAATTGCAGCATCGGCTTGCAAATACCTCAAACGTCGGCAGTATGTTTACCCAATAGTTCAGGCAGATTAGAGGAAAATTTCATGGCATCACCCAAACCCAACGTGGGGTCCAAAATTGAAAAAATGAGTTTTCCGGTTATTGGAAGCGACAGAACCGTTTACATTGGCGAAGCAAAAGACCGATGGACAATGCTTTTTGTCTATCGTGGCAAGCATTGCCCACGCTGTAAGCGGTTTCTGAACAAATTGAATGCCACATTTGCGTCCTGGAACGATGTATTGGATATTGCTCGTCAGTCCGTCTATCGTCTGTTGAAGGAACAAACTGTCCAAAGTTTGAGTTGACACCCCTGCGCATATCCCATCACCAAGACCAAGATGACGCTCATGAAGCGCGCTAAATAGGGGTGCCGCCGGAATAAGCAACAGTTTTAGCTAGCCTTGATTGGCGACGACGTTGGCGAAGCAACATGTTCATCCCAATAGCCAAAACTGGGCCACAAGCAATATTAAAAATCACAATATTGCGGAACAGGGCATTCACATTCTCACGCATTCTTTGCCTGAGTGCCCTTAAATTTCGTTTAATCGGATATGCAAGAGCCTGCAATTGCATCACCTGTTGCTGAAGATCGTCTGGAAGCTGGTCCCGAGACGCCGCACCTGTCAGCCGCATGACGTCTGCAATACTGGACTCAGCTTTTGAAATCTGAGCAAGGAAATCTGCTTCACGCTCTCTATAAGTCCGGCGCGCCTTATTTAGCATCTCCTCCACCCGCTCGAATGACCGGACAGGATTTCCACGCGAGCGGATCGCCAGCAGACGTTCATCTCCCGCCAAATATTCGACAATATTTAAGAATAATGAAAAATTGTCATTAATCGGCCGCGGCATGGTGGCACCACCAACCTGAGTTTCGGTCATGCTGTAGCCATTGTAAATCCAATCTGCATCAGCCACTGCGAAAAGAGACGCGTTACGACTATTAATCTCTATGCCGCCATCACTGAAGGCTGGCTCAACGGGCCCATCAATGTAAACAACTAGATTTCGCGGCGGGTGGGATTCTGGCACAAAATTAGCAGCCAGCTGCTCGGCTGCATGCTTTTTGATCTCATGCTTGGCCAACTCGGCAGTCTGTGTACTTGTATAAACAATGGAATGCACAGCTTTATTTTCAGCGGCAATTTGGAAATGGCCTGCGTCAGCAAATAGCAGTTTATTCAGCAGCAATGAAGCTGGATGGTCTTTGGAAATATTGTTTGGCCCAAGCTCCATCCAATAGGGAAAAGGATAAGCCTTTCCGGAACTGGAGCGAACAAGCGACGGATTAAGATCATCCCCCACAATTTTGTCACCAGCCATTTCCACGCCATAGAAAGACAATAAATCAATCAAGGTGTGAATCTCACCTTCTTTCGACGCTTGGATTGCAAGCGATGCATTTGCCTCATTCATGCGTTGATAGGGGTCAACCAGCAACAATGCACCTGACCCGCTGGCAATATGTTTGTCTATTGCCACGAGCATGCCACGTCGCAATATTGGCGTATCTATCACAACCAGCACATCTATGTCTTTTGGCAGGGCCTCTGCAAAATGGGGAACAACCGTAACATCATATTGGTTCTTCAATTCTTCAAGAATTGAAAAAGAACTATGCGACTCGGTTGCATTTTTTGGTTTGAGAAACGATGACAGCACCCCAATCCGTGGTGTCACCTCACGCGACAGATTGCTGATTTGCAGAGCGACATCGTATTCAAGCAATGCGGCCCGCTTGTAGTCAAAATAATTTATCGCAAGCTTTTTGTCGCCCACCTTAAAGACCGCGCCTAGATACAACGTATCACCTGAACTCATCGGCACTGCAGCGACACCATTCATCTGCGCCAGCTCTGCTTCCTCAGTATCATCACTCAAAGCAATAAAATCAACTGCGATCCTGCCGTTGCCAACTTTTTCTATACGTTTCAAAAGCCGCTCTACCCGCTCACGATGCTGCCTGATCATTAGCGGGACTTCGCTCAGACTCTTATTAAAAAAGAACTGGATTTTAGTTTTTTGTGGGGCATCGCGGACAATGTTGGCTGTCTGCTCATCCAAAGTGAATTGGCGCTGCGCACTGGCATCAATACCAATATCTATCCTCGAGACCAATGCCGTAACCGACGCCACCGCACCTACAACTACAATGAACCTTGCAAGGCTGCCAAGAACGGCGCTGGCATTACCACCAGTTGGTTGGCGAAGGATCACAAATTGACGTGATGCAATCCCAAGCGACCCAACAGATAAAAACAGAAAATACATTACAGACGCCAGCGTGACATCACCGGACACAATTTCCCGGAACCAATATCTTGGGCTGACAACATATGAGTAGCTGATTAACTCTTCCATTTGATCAGGCAGAAATATCAGTAGTGATCTCTCAATATCACAAACCAGCAATCCCAACACCAGTGTGACACCCAAAAGAAAGGCAGAGACCTTCTCTTTGCAAATTGCCGCCGCAAGTATGGCCACCGCATAAAGCGAAAACAGCAATAAAGCAGCCCCAAAATAACCAGATAAAACCACCCCCCAGTCCGGTTGGCCCAGAAAAGCAATCGTCACAACCATTGGAAATGTTAGGAGTAGCATGGCAAGCAGTACAGACGCTCCCGACATCCATTTGCCAATGATAAAGACTAGGGGTGGCAACGGCAAGGAAAGCAAAAGATCGACGCTACCCGATCGTTTATAGCCGTCAAACGACCGCATCGCTAATGCCGGCACAAGCAAAATACTAATCCAAACTAGGAACTGCCATTGCAGATCAAGGGTGGCCAGATTTGAATCCAAAAAATTGCCAATAAAGAAAATGCCACCGATTAAAAACAGCAGGAAGCCACAGATAAACACCGGCATCGTCGAAGAGTAGGCATGCTGCCTTAATTCGTGCAGCAGAACCGCCCAGATCATTCCCTTTAATGTGCGGCGATGCCCATGTGGTGTAACCAAGCTAGCCATCTACAGGAATCTTTTCGTCTGACACGCCAAGAAGCATCTTCACCTTTGGCTCCAATCGTCCATTTTCACACAAGAATTCATCGGTAGGCCCAGTTTCAAGTATCTGACCATGATCCATGATGATCACCTTTTTGCAAAGCAATTCAGCCTCCTCAAGAATATGCGTAGACATTAAAATAGTTTTGCTAACAGCCATATCCATCAAGAAGGCGCGAATTGAAGATTTCTGAATAGGGTCAAGGCCGTCTGTCGGTTCATCCAAAAACAACACTGGCGGGTCAGTGAGCAGTGCTTGTGCCACCCACGCACGCTGTCGCCACCCCTTGGACAGCTGCCCAAGCTGAGTGGTCAGCGCCTCCGCAAGGGACAAAGCGTCTACAATCCTGTCAATTGCCTTATCCGCCTCGAGGGAAAACAGTCCCTTCGCATTTGCCACAAAACGAAGAAATTCCAAGACGTGGAGTTCATCAAAACCACCAGCCGATTCAGGGAGATAGCCGATTTGTGTCTGGGCACGGATTCTATCAGTCACAACCGAATGGCCGTTAACCTCGGCATCGCCCGAATCGGGAGCCAAAGTGCCGGTCAACATCCTGATAAGAGTAGATTTTCCTGCCCCGTTAGCTCCCAAAAGCCCAACAATTTCACCGTGGTTCACTGTCAGAGACAAATCGACTACGGCTTTATTTAAACCAAAGGTTTTACTTAGGAGCCTAGCTTTAATTGTCATCACGTTACCCGCACGATTATAGCACTGTTATCTTTGATCACAAATCTACAACAAATCCCGCAACAATAAATAAAAAAACACTAATGCCCATTAGCCCGTAACCAAATTTATTGATTAATTTTACCCATGGAGGTGTGTTACCAGTTTGCGCGTCATCACCATCGCCAGAAAACTTCTCTTCATCTAATGCCTTCTTAGAAAACACATAAGGCAAACACGTGAAAAGAGCTCCAATCACAGCGATGCCAACAACGATAGGCTTAGCAGATAGAGACTTGAGAACTTCTATGGGGTCCAATTTAATTCCAGCACTCTTATTTTTTGGCCTGATAGGCCTATCAGGCCCGAGTAGACTATTTCAAAACTGCAAAGCTTTTCATGGCTTCGTCGTGCAGTAATTCCAAGGCTTCCCGTTTATATTCGAATGCTTCTGCCGATGTTAGCATTTTGTAATCTCGCGGCCTAGGTAGTTTGATCTTCAATACCTTTTGCACAGTCGTAGGTTTGTTAGAAAGGATAACTAAATTATCAGCCAGAAAGATAGCTTCATCAACTTCTGACGTTACAAAAATATTTGTTTTTTTATTTTCTTCGAACAAATCAAGAAAGAACTCTTGCATCAAACTTCGTGACATAGCGTCCAAACCTCGAAAAGGTTCATCCATGATCATCACTGTCGGCTCGTTAATCAAGGCACGAGCAAGCTCGGCTCTCCGCTGCATACCCCCGGATAACTGGATAGGATACTTATGGATGAACTCTCCTAAGCCGACCTTGACGAGTAACGCTTCCGCCTCATCTTTAAGAGCCTTTCCAGACTTCTCACCACGCATCTTGGGTCCAAAGATTACGTTTTCAAATGTTGTTTGCCATGGAATTAATGCGGTCTCTTGAAACACTACCATCCGGTCTTTTGCTGGCCCGTGAATAACCTCTCCATTCACTAAAACCTGGCCTTTGTCAGGTTGTTCAAAGCCAGCCATGAGGTTAACAAGCGTAGACTTTCCACATCCGGAAGGCCCTACAATTACGGTGAGTTCACCAGCTGGGAAGTCGATGGAAACATCTTTTAACACGTCATCAGAGAGCCATTCCTCCCCATATGACTTGGAGACGTCACGAAGAGTAACGCTGGAAGCATTATTTAAACCGCTATTATTTAGATTATCCTTAGATCTAGCGAAATCTCGCAGACTCATCTCAAGCTCCTACTACTATTATACTTCAGTTATTAGATAAAATTTTACAGCCTTTTAGTCTAAAAAAGCCGTTTCCACGGCATCAGCAAGTAACCAATTTTTCTGATTGCACTAGAGGATAGGTAACCAGCAATGCCAATAGAGATCATGCCAACAACAATTTGCTCTAATGAACCACCCATGTACGAACTCCAAATGAAAAACCCGAGTCCTCCGCCGCCTTGCGTGCCTCCTCCTGAGATCATTTCAGCGGCCAGAACTACTTCCCAAGTAATTCCCATGCCAACAGCGGCTCCAGTGAAGATAGATGGCAGCGTCCCAGGCAAAATAATTTTCCAGAAAAGGTCAAACTGAGAGGCGCCCATAGATTGAGCGGCGCGTAAGTAGCTAATATTAATTGCTCTTGCCCCACCAAGAACATTAATGACAATTGTGAAAAACGCTCCAAGGAAAGTTACAAATGCAATCGACATCTCATTCGTTGGCCAAAAAATTAATGATGCCGGCACCCACGCAAGGGGCGGAATGGGCCGCAAGATTTCAAAAGGTGGGAAAAAAATTCCCCTAAAATAACGATTTACTGCTAACAGCAAGCCAAACGGAATGCCTATGATCATCGCTACTATAAAGCCGGTCAAAACGCGACTAAAGCTAGCCACCCAACTCTGCCAATAACCTATTTTTGGTATGACGTCCAAAAACGCAACAAAAACGTCAGTTGGTGGTGGAACCAACCCGATGGCAAGGATATCAACACCAAACCAGTCATCACAAAGAGCACCTATTTGCCAGACCATCAAAAAGATCAGTATAGAACTAATACCCCTAACTAAAGTCGTTTGACCCATCAGAGATGCAAGAACAGTTTTATTTGTATTAGTCATGTTTTCCTCAGTTAACCCAATTTTCGGACGGTGTTCTTTTGCTTTGTCTTAAGCTAATTCTCGTTCACCAGCCTGAAATGCCTTTACCGCTTCTTCGTGAACTGCTTCGTTGACTTCGGCTAATAATTTTCGAAAGTCTTCAGAAGATTGTGTTTCATATGATCTAGGTCTTGGGATTTTCACCTCCACGGTTTTTTTGAGTTGGCAAGGTCTGGTAGTCACAATATGCACCTTATCCCCAAGGAAAATTGCCTCCTCCAAATCATGTGTAATGAAAAATATTGTTACACCTGTCCGGTCATAGGTTTCCAAAAGAGATTCATGCATGATCTGTTTCGTCAAAGCGTCCATTGCGCGATAGGGCTCATCCAGCAGTAAAACCTTCGGATCATTGATCAATGCCCTGACTATTTCAGCTCTTCTTGCCATCCCTGAGGACACCTCTCCTGGGTATCTTGTCAAAAAATTACCCAACCCGGCTTCAGCAAGCATATCCCCTGCTTTGCTCATGGCCTCTTTAGCCCCCAAGGTTTTCTGAACCGTTGGACCATAAGCTACGTTTTCCTGCAGAGTTTTCCATGGAAATAATGCACCGTGTTGGAATACGACCATTCGATCTGCGCCTTGAGCAGCCATCGGCTTTTCTGGGCCACACAACAACTCGTTATCAAGGTGTATGCTGCCTTCAGTAATCGAATGGAACCCCGCTATGGAATTCAGCAAAGTTGTCTTTCCACAACCGGAGGGACCGACAATCATACAAACCTCGCCACCCTCAATTTCCATGGAGCAGTTATCAACGGCTTTGACGTTTACACCTTCTGGATCATACACCTTTGTGACGTTTTTGATGCTAAGAGCACCTAGTCTTTCCGAAATTTTCATATTTTTTGACACCAATTCTGACCTCAGTTTCTGTTATCGGCCTTGCTGATTAAGCTCTTTCACATGCCAAGCCATCAACTTATTACCCAACATGCGCACTAGCGCAGAACTAAAATACCCAATGAAACCAAGAGTAATCATTGCGATAACCATTGGAACTGTAACGTTGTTCATGTACGCGTCTACAATCAAATAACCTAACCCTAGATCTCCAGAAACCATCTCTGCGGCAACAAGCGAGAACCAAGCTACTCCAATAGAAATTTGCAGGCCGGTAAAAATGAACGGCAAAGCTCCAGGAACCACAACGTTCATGAAAACATCCCATCTACTCGACCCGAGACAGCCCGCTGCCCTAAAATATTCTTCATCGATCGAGTCCACTCCAAGCATTGCATTCAGCGTAGTGACAAAGAAAGATGCCAATGTTGCAAGAAACAGAACCGGCCACTCAAAACCAGGAAGAAGTAGAATCGAGAGTGGTACCCAGGCCAAAATTGGTATTGGTCGCAGAACCTCTATAAGAGGAAAAATATAATCCCTAATTGACCTAGACCATCCCATGAAAAGCCCCAGTGGGACGCCCAAAGCAGTGGCGATACCGAACGCAATCAGAATTCTACGGCAACTTACGGCGATGTGATCGTAATATTCTGCGGTGAAAATTGATATGCCCTGAAAAGGCGTGGTTGAGAACCAATCCTTTGACACAGCTACTGGCCCGGGAAGCTTGGTGAATCTCCATACTTGCAATCCCTCGCAAAGTACCCAGTACGTGAACAGCCATAAGCCTATGCCCAAAATAGTTAAATAAGGGTCCAACCTTCCAAAATACTTTTTTACTCTGTAAATTAATAAGTCAAACCCTTGCGGTTTAGCAATTTTGTTTTGCCCATTTGTAGCTTGCGAGCTTGCACTCATTTGCTTTCTCCATTCAGAAATTGGTAGCCTGACTGTACATTTTACAGTAATACAAGAACTAAAGAAATGGGGTTCAGGATCTCCTGAACCCCAACTTAATCGCTTTACTTCGCTATAATACGTCCCACTGGCGTCGAAAGGCCACGCTTCTCAAGAACCCGCTCAGCAAACTGACCCATCACACCCTCAGGGCGAATTTGTGCAGCAGCAGCAGGCTTTTTCTTGAGGCTGTAAAGGAACGCTGTGGCGTCGCGCAGCAGAGATTTTGCATCGTCACTGATAACAAAATCCAACTGGAGCTTTGTTGTTCCTGCCATTGGTGAGTCATACAGGCTAGCTTTCAGCACTGACTGATCAATTTGTTCAGTCTGGTTCTCCGCCATAGCTGCAATTGCATCTGCATTAGCAGGATTAGCAACAAACTCTTGCGCATCCAACTCAGCTTCCAACCAACCCATCACTGCGTCCGGACGCTGTGAAATCAAATCATTAAGCATCACCATGAATGCCCCGTCTTGCGCACCAAAATCCTCACCTGAGGCAGCACGCCGAGCAATGCCAGCCGAGACCATTTTCGTAGCTGTAGGCTCCCATATGGCCGCTGCGTCAAGCTTACCTGCACGGAAGTTGGTAGTAATCACCTCAATATTTTGGTTAAGATATTTAGCGGGCTTAATACCAGCCTTATCAAAGGCCAGTTGCGCAAACCTGTCTGTACAAGCTCCATGCGGCGCAGACGTGATTTTTCCGTCCATCCACTTGACAGCATCCACACCATTCGCAAATTGAGGCGCATCATTTCTAACTAGGAAAATGTTGCATTGCTGCTTCGATGTTCCAAGTGCGGCCACGATACGGATGTCTGTACCGCCACGCTCGGGAAGGTATTTAAAAGTAGAAGCAATCGCTGGCATATCGCCCATGTAACCGATGTGCTGCTTTTCACCGGCCATTGCGTTCACAATAACCGAACCTTGTAGGCCAACTTGAAATTCAGCTGTCGATCCAGCGGGCAAGTGGTTCTTCCAAAAAGCCATGCCGTTGTTTACAACACCCGTCCATGATTCAGTGTAATAAGGCTGATAGCCAATGACGAGGTCGATAGCTTCGCCGCGCTTCCCAAAATCCACTCCGGCGGTTGCAGTAAATGGTGCCAAAGCCACCGCTGCCGCAATAGTCAGAGCTTTTACATTCTTTATGTTTTTCATTTTTATTTTCTCCCTAATGTTTCAATGGGCATCGTTTGTATCGGAAATCTAAAACGGTTAAGCTGTGCAGTCTTATCAACAGTCATCTGAACCGTCCGACAGTCCAACATTTCTTCTTAGTTTTAAACTCCTAACGTGCCTATCTTTTTTAATTTTCCACGCCCCACTTCCTAAATCTGAGATGTAGAAACTCGAAGTGATTTCACTCTAGGTCCGATAGAACAATCCGATCAAGCGTCCTACTAATTCGCAACTCTTATCAAGTGATAGAGAGCTATGCTGAATGGAAACGTTGTTTTAATGGTGCAGGTGTTTATTTTGTCGTTTGGGAATGCTTTGATCAAGCTTAGTGTTTCAGCAATAAACTTAGGAAAACCAATACTTTGAGGGTGTGTGAAAGATAATGGAAACAAACATTCAAACTCCAGGAAAAGGTGCGTACACAGGCTCCTCGAGAAATGCGCTAGACGCCAGTGAGAAGCTTAACAAGCAAATATTTATTGAGGAACAGAAAAGTATCTTTAAAAATGTTTGGGTTCCAGTCTGCCACGAATCGGAACTGCCCGAGCCATATGACTTCAGGACAAGCAGTATAGGTAATGACAACGTACTTATTTGCAGGGCACCAGATGGCAAAATCAATGCTCTTCTAAATGTCTGCCCTCACAGAGCGATGTTAATTGAGCGCCGCCCTCGAGGTAGCTTTCTGGAGGGACAGGCCTCAGGCAACCCCAAGAGAATCACATGTATGTTCCATGCTTGGCAGTTCGATATGAGGGGAAACTGTGTATACGTTGCCCGTGAAAAGGAAGGTTATCAGGACCGGTTTTGTAAAGACGACGCAGGTCTTCGGCGTCTAAGATGTAGCGTAAATTTTGGCGGTTTTGTTTGGGTAAATATGAACGACCAGCCAGTTGCGACGCTCGAGGAATGGGTTGGTGACGCATTCTTATCATTGGAAGGGCACATAAATTCTACCCCCCTCGAAGTAGTCCATTACCGCAAGGAATTTATTGATACAGGGCTCAAGGCCAGGTTGCTGAAAATGTCGGATAGCGTCGGAGCTCACTCGAAACAATCTCTTTTCAACTTTGGCCATTTCATGACTGAAGACAGCAAACCAGGTGCCGATACGAACGAAAAGAAGAATTCTTTTCCAACTCCCAACGCAATGCAATCCATCAGGGTCAATCTATTTCCAGGATTTTCGTTCCATTTGGATGGCCCCACACTAAATGTTTCGACGGTCACACCAGTGAATGGGAACCGTCTTATGATAGAGCACAAAAGCTTAGCTCCTCAAGGCGAGAGGGAAACGGAGCGAAATACCAGATCGCAGTTTTATAATGCTAACTTTGGTCCATTTAGGGCAATGGAACAACATGAGACAAAAGCTGAAAAGCAAAATGAAGAAAAAAAGCAGGCTTTAGCCAATCATTTGCTGCACGAATGGTCGCGTTGGATGGACGAACATCCCGATGGTGAAAGCCGTCTTTCGGAATTGGCGACCCGGCGGAGCAGAAATGCCATCCTCGATAAAGACGAAGATTTGATTGGTCCAAAAGTCGTGGTAATTGGGGCAAGTCACGCCGGCATTGCCTTCGCGGATAGGCTTAGAAAAAATGGATTTACTGGGAAAATTGCAGTTTTTGACCGACAAGTCGGTGGGCCAATGGAAAGGCCCCCTTTATCAAAAGGCTTTTTACTAGGAGGTGGCGAAACAGTGGAGTCCAAATCACTGTTGCGCCAGAAGAAGTGGTATAAAACAAACAAAGTTCGCTTGAACACTCAAACTAGTGTGCAAGCTATTGATACAGAAAGGAAAACCGTAACCGTCAACAACGGAGACATGGTCAATTACGATATGCTCGTTATAGCGTGTGGGGCAATTCCTAGGGAACTTCCTGCCACAGTTGGTATGGGAAATTCCTTTACCCTCAGACAGCCTGCCGATGCAAATGCCATACGTCAAGCGGCCAATAATGCGGACTCGGTTATTATCATCGGAGGGGGCTATATAGGACTTGAAGTTGCGGCGTCGCTGCGAAAAAAGGGTATCGCTGTGACTGTAATCGAGGCGGCCAGCCGTATACTTGCCAGGGTCGCTAGCCAACCTCTTGCAGACCACCTTGTGCAATTGCACAGAGATAATGGCGTGACTGTGCTGACAGACATCGGCGTGGATAAAATAAATAAGGAGGACGGACGTTTTGACAGCGTTATCCTCTCCAACGGAGAAAAAATTAAAGCGGATATGTTGATTACTGGCATCGGAGTTTTTCCAGACAGTAAATTGGCTTCCGACGCAGGTATTGAAACACAGCGAGCTGATGGCGGGGCTATTCTAGTTGACGATATGATGCGGACGAGTGATGGGGATGTCTACGCTATTGGCGATGTTGCAATTCGCCGGGATCAAGCTCTTGCCGTGGAGTCCGTACACAACGCACAAGAGACAGCCTCCATTGCTGCCGCGGCGATAACAAAAACTGATGCACCAACTATACAAACCCCCTGGTTTTGGTCTGACCAATACGACACTAAACTTCAATCTGTTGGCATCGTCCCAGTTCAAGACGAAGAGGTTTATCAAGTGGTGAGGCCAAGCAAAAGAGACCACGGTATTTCGTTTTGGAGTTACAAAGGCTCCGAGTTAGTTGCTGTTGAGGTAGTGAATGATCCCGCAACATATATGGAAGCCCGGCAATGTTTAGACACAAAACGGTCTCCAGACCCCAACCAGATATCCAGCCTTTCCTACTCGCCTATCGACAGCGGCGGAGGAAGGTCCCAATAGCTTGTCAAAGAGTGACCTAACGATTTAGGTTTTTCTTTATACATGGCCAGATCGGAGTGTTTGATGGAAGCGCTTCGAAAAATTTTGAATATAGACAGAGGGTACATTAGGTATGACAAACGAAAGCCAAGCAAATATGGAAAAGAGCATTGAAAAGATAATTTACCAAGCCGCGCTGGCTTTGGATGACCATAATTGGGATGGTTGGTTCGAACTCTGTGACACAGATTTTTCATACTCAATCATGTCTTTTAGTCCTGAAATAAATAAAAATATGACCTATTTTAGCGGGAATAAGAAAGAGTTGAAAGGCTTAATGGACATGCTGCCAAAGCATAATACTGATCACTCACCACTTCACCGACACACATCCGTATATACAGTTGATGTTGCAGATGATGGAAAGACAGCCGATGCCGTCAGTTCTGTGACCATTTATCAAAACATGCTTGATGGGATCAATTCACACATCGACTCTGGCGAAAGCAGACTGTTTGTGATTGGGAAATATATTGATAAATTTAAAATTACTGATGGCACTCCAAAGTTCATAAGCCGAGAAACAAAAATTGATAATAGACGGCTCGATAAAGGATCACATTGGCCGCTTTAACAGCATTAATTGCATAACTTCGGCTAGCGAAACTGTGCCACGATTTCAAGATTTAAGAAGGAAGACGTCATGGCTTGGACAAAAGTCTGTGAAGAAAGTGAAATACCGGAGGGCTCGATAAAAAAAGTTTGGGCGAGGATTGGTGGCGGCATTCCTATCGCAGTCGCTCACCATAAGAATGGCTTTGTGGCAATTCCCCCAGTGTGTCCACATTTAGAGGAGCCTCTGGAAGAATCGGGCATGGTTATTGGTTGCAAACTGACATGCACAAAGCATCTGTGGTCCTGGGATTTGGAAACGATGGCGTTGAAAGACGAGGCCGAGTTACCGCTCAAAACCTATGACATAAAAGCCGAAGATGGAAACCTATTGGTGTATGTCACAGAACAGTTAGAATACACCTTCGATGAGGATGAGGATATTGACGAGGCTACTTTTTTTGATGACGACGATGCCGATATCTGGTAGCCACTCTAATAGGGACAGAAGGCGAAAATACGTTGAGAATTGACATTAAATGGCCTGAGAACGCGATGTTTCAGACAAAAAAATACCGGGATGCTCGTGTCGAAGCACACAATGCCCTTTTTTGGATGGCAAGAGCGTCGCATAGCTTCCTCGAGCCAACGCTTTATAATAGCCACTTAAGTTTGTTTTGGAATGAAGATAATTGTGATTTTCGCACAAGGCTTTTTGTTGATGGGTGTCAGATAGGTCTGCACCTACCTGATTTAGAGCTTTATTTTTGTGATAATGAAGAAAAAGTTCCTCACAGTTTTTGGCTTGACGATAGAACACCTGCCTTTGTAGAGGCTTGGTATCTCGTTGAGTTTCTTCATAGGGGCATAGAACAGGGAAAATTTTCAACGGCCCTGCCCTTTGAGTCTCCAGATATGTTGATGGGTGACACAGAAGATCACAATGCATCGTTGTTCAAAACAGAACTCACCGCGATGAGTGAGTGCCTTAGTTACGCAATAAATATTTTAAGAGTAGTCGCAGATCAGCTCGCGAGACACAAAAATTTTACGAGTAACCCGAGCGAGATCACATTGGAGCCGCAGTCTTTCACCTTAATGACAAGAGCCGATTTATCGACAGCCCATGGTAAAACAGTTTGGGTTGGGTTCAGTGTAGGAGACAACTTACGTCCAGCTCCCTTCTTTTTTAGCAGAACTTGCGAGCAAGTCGCTGGCTCAAAAAATCACCTATTGGATTACAACCCTGCAAATATAATATCTGTACAGTCAATCGCGGATAAGGCCCTCTCAGAGGAAGAGCTCGTCAGGAATTTGGTGTGCTTGGCATCAGGCATGAGTGTTGCATCTATTTAGTACAATACTTAACGAGTATTTTTGAATATTACGAGCGACATATCTGTTTATTAGCTTGCAACTATTAGCCGATCTACAGGCTATCAAACTTGAAGATTGACAACATAAGAGCTGGCGGTGAGAGTAAAGA
>MDTF01006208.1_pt1 | contig 13940 bp, 16 predicted proteins | sample 811191 | NCBI WGS metagenome assembly MDTF01 (sample SAMN05326649, study PRJNA326480) | marine metagenome | isolation source: seawater | place: Southern Ocean | collected 2011
AAAGTGATTTTTCAAAACAACTTTACCGCTTATTTTATTAACAAACTATTTTTTTGACATCATTAAAGTTTAAAATATACATATAAATATGAGCTCATTAATAAAAATATCGCCCTCTATTCTTTCTGCAGATTTTAGTAAATTAGGTGAAGAAATAATTGCCCTAGAAAAAGCAGGTGCTGATTATATTCATATTGATGTTATGGATGGACATTTTGTACCAAATATTACAATCGGGCCAGAGGTCATCAAAAGACTAAGGCCTATAACCAGACTCACTTTTGACGTTCACTTAATGATTATGCCAGTCGATAATTTTGTTAAAGACTTTTCAGAAGCTGGTGCTGATATTATTACCTTTCATCCCGAGGCTACAGAAAATTTGTCAAAAACTATTAAGCTAATTAAAAGTTTTGGAAAAAAAGTTGGGGTATCATTAAAGCCTGAATCACCAATTAGTTTGATTGAATCACATTTAGAAGAAATCGACTTAGTTTTAATAATGAGTGTGAACCCAGGTTTTGGAGGGCAAAAATTTATGCCTGAAGTTTTAGACAAAATGAAAGTGTTAAAAAATATAGTTGATAAAAAAAACTTTAATATCGATATAGAGATTGACGGTGGTATTAACTTTGACAACTGTAAAGAAGCAAAAAATTGTGGAGCTAATATTTTGGTCTCTGGCTCAACTATATTTAAAGAAAACAATGGTGACATAAAAAAAAATATTCAGTTACTTAAAACTAATTAATGTTTAATTTAAAAGCTGTTTATTTTTACTCCTTAGCAGTAAAAATTACTATAGCTCGTTTTTTAAAAAACATTTATTTTACATCAAATTTTTATAATAAATCTTTACAAACTAAATTACCTGAACAGTTATATTTCTATCCAAATCCATTTTTATTATCATCTTTTGTTAATCAGAAAATTTTCACTTTTCAACTTTCAAAAATCAATATTGATACATTTTGGTCTAACCATAAAAACAGGGAAGAGGAAGAAAACCTTAATAGTTTTTTTTGGTTAAATTTGATTAATAGAAAAAATAGTAATTTTGTAATACAAAGAATTATTTTAATTTGGATTAAAGATAATTACAAATACAATAAAAATAACTGGCAAAATTCAAATATTAGCAAAAGAATTGTAGCCTGGATCCTTAATGCTGATATTATTTTAAATAATAATGACAGATCTTTTAAAAGAACATTTTTTAATTCTATTATTATTCAAGTTAATCACTTAAAAAATAACCTAAATTATGAAAATGATCCTGTAAAAAAAATTGAAATTATTTCTGCAATTATTTTATCTGGACTTGTTTTTAAGGAATATAATAAAAATTTTGAATATGGGATAAAGGAACTAAAAAATATTGTTGAGAATTTTTTTGATAATAATGGTTGTCCTATAAATAGAAATATTTACGATCTTGTTCAATGTTCAAAATTTTTTGTCTTAATTAAAGAATGTTGCAGGGATGCCCAAGAATATATTCCTGACTATTTAGACGATATTGTCGCGAAGTTAATAAATTGTGTTTCTTCTATAAAAACCCCAATGAACCGAAACCCATTATTTAACGGTGCTAGTGAATTTAAGATGGACTCTTATTTAAAATATTTGGCAGGTTTAGAATATAAGTTGGATAATACCATAAATGAGATTACCCAAATTCATATTTTAAAAGGGAAAAATTTTTTACTTTTTTTTGATGCCGGCTCTCCACCAAAGAAAGAAAATTCAAGTAGTTATCAGTCAGGACCTTTATCTTTTGAATATTTTATCGATAACCATAAAATAATAACAAATTGTGGGTTTGGTAAAAAAATATCAAAAAAAGCAGAGTTAATCAGTAAGCTTACATCGGCACAATCTACTTTGTGTCTTAATGATACATCAGTAACAAAATTTGAAAGAAATACTTTGATTAATAATACTTTTGGTGCCTCAACAATTTCATCATTTAAAGTTTTTGATTTCAATGTAAAAGAGGACATAAATTCAATATCTGTTTCAGCGACTCATAACGCATATAAAAATAATTTTAATTATCTGCATAGACGTAAAATAAAAATAAATAAGAAGACTGGTAATTTATCTGGTGAAGATAATTTAATTCCTGGAAATGTTAAGAAATTGGTTAATGATTACAGTATCAGGTTTCACCTTTATCCTGGTATTAGTGCTGTACAAACAATAGGTAAAAACTCCGTTTTAATTCAAGTAGAAAAAAATAAATCCTTAGTTTTTACTGCTATTGGTGAAGATATATTATTAGAAAAAAGTATATTTTTAGGCAGGAATCAAATAATTAATAATTCTTGTATAACCATTATGGGTACTTTGAAATATAATGAAAAAAAAAAAATTTGCTGGGAATTAAAAAAGAATAATTAGATATGCAACAAAAAATTAAAACTGCCTTAATATCTGTTTCTGATAAAAGAGAACTTCCAAGTGCACTAAAAGTGTTAAGTAAATATAAGATTAAGATTATAAGCTCAGGTGGTACCTGTAAATTTATTAAAAAATTAGGTTATTCTTGTACAGAGGTTTCTTCTTACACAGGATTTGAAGAGATGTTGGATGGGCGTATAAAAACACTTCATCCCAAAATTCATGCTGGCATTCTTCATGATAGGTCTAATAAAAAACACTCTAGAGAAATGAGTAGAAAAAAATTCCCCTCAATTGATTTAATTATTGTTAATTTTTATCCATTTCAAAAAATAGTAACTAAGTCCAAAAATGATAAAGAAATTATCGAAAATATTGATATCGGTGGACCTACTATGGTTAGAGCCGCAGCTAAGAATTTCAAGAATGTTTTAATTATAACTAATAAGAATGACTACGTAGATTTGGAAAATGAAATTGAAAAAAATAAAGGAAAAACATCTTTAAGTTTTAGAGAATATATGTCTAGTAAAGCTTTTGGTTTAACGGCTTATTATGATGCAATGATAGCTAATTGGTTTAATCAAAAACTAAATATAAACTTTCCAGAAAGAAAAACTATATTTGGAAAAAGATTTAAAGAATTGAGGTATGGAGAAAACCCACATCAGAAAAGTTCAATTTATATAAGTGATTATAATGATACAGAACTTGGGTTGAAACAATTAGGTGGTAAAGAACTAAGCTATAATAATTATAATGATATTTTTTCATCCTTGGAGGTATTATCTTCTTCTGGTAACAAACCTTCTACAGTTATAGTTAAACACGCGAATCCTTGTGGTGTTTCAACAAACAAATCAGCTTTCTCTTCTTTTAAAAATGCATACGCATGTGATCCGGTAAGTGCATTTGGTGGGGTCATAGCCTGTAATTTTAAAATTACTAAAACGATAGCAAATGTAATTAACAAGAATTTTTTAGAAGTTATTTTAGCTAAAGGTTTTGAAAAAGATGCTCTTAATATTTTAACACAAAAAAAAAATTTAAGAATAATTGATATTTCAAAGTATGATAAAAAAAATAGGATGACTTTGAAAACATTTGATAAATCTTTTTTAATACAAGATAAAGATCAAATAATTTTTAATAAAAAAGATTTAAAATTTGTTACAAAAAATAAACCAACTAAAAGTGAATTGAAAGAAATTGAATTTGCGTATAATGTCTCAAAATACATTAAATCTAATGCTATTGTTTTAACAAATAATTTCTCAACTATTGGAATCGGAGCTGGCCAACCAAGTAGGCTTGACAGTTGTAAAATTGCTGTTCAAAAAGCTAAATTCTTTCAAAGAAATAAAATAAAAAATTCCATAGCAGCTTCTGATGCTTTTTTTCCTTTTGCTGACGGAATAAAATCATTAATAACTGCTGGTGTAAGGATTATTGTACAACCAGGCGGATCTATTAGGGACCAAGAAGTTATAAATGTTGCTAACAAATCAAATATAAAAATGGTTTTTACTAAGATCAGGCACTTTAAACATTAATCAAATCTGATCGATTTTAGCTGCTAATATAAAATCATTTTCAACTAAACCTTTTATAGCATGTGTAAAAATTTTTATTTTTGCGTAACCCCATCCAAAAAGTATGTCTGGATGGTGGCTCTCTAGTTCTGCTATTAAACTAACTTTTCTTATAAATTTTTCACTTTCTGCAAAATTTTTAAACTTAAATTTTTTTTCTAGATAATAACTTCTATTATTTACATTTTCGACCATCCAACCATCTACTTTTTTTAAATATTTCTGAATTTCACTTGTGTCAAACGGTAGCACCTTACCATCACAAGCTATGCATTTTTTTTTGTGTAATTCTTCCATATTAAAAATGGAGCGGGCAAAGGGGCTCGAACCCTCGACCTTCTCGTTGGCAACGAGACGCTCTACCACTGAGCTATGCCCGCAAAATTTAAGTTATTATAAATAGAGTTTTTTTTCAAAGCAAGCAATAAGAAAAAATTGTCTCTAGGGTTAATACATTTTTTCGAATATAGTTTAAATAATTATGAAACTAAAATTGCCTAAAATTGTTCCTGTTTTTCCTTTGAGTGGTGTTATTTTTTTTCCTAAAACTAATCTGCCATTAAACATATTTGAACCAAGGTATTTATCATTGGTAAATGACTGTGAAAAATCAAATAAGTATATGGGACTTATCCAGGCAAAAAAAAGTAGCACAGATGTGTATACGGTTGGTTGTCTTGGAAAAATTACAGAAAACAAGAAAACTAAAGACGGAAGAGTTCTGGTAAATTTAATTGGGATTAGTCGTTTTGAGGTAAAATCAGAAATAAATAATGATAAAAGTTATAGGGAATTTGAAGTGTCTTATGACAAATTTCAAGATGATTTAGATCCAAAAAAAGAAAAATTGAGAAAAACAGAAAAAATTAAAGAACTATCAGAAAAGACTAAATTCTTTTTTAAAAAAAATGGGCTATTACTTAATTGGAAAGAATTTGAGAAACTAGATGAGAATCAAAGAATAAATACTTTGGCAATGATTGCTCCCATTTCAAATGAAGAAAAACAAACCATTCTGGAATCAGTTAGTGTTCAATCTAAAACAAAAGTGTTGTCTGAAATAATAGAATTTTATTTACACGAAAATGTAATTAACAATTTAACAATACAATAATTAAGTAGTTATACCTTTGTCTGATATTATTTGGCTCATTTTTTTAATAAACTTAAAGTTAGCAATGTTATTAAGAATTGTTCTCTTAATTGGAAAAAAATATTTATTATCTTTAAAAAATAAATTTGTAAAATCTATACCTAATCCTAAAATAGTATTTTCTGATTTTCTAGCCTGATAAAAGTCTTTTAGCAAAAGACTATTTTTTATCGACAACCCAAGATTTAATACCTTACACATTAATTCATTTAATTTTTTAATATCTCTTAAAACTAAATTAAAACCTTGGCCAGCCATGGGATGTACAGCATGTAAACCATCACCCAAGATCAATATATTCTTCTTAAAATATTTAACTTGTAGGTTTAATTTAATTGGAAATGAGTAGACATTACTTATATTTTTGATTTTTGAGTTAGTTAAAAGTATTTTAATTTTTTCTCTTAAAGTTTTTTTAAGAGATTTATTATTTTTTTTGAAAAAAGCATTACTAACACTCCAAACTACTGAAAATGACTTTTTACTAAATGGTAAAATTGCAAGTGGTCCTTCTGTTAAAAAGAATTGACTTACATTATTAATTCTTGAATTGTGTTTAACATTTGCTGTTAAGGCTTTTTCTTCGTAGTTTTTTTGGATTACCCTTCCGTGTGTAATATTATTATATAATGCAGACTGACTGCCTGTGCTTAAAATTATTAAGTCATAAATTAATTTTTTTTTTTTAAATAATACACATCCTTCATTATAGTCAATTTTTTCAATATTTTTTTTTATTATACTAATATTTTTCTTTTTTTTAATTTGTTTGCTTAATTCTATTTTTAATTTTTTATTTTCGAAAATATACATAAGATTTTTTTTTTTTTCTTTGAAATTTAAAAAATTATTAATAATATTTTTAACTTCGTAGAATAATTTTATCTCTTTGCATGGCCAGAAGATATTTTTTCTTTTAATATTAAATTTTTGCTTAATAAATTGATAACTGCTTTCTGATATCGCCGTTGTACGGTTGTCGTTTCCTAAATTTTTTTTATTACTGCCAATATATAAATCAATTTTTATATTTTCTTTGCTCAGAGTTATAGCTGTAGAAAGACCAGCTAATCCGTCACCAATAATACAAATTTTTTGCAAGTACATATTTTAAAAATTTTATCAATTTAATAAAAATGATACAAAGTAGACTAAATGATTCGTAAAATGAATAATGATTTATAGTAACATTACAGATTTTATAAAGAAACGAACTATTGAATTAGTTGGTTTAGTACTAATATTTAGTGCTTTATTGCTATCAATTTCTTTTTTTTCCTACACACCTAGTGATCCGACTATTGTCTATGGGTCGCAAAATGTCGCTATTAATAATTTGTTAGGTATATATGGTGGTTTAGTTGCTGATTTTTTATTGCAAAGTTTTGGCTTGGCTGCATTTCTATTGTTAATTACACTTACGATTTGGGGTATTAGCCTAATCGTAAAAAAACAAATAATAAAAATTCAGTTTAAAATATTTTATTTAATTCTGTACATCATTTTTAGCTGCATATTTATCTATATAACATTTAACAACTCCTTTTGGTTAATAGACAATGGTAATTCAGGTTTTGTTGGGCATATTTTATATAATTGGATTTCAAATTTTTTACCAATCATAGACGATAGGTATGTTGTTTTTGTTTGTATTGTTCTAAGTTGTATTTTTTTTACACTCGCTTCTAACATTAACATAAAATATTTATTTCTTATTTCTGCAAAGCTCTCTAAAATATTTAAAAAAAAAAATAGTTCATCTACTGAACCAGACTTTACTAAAGAAGACACCGAAATCTTGGGGGAAAATAATCAACTGAACAATTTGCCTCAACAAACGTTTTCTTTCGATAAAATTAATGAACCAATAGCAACAAGTATAAAACATACAAAATTTAAACATTTTATTCTTCCTTCTGTAGACTTACTTAAAAAAAAACCGTCTAAAATTAATTTATCAGATCAATCCAAAAGTCGACCAGATGGAAAATTTATAGAAAAAATATTATTAGATTTTGGAATTGACGGTAAAATAACTAAAATTAATGATGGACCTGTAGTAAGCTTATATGAGTTTGAACCTGCTCCTGGCGTAAAAGTATCTAAAATTATTAATCTATCAGATGACCTTGCTAGAAATACAAGCTCAACATCTGCAAGGGTGTCAATTATACCTGGGAAAAATACTGTTGGTATTGAAATACCAAATGAATCAAGAGAAAGTGTATATCTAAGAGAAATTATTTCTAACGAAAGATTTCAAAAAAAAGAAATTAGACTTCCTATCTCCTTAGGAAAAAGTATTTCAGGAATACCCATAGTTGGTGACTTGGCGGCTATGCCACATTTATTAATTGCTGGAACTACAGGCTCAGGAAAATCGGTCTGTATTAATACAATTATAGTTTCACTCCTTTACAAATTAACTCCAGATCTGTGTAAGTTTATTTTGATCGACCCTAAGATGTTAGAGCTTTCAGCATATGAGGGTATTCCTCATTTGTTAACTCCGGTTATTACGGAATCTAAAAAGGCTGCTTCAGCCTTAGGTTGGACTGTAAGGGAAATGAATAGTAGATACAAATTAATGAGTAAAGAGGGTGTTAGAAATATTGATGGTTACAATGCAAAACATAAACTTAAAATGCCATACATTGTAGTAGTTGTGGATGAGATGTCAGATTTAATGCTAGTAGCCGGAAAAGAAATAGAAAATTATATTCAAAAACTTTCACAAATGGCCAGAGCTGCTGGTATTCATATAATTATGGCTACTCAAAGACCTAGTGTAGACGTCATTACAGGCACGATTAAAGCAAATTTTCCTACTCGAATATCTTTTAGAGTAAGTTCAAAAATTGATAGTAGGACTATCTTAGGAGAACAAGGATCAGAACAATTATTAGGTAACGGTGATATGCTATTTATGTCTTCAGCTAATAGAATGGTTCGTATTCATGGTCCTTATGTATCAGAAACAGAGATTGAAAAAATTACAAATGTTTTAAGAGGTCAAGGCGAGCCTGATTATATTGATGATATTACTACAAGCGATAAGATTGATAATAATAATTTAACATCAGATAATGAAATCGATGAATTGTACGGTCAGGCACTAGAAATTATAAAGACAGAAGGAAAAGCATCAACAAGTTTTCTTCAACGCAAATTACAAATTGGCTATAATAGAGCAGCCAGAATTGTAGATATGATGGAAGAAAAAGGAGTTGTTAGTAAAGCAAATCATGTTGGCAAGAGAGAGGTTTTATAAGTATTGTTAAATAGAATCTTAATATTTTTAGTAATTTTTTTTAATTTTTCACTAAATCTTCGGGCCAATGAAAAACAATTAATTATAAATCGATTAATTAATATTGACAATATTACTTTTGATTTTGAACAAGTAACAAATAAAAAAAAAGAAGTAGGATCGTGTGTTCTCTCTTTTGATAGTAAACTTGTTTGTGATTATAAAGATTCCACTCAAAAGCATATTATAATGAACAACAAGACATTAGTCGTTCAACAAAAAAGATATGATAAGATTTATTTCTACCCAATTTCAAATTCTTCATTTGTTAAGATTTTTAACAAAAATAATCTAATAAATTTAATTAAAAAATCTGATTATCAATTAAATAACCATATTGAATTAACTTATGTCAGCAACGACAAGGAAGAAATAAAAATTTTTTTTGAAAAAGATAGTTACAACCTTATTGGGTGGCGAGTAGTTGATCAGCTACAAAATATAATTAATTTTTCTCTAAAGATTAAACATATTAATAGTGAAATTAATCATAAAATTTTTAAAATTCCCTCTTCAATTAAAGAATAAAGTCTATTTCCTCTTCTCTAAATATTTTTAATCCCTTAGATAAGTAATTATTTAAAGCATATTTGTGGTCTAAACTGCAGGTATGTACCCATAGTCTTTCAATGTTGCGTCTAAATATTTCATGGATAATATATTTTAACAAAAAAGATCCTAGTTTCTTTCCTTGATACTCTTTTAGAATACCCATTTGTATTAACTCCATTTCATTTTTTTCTTCATGAAACTCTTGTTCGTAAAAACCTACTAAATTATTATTTATTTTCATAACCCCGGTTTCTAGGTTTTTATTGTTTACATACTTTTTCCATTTGTGATCTGGCCACAGAAGCCGGTCTCTCCAGAAGTGATCCTTTCCCACGTGGCGATAAAAGAATTTATTTATATTAATATCATTTTCCGCTACTAGAGAAATTTTAGTATTTTTTGGAAAAAATATATGTTTACTAGTTTTTTTATTTTTTTTTAATTCTAAAAAAAATCTTTGAACTTTTGGCATCTAATTGATATTAAACGACCATTTTTCCGATTTCTTCACCACCAAAGATGTGATGATGGAGATGGGGAACTTCTTGTCCTCCATTTTGTCCAACGTTACTAAGTACTCGATAACCTTTTTCGCTGCTAGAAATCTTTAACATTTTTACAATATGGGTAATAGACTTATTAAACTCTATTATCTCTTTTTCTGATGCCTCTGCATTAAAGTGGTCTAGGTCAATGTACTCTCCTTTTGGAATGACTAAAATATGTAATTTTTTTTTTGGTTTTATGTCGTGAAAGGATAAAACGTATTCATTTTCATATACTTTATTGCAAGGTATTTCACCTCTTAAAATTTTAGCAAAAACATTATTTTTATCATACGTCATTTTACTCGATTCTTTTTTTCTTCAAGTCCAGATTGATCTTTTCTTTTTTTTAATTCTTTAAGCACATCAATAAACTTAACTCCGCTTGCTTCAAGGGTAACTAGAAAATGATAAATTACATCAGCAGATTCATGAACAATATTGCTATTATTTTTTATTGCTTCCGAAAATTCTTCACTTTCTTCTTTGAATTTATTTAAACACTCGCTAGATCCTTTTGACAATAAAAAAGAAGTGTAAGATTTTTCTATATCTTTATCTTTTCTAGATTCTATAGTTTTTGCAAGTTCTAATAAAAAATCGTTCATTGCTTAATTCTAACTGGTACGTCTTTAGATGCCAAATATTCTTTTGCTTGTAGAATGGTATAATCTCCATAATGGAAAATTGATGCAGCTAAAACAGCGCTTGCCCCTCCCTTTTTTATTCCATCGTGTAGGTGTTCTAGGTTACCTGCTCCTCCTGAAGCTATGACTGGAATATTAACGCTGCTTGTCACTCTTTTCAATAATGCTATGTCATAACCACTTTTGGTTCCATCTTTATCCATTGAAGTTAAAAGAATTTCACCTGCTCCATTTTTTTCTGCTTGTATCGCGAACTCAATTGCATTTATTCCAGTTTTGTTTCTTCCACCATGAGTAAATATTTCCCACCTATCTTCTGATACTTTTTTCGCATCAACAGCAACAACCATACACTGGGTTCCAAATTTTCTTGAAGCTTCTTTTACAAAGCTAATATCTTTAACTGCAGCTGAATTTATTGAAACCTTGTCTGCACCAGCTAAAAGTAAATCTCTTATATTTTGAATTGATTTTATGCCTCCACCTACGGTCAAAGGTACAAAACATTTTTCAGCAGTTCTGTTTACTATATCGATAATTGTATTTCTGTTTTCATGGGTTGCTGTAATATCAAGAAAACAAATTTCATCAGCTCCACATTTGTCGTAGTATTCTGCTTGTTCTACTGGGTCACCAGCATCTCTAAGGTCAGTAAAATTTATTCCTTTAACCACCCTTCCATTATTAACATCCAAGCAAGGAATAATTCTATTTTTTAACATTATTTAATTTTATTTAATTCTTCTAATTTTATTTTATTTTCATAAATTGCCTTACCAACTATTATTCCCTCAATTTTTTTATTGTCACTAATAATTTTATTAATATCATTCATAGAACTTATTCCTCCGGATATTATTACTGGTATGTTAAATTTGTCTGCTATTTTGTAACTATCTTGGAAATTGGGACCTGAATTTGTTCCATCTTTATCAATATCTGTATAAATCAATCTAGATATACCATAATCTTTAATTATATTTAAATAGTCAAAGATATTAATTTTTGTTTGATCTTTCCATCCAGATGTCGCTATATAATTTTTTCTGACGTCTAGAGATAATGCAATATTCCCAAAATATTTTTTGCAGCATCTTTCTAAAAAAGATTTATCTTTAATTGCTGCCGTACCTAAAATAATTTTATCAGATCCTATATCTAGCAATTTAGCAATACTATCTTCGGATCTTATTCCGCCACCAATTTCTACCTTAAAATTAAATTTCTTTACGATTTCTTCTACAACTTTTAAATTAACTAGATTTCCTTCTAGTGCTCCGTCTAAATCAACAATATGCAAGTATTTAAAGCCTGCATTGCTAAATACCTCTGCTTGATTAATAGGATTTTCATTATAAATTTTTTCACTTTTAAAATCACCTTTAGTAAGTCTTACACACTTTCCGTTTTTTAAATCTATTGCTGGCAAAATTTTCATAATTTTAAGAAACTTGTAAGTATTTTAATGCCTGTATTTTGACTTTTTTCTGGGTGAAATTGTGAACCACATATGTTTTCATGACATACTGCAGCAACTATTTCCCTGCCATAATTAGTAGAAAGAATTACTGCTCCTTTATCCTTTGGCAAAAATTCATAACTGTGAATAAAATAAGCGTGGCTTTTATCTTGAACATCTTTAAAAACTTCAGAAAATTTTTTTATATTTAATTCGTTCCAACCCATGTGTGGTATCTTTAGGTTGGCAGAGTTAAGCTTTATTTTAACAACTTCTCCTTTGATCCAATTAAGCCCCGGTGTTTCTTCCTCTTCATAACCAGTGGTTCCAAATAGTTGCATGCCTGCACAGATTCCATAAATTGGTTTTTTTTTTCTCATGACGCTTTCGTTTAACTCTTCGTGTAATCCCTTGATACTTCCAATTCCATCTAGACACGCTTTAAAGGATCCTTGTCCGGGTAAAACTAGTTTATCTGCTTTTTTTATATCTGTTATATCTGAACTTATTTTAACAGAATAATTGAGGTTGTTTTCTGAATTAGCTTTTTCTATTGATTTAGCTATGGATCTCAGGTTGCCAACGCCGTAATCAACAACTGTAAGTAACATCGTTCTAAATCTTGCCTTTTGTTGAGGGTATAGAAGATTTAATTCTTTTATCTATTTCGAAGGCGTCTTTTAGAGATCTTGCTAGACCTTTGAAACAAGATTCGATTTTATGATGGCTATTTTCACCATAAACATTTTCTATGTGCAAAGTTATTCCGGCTGATTGTGAAAAAGCTTGAAACCATTCCTTAAAAAGTTCCGTGTCCATTTCACCTAATTTTTCAACTTTTAAATCTACTTTCCATATTAAATAAGGTCTATTAGAAACGTCTATAGCAACACGCGTAAGTGTTTCGTCCATTGGTATTAATGCATGGGCATATCTTTTTATTCCTTTACGATTCCCAGCTGCTTTACTGATGGCTTCACCTATAGCTATACCTGTATCTTCTGTGGTGTGATGCAAGTCGATGTGGGTGTCACCTTTAGCTTTTACACTGATATCTATTAAAGAATGTTTGGAGAGTTGTTCTAGCATATGATTTAAAAAACCAATACCAGTATCAATTTTATATTTACCTTTGCCGTCAATATTAACCTCAACGACAATACTTGTTTCTTTTGTTTTTCTGTTAATTTTTGCTTTTCGATTCATAATTTAATAGTGAATTTATTCAATGATATATAGCGAAAACTAGATTTTATCAATAAACACAGGTTATCTATTGAAGATATTAAATTAATAGCCACATACATTGTATGAATACTAGTGAAAAATGGCATGGAACTACAATTGTTTTACTGAGAAAGAATAATCAAACTGTAGTTGCAGGTGATGGTCAGGTTAGTCTTGGTAATACTGTATTAAAAAGTAATGCTAAAAAAGTAAGAAAAATTGAAAAACGTGGTGTGATAGCGGGTTTTGCTGGTTCCACTTCCGATGCACTTACTTTGTTTGAAAGACTAGAAGCTAAACTAGAAAAACATGCTGGTAATCTTCCAAGAGCAGCTGTGGAACTTGCAAAAGATTGGAGAACAGATAAATATTTAAGAAGGCTCGAAGCCTTAATGGCTGTTGCTGATAAAGAAAATAGTTTTATTATTTCTGGAACGGGTGATGTTTTAGAACCAGAAGATAATATTATTGCAATAGGCTCAGGTGGTAACTATGCTTTGGCTGCAGCAAAAGTTTTAATTAAGAATGATCTTTCAGCAGAAGAGGTTGCTCGACAAGCTATAAAAATAGCCTCAGAAATTTGTGTTTTTACAAACAATAATATTACTGTAGAAAAGGTTTAGGATGGCAGATACAACTAAAGTCACAAATTTAAATTTAGTCAAAAAAACAAAGAAGAGGGATAGCGCTACAGTGAGTGCTTTATCCCCGAGAGAAATTGTTTCTGAACTTGATCGATACGTTATTGGCCAGACAAATGCAAAGAAAGCGGTTGCAGTTGCGTTGCGTAATAGATGGAGAAGACAGGCTCTTGATGAACAAATGCGAGAAGAAGTTTTACCAAAAAATATTTTGATGATTGGACCAACAGGTGTTGGAAAAACAGAAATATCTAGAAGACTATCAAAATTAGCGGAAGCTCCTTTTATTAAAGTTGAAGCTACAAGATTTACAGAAGTTGGATATGTTGGAAGGGATGTAGAGCAAATTATTAGAGACCTAATTGAAATAGCTATAGCTTTAGAAAAAGAAAAAAAAAGAAAAGAAGTTCA
>MDTF01009779.1_pt1 | contig 13936 bp, 16 predicted proteins | sample 811191 | NCBI WGS metagenome assembly MDTF01 (sample SAMN05326649, study PRJNA326480) | marine metagenome | isolation source: seawater | place: Southern Ocean | collected 2011
TACGCAAGCTGGACCATACAAGCCTGAACATTATAGATATTAATTAATATTTCTGTAGAGGTAAGCCAACTTACCTCTACAGAAATTTTTTAATAAAAAAGACTAGCGATGGTAGTTCAGAGAAATATAGACATGAAAACAGGAATCACCTTTTCAACATTTGATTTGTTTCATGCTGGGCATGTGAAGATGTTAGAAGAAGCAAAACGTCAGTGTGATTATTTAATTGTTGGCTTGCAGTTAGACCCTTCGATTGATCGCCCTGAAAAAAACGGACCTTCACAGTCTATAATAGAAAGGTATATTCAACTTAAAGGATCCAAGCATGTAGATGAGATTGTTCCTTATGTATCGGAACAAGATGTAGAAGATATTTTACGTTCTTTTAAGCTTGATGTCAGAATTATCGGGGATGAGTATAGGAAAAAAAACTATACAGGAAGAAGATACTGTGAAGAAAAAGGAATAGAGATCTATTACAATTCTAGAGATCATCGATTTTCTTCGAGTGGACTTAGAAAACAAATTGAATTATTGAAATAAATATACTTCGATAAGTAAATTATTAAAAAAATGAAAAAAGCATTTATTACAGGTGTAACAGGACAAGATGGATCCTATTTATTAGAGTTGTTATTAGACAAAGGATACGAAGTTCATGCCATAATTAGAAGGTCTTCTGTTTTTACAACTGGTAGAATTCCGAAAAAATACTGGGCACACAAAAATTTTAGAAGCTATCATGGTGATTTAACTGATTCCAGTAATCTTCATGCGTTAATTTCAAAGATTAGGCCTGATGAAGTTTATAATTTAGCAGCACAATCACATGTAGGAGTTTCTTTTGATGTTCCTGAATATACAGGTGAAGTTGATGCAATTGGCACTATACGTTTATTAGATGCTATTAGAGATACCGGCGTGAACACTAAATTCTATCAGGCATCTACTTCAGAGTTATTTGGGGGGTTGCCTGGAACAGAACCACAAAGTGAAACAACTCCTTTTTATCCCAAATCACCATATGGTGCCGCAAAACTATATTCATATTGGGTTACTGTCAACTACAGAGAATCTTATAATATGTTTGCATGTAACGGTATATTGTTTAATCATGAATCACCAAGAAGAGGAGAAACCTTTGTAACCAAAAAAATCACACAGGCTGTAGCTAAAATATCTAAAGGAGAACAAGATGTTTTGCAGTTAGGAAATATTGATGCTAAAAGAGATTGGGGGTATGCAAAAGATTATGTTGAGATGATGTGGCTCATGTTACAGCAAGATAAACCTCAAGATTTAGTAGTAGCTACTGGTAACTGTTATACAATAAGAGAATTTACAGAAAAAGCATTTAAGCATGTTGGAATAACTATATCTTGGAAAGGTGAAGGAGAAAATGAAATAGGGATTGACGATAATGATGGTACAGTATTGGTTAAAATTAATCCTAAATATTATAGGCCAGCCGAAGTAGAGCTATTATTAGGTGACCCATCTAAGGCAAAAAAAGTTCTAGGTTGGGAATCGAAGACAAATATAGATGAGCTTATTAAAATAATGGTTGATTATGATTTGGCTCATGCTGATTATGGGTTTGACTAATTTAATTGAAAAAAATGTATAACGATTTTAAAACAAAATCTTCTTCAGTTTTCCCAGAAGTAAAGATTATTACACCAGACGTATTCAAAGACAATAGAGGTTTCTTATTTACGGATTATTTAGACTCATTTTTTAAAGAAGAATTTACTCCAAGCCTTAACTTTGTGCACAGTAAAAACGCCCACAATAATGTAAAAGTACTAAGAGGTATCCATGGTGATTTTGACTCATATAAATTGGTGGAATGTCTATATGGGGAAATTTATCAAGTAGTTGTAGATTGCAGAGAGAATTCTCCAACTTTCTTGCAGCATGACAGTTTCATTCTAAATCATTTAAATCCTGAAATGATACTAATTCCGCCAGGCTTTGGAAATGCGTTTTTAGTTACCTCGGAATATGCTGTTTATAATTATAAATTAGCATATAATGGTACTTATAATGACCATGATAAACAATTTACTTACAAGTGGAATGACAAAAGAATTAATATTAACTGGCCAATTAAAGACCCACTTTTATCAAATAGAGACAAATAAACAATAAGTCATGAGAAAAATTAATGATTCCAAAGGAAATCTGCTGTGTATAGTTTATAAAGATGAAGATTGGGTAGAAGGACTAAATTTTATTACGGATAATAGCCTATTTATTCAAGTAGGAAGTTGGTGGTATCAAAATGGTAAAAACCTAGCAAAACATAAACATAACATAGTTTCAAGAGAAGCAAACATTACACAGGAAATGGTCTATGTGAAGTCTGGATCTATGTTGGCAACTATTTTTGATCAAGAGATGAATTTTGTTGAAGAAGTTGTTTTGAAAGAAGGAGATATGGCCATAATGGCATATGGAGGCCATGGGTACAAAATTTTAGAGGATAACACTAAGATTATTGAGGCAAAAAATGGCCCGTTTGTAAGTGTTGAAATAGACAAAGTTAAATACGAGTAAAAAGTTATTTATGACTAAAGGTTTTAGAATATTAGGTATTGGTCAATCATTGCCGAGTAAGGTTTTAAGTAACGCTGAAATAGAATCTATCACACCAGGCAGTAGTGCATCTTGGATTGAAGAAAAGTTAGGAATACAACATAGGAGAATATCTACAAATGATTCGGTCGTTACTTTGGGAACATTATCTGCCACTGAAGCATTATTAGATTCAGGTTTAGCGAAGGGTGATGTAGATTTGATTATTGTAAACACATCTTCGTCTGATAAATTATCTCCATCAGTTGCATGTATGATTCAAAATGAATTGGAACTCACATGCCCTGCTTTTGATATAAATGCAGTTTGTACTGGGTTTCTCTATGCTTTAGATTTAAGCTCTTTACTTTTAGATAAATATAAGAATATCTTAATTATTTCATCGGAAACCTATTCCAAAATTACGGATTGGGCTGATCGAAATTCATGTTTTTTCGGTGATGGATCTGCGGCTGTAATAATTACTCGAAATCATGAAAAATTTTATAGTAATATAGGGGCAGATGGAAGTGGTTGGGAAAATTTTAATTGTGATCGTAATTCCACATTTGACATGAATGGAAAAGAAGTTTTTAAGTTTGGTACCAAAGTTCTACCAACTGAAATAAATAAACTCATTAAGGAAAATAATTTAATTATAAATGATATCGATTGGATTGTACCTCACCAACCGTCCCATAATGTTTTAAAAGAAACTGCACGTGAATTAAATATATCAGATGAAAAGGTACTCTTTAACATGAAAAGATATGGTAATACTGCTGGTGCATCGGTTCCTATGGCTCTTTATGATGGTATAAAAACAGGAAAAATTAAAAATGGAGATAATTTATTACTAGCGGCAATTGGTTCAGGTTGGACTTATGGAGTTAGTTATTTTAAACTGGATTATAAATGAAAAAAATTGCATTATTCGGAGGAAGTGGTGGTTTAGGCACTAAACTAACTCCTTTGTTAGAGAAAAAATATAACGTTTTTAAATTGTCATCTAAAGATATAGATGTAAGGGATTTAGAAACGTTGAAATCGTTTTTTGATAAAAACGATATTGATATAGTGATTAATATGTCAGGCTATAATTTTGATAATTTTCTACACAAACTAGATGGAGAATCAGAAATACAAGATATGTTGGATATTAATATAAAAGGAAATATTAATATTTTGTCCTCGTGTTTGCCGAAAATGAGAGCGAGTCAATATGGAAGAATAATTCTGTTTTCATCTGTATTAGCGAAAAAAGTTGTGTTAGGCACATCCTTGTATAGCGGGTCTAAAGCATTCATTGATAATTTAGTTAAAACATCAAGTGCAGAAAATATAGGTAGAGGTATTACATGTAATAGTCTGCAATTAGGCTATTTCGATGGTGGAATGTGTCATCGATTGCCGGAAAAATATGCGGAGCCTATAAAACAATCAATAGGACTTAAGCGATGGGGGTCAGTGGAAGAATTATATAATACTCTTGATTTTTTAATTAATGTTGAGTATGTCACGGGTCAGAATATTAATATAAGCGGAGGGCTACAGTAATGATGAAATATAAAAAAAATGGAATTGATTTATTTGTTGCGGAGAATGCAATAATTAAACAACCACAATTAGTAGAATTCGGAAAACATGTTGCAATAGATATTGGTGTGTATTTGTCAACGCAAGCAAAAATAGGCAACTACGTACATATAGCCCCGTATGTATGTGTCATAGGAGGAGAGAAAGCTAAACTGATCATGGGTGATTTTAGTGGTATTGCTGCAGGATCAAAAATAATATGTGGTAGTGATGATTTTACAAAAGGAATGATGAACCCACAAGTGCCTTTAAAATATAAAGAAACAAAATTTACAACAGTTACCATTGAGGATTATGCATGTGTTGGTGTAAACTGTGTTGTTATGCCAGGTATTACAATTAGTGAGGGTTCCGTTATAGGTGCTGGTTCTGTGGTAACAAAAGATACTGAACCATGGATGATATATATTGGCTCTCCCGCAAAAGCAATCAAATCAAGAGACAAGGAACTTATAATTAAAGGAGGAAAAGAACTCAATACGTAAAATTATGAAAAAAGTAAGTCTTTTAACTTATGTTAAAATAGTTGTGTTTAAGGTTTTTAAACCTGTAGAAAAAACTTTCGCATACAACAGAATGCGAAGGGATAAATGGATGATGAAACAAGCTAAAAACATTGCTAATGGTTCAAAAATTCTCGATGTTGGTGCTGGAGGCTGTCCATATAGAAACCTCTATAGTCATTGTGAATACTCCTCACATGATTTTGCGCAGCTATCATCCTCACAAATTCAAGATGAAGGTGGTTATGGTAAGATAGATTTTGTAAGTGACATTTTGAATATTCCAGTTCCTGATGGCTCTTACGACGTTGTTTTATGTACTGAAGTAATCGAGCACGTCCCGCACCCAATTGAAGTGATTAAAGAATTATCACGTATACTTAAACCAGGGGGAAAGTTGTTTATTACTGCCCCACTGCAGTCAAGTTTACACCAAGAGCCATATCATTTCTATGGAGGATTCACGAAACATTGGTTTTTGAAATTTCTCACTGAAAACAATTTTTCCGATATAAATATTGAGGAAAACGGATCGTTACATACATCTTATTTTGCTTTAGGTTTAACTATGGTTAAATCATTTTTAGAATCAATACTTAGTGATAAAAATCTAGTTCGTAAGCTAGTCTCTTTAATATCATTAGTTGTTTTTTCTCCAGTACTTTTAATTCTAAATCCCGTTTTCTGTTTCTTGTGGGAGAGGATCTATCAAATTAAGAGTGCTACTGCAGGATATCATGTATCAACCAAAAAGTCTATTTAAAACGCAATGTCATAATATGAAAGACATATGTTTTTTTTGAGAACATTTATCTGTGTTATAGTGTGTTTATGTGAAATCATGGTTTAATTGGAAATTGTATCGTTTAATAATTTGCGACGCTCAAACATATAATTACGCGAAAGCTATAAATTTTAATTAGTTAGGAAATATGGAATTTATTAGTCAAATGGAGCCTTGGTTCGACAATCAAGAACAAGAGGCCCTAAACAAGTACATGGGTGACGGTGGGTGGGTCACAGAGTTTAAAAAAACTTTTGAATTTCAAGATCTTATAAAGGAGTTTACAGGAGCTAAACATTGTTTTGTTGTTAATAATGGCACTATAAGTCTGACCATTATGGCAATGGCCGCGGGTATTAAAGCTGGAGATGAGGTTTTAGTACCAAATTATACGATGGTGGCAACACCCAATTCGTTAAAAATGTTTGGGGCAGAACCTAAGTTTATTGATGTAGATCCAAAGACACTGTGTATTTCTCTTGATGAAATTAAGAAAAATGCTACGTCAAAAACTAAGGCAGTCTTTTTAATGAATGCAAATGGTCGATATCCGTCAGATATTAATGAGATTGTTTCTTACTGTAAAGATCATAATCTAATTCTTTTAGAAGATAGTGCACAAGCGTTAGGCTCTTTTTATCCTGATGGAGTTCATCAAGGTAGAAAAGGAATTGCGGGAAGTTTTTCATTTTCAGCACCTAAAATCATCTCTACTGGTCAAGGTGGAGCTATAATCACAGATGATGATGAGTTAGCATACAATGTTTCAAGATTGAAAGACTTTGGACGTTCAGGAGGTGGGAACGATGTTCATGAAATGATAGGGTTCAATTTTAAATTTACCGATATTCAAGCGGTGCTTGGAATTGTGCAAATGAGTAAATTGGTTTGGCGTGTTAACAGGATGAGGGAGATATATACCAAGTATATGGAAAATCTTATAAATATTAAAGAGGTTCAGTTTTTTGATCAGGACTTGCAAAACACTACACCATGGTTTATTGACGTTAAGGTCGAAAATAGAGAGGAATTAATGACTTCGCTGAAACAGTCTAAAATAGGCTCTAGAATTATGTACCCCCCAATAAATAAGCAGCAGGCATATAATGTTAAAGGCAATCATATAGTTTCGAATCTAATAGGAGAAATGGGTTTGTGGCTTCCTTCATCTTCTAAGCTAACAAATGATCAAGTAGATTATGTGTGTGATGTAATTAAGGAGTTCTATTCAAAATAGTTTTATGAAAACAACAGATATAGCTCTTGTAATTTTATCCTGTGATAAGTTTAAAGTGACATGGCAGCCATGCATTGACTATTTGTTTAAGCAGTGGCCTAACTGCCCATACCCGGTGTACTTGCTAAATAATTTTATTGAATCAGACGACACTAGGGTAAAAAATCTACTGGTGGGTGAAGATCTTAATTGGTCGAATACACTGAAAAAAGGTTTACTTAAAATAAGTCAAGAGCGAGTGTTCTTTATTTACGATGATAGCTTCATGACGAAAATAGACGTAGAAGAAGTTAAAGCGATTTTTAAAATGACTATTGAAAACGATTTATCATCTGTAGCTCTGCGAAAAAACCCTTTCGGAAATGGGAGAAAATATAATGATCGATTGTATGAAATAAAGCCTACAGCCAAGTATCGAAATGCATTGTTTTTAAATCTTATTAAAAAAGAAGTTGTATTGGGTTTATTAAAAGACGGAGAGAACGCTTGGGAATTTGAAAAAGACGGAAATCAAAGAAGTGAAAAAATTGCCTTTTATTCAGTATACGCTTCAAAACTGATCTCTTATCATCATGGAATTGTTAAGGGAAAGTGGCTACCTAAAACCAAAAAAGAATTGAGAAGTAATGGTTACTTGTTAGAAGAGAATGATTTTGGGTCCTTTAATAACGTTGAGACTTGGTTTATGAATATTTATGTCTTTTTCTTTTTCTTACTGAACAAGTTATATCATCGTATTAAGTCGTCATGAAGTCTTTAAATGATGGTGTGATGTTAAAAGATACGATATCGGTAACATTATTATTAGTATTCAGTAGCATTTTAGGATTTGTCTCTCAGATCATTTTGGTGAGCACGTTTGGAGCCTCAGTGGAAATGGATGTTTATTTCAAGTTATTAGCTGTTCCAACCGTCATTACGGGTATTGTACCTATGATTTTTTCATCAGTTTTAATACCACATTTCGCAAAGTTAAAATCTGATCAAACTAAACTTATCAAGTTTATTGAGTCACTAGCGATGTTCGTCGTGATTGTTGCGTTTGCTTTTTCAGTATTTGGGTTTTTAGCCTTTTTCTTTAACATGCGGTTATTTATACCCAAGTCGCATGCTTATCTAGAGGAGATTGGAAGACAAGTTTCTTTCATGATTTGGATTGGATCTGGATTTTCAATAATATCGAGTCTGTTGGCGACTATTTTAAATTATAATAAACAGTTCTCGAAGGTAGTTTGGACGTCTATACTCCCTCCATTCTTTGTGATTATTATTGTATTGTTATTTCATGGTGAACTAGGAATTCGTAGTATCTCACTTGGATTTTGTCTTGCATTCATGTTGCAATTCATTATTTTCATACGAGCTTCGAAAATCACACTTAATTTCAGCTATTTTGATCATAATCACATTGGTGAAAAAACATATTTAATCAAGCAATCTTTTTTAGTCTTAATATCCTTGTTACCATTTACTGTACTTGCGCCGATAGCGTATTATTGTGCTAGTCCATTAGAAGAGGGAAGTATTTCTTACTTGGGATACTCTCAAAGTTTTGCCGGGTTTTTATCTGTTGCCGTCGGTATGGGGATTTCTATAGTTTCTTTTCCAGACTTGGCTGACACTCACGCTGCAGGAAGCGGTGAAGCAGTGTTATTAAAGTTTGAGCAAAGACTTAGGTATGTATTGTTAATAGCGATGTTCGCCGCTGGCGCATTCATTACTTTAAAAGTCCCCATCATCACTCTGTTCTACCAGCGAGGTTCTTTCCGCCCTGAGTCAGTAGTTAAGCTCGCAAGTGTACTCCCGTGGTACTTAGTAGCTGCAGTTTTTACAGCTGCGTTAAATTTATTAAGGACCCTTTTTTATTCAAGAGGTGAATTTAGGTTCATTGCAATTCTAGGAATAACAACGCCTATCTTATTTTTTGGTTTAGCATGGGTTATGAAAAATAATCTTTCGTTTGTAGGAATAGGCATTGCCAATACAATTACGTTCGGAGCTTTGTTTTGTGCGTCCGTTGTTTTGTTGAAAAAGAAAACTGTTGGATTTCTTGCTAATGATTTTTTGTTGTTCACGTTGAGTGGAGCGTGCATCACACTCATTTCTGGTTTTATCACTACGCTAAGCATGAAAGCCACTGCACTAATTGATAATCAAATATTTTTAATCGGCATTAATGCCTTGATGTTTCTTACTGTTTATTTCTTGTGTGCAAAGTTTGTATTTCGGTTGAAGGAGGTGAATAAACTTGGTTTGTTTTTCGCGAAAAATAAAAATTTAAGTAAAAGGTAATGCTTCCGGCTTGTTTGATTGTAGTATTGTCATTGTTGGTTTTTCTTTGCATAAAGAATATGTTAAGTCATGGTGATGATTTACACGCCTTAGCCTTTATTGCGTTGTATGTTTATACAATATTTGCGCAAATCGGATATGCTTATTTTCCTGAATTCTCCATTTTTCTTGGTGCGTATTTTGGTATAAAGCTCTTTTATTACTACTGGCTATTCATGTTTTTATCTTTTTTATCATCTTTTTTAATATATAAAAAAGTGAGAAAATCAGGGGTTTATAAACAGTATTATCTCGTGGAGACTGCTAATAATAATTTGCGCTGGTTATTGTTTTGGATCGTCAGTATCGTGCTTTTTTCTTTGTTGTATTTATACTTTAAAAACAATAGAGCGCTTTTTGGTTGGGGTGGGGGCAGTCCTATGGGTAGTATGTGGTTTGTTATTGGTTTTCGATTATTTACACTTATTGCATTTTTTTCGTATTTGATGTTTCGAAATAAGTCAAATAAATTCGCGGTAAGGGGAATAGGTTTATTGGCTTTTGTATGCGAATTCATCTTTTTTATTAATGTGTGTATTGCAGCAGGTAATCGTAGTGATATTGTTTATTTTTTTCTAGCTATATCTTTTTACGAGCTCTCTCCAATAATGAGCTCTTTCAAGCTGCAAAAGAAAAAAGTGTTTTCATTTGTTGTAATAGGAGCTGTATTAATCAATGCTTTAATGATCCTTTTAGCGCTAAGAACGCAAAAAGCGGATACAAATATTTCTGCGATCATTAATTTTGAACAAGGTGAATCGAATGCCAGAGAAGTCTCCTTTGCATCGAAGCTACTCGTCCAAGACTATTATTCGCCTTCGCATCCGCTATTTATTGCTATGCATTATGGAATGATAGACCCATTAGAAACCCTTAAATCTAATTTGGCGAATTCGGTGGTGTTGCTTAAGTATCCTTACCTATCGCAGACTATAGTTTCTAAAGTGAATCCGAGTATTGAAAGGGGCGGAGGTTGGGCTTATCACATGTTTATTGAAGGATATAATGCATTTGGATGGTTTGGTATACTTTATAATGGTATTGCTTGGAATTTGGGATTGGGTTTGTGGTTGTTACTGTCTAAATCTAATAACCTGATGCACAACAAGGCGATGACAGCAGTTATGGTTTTTCTTATCGTCAATACGATGCGGAGTCAAACAAGCGCCTTCGTGTTGTCTTTGTGGATGATACTACTGCCTGGCCTTTGGCTTTTTTTACTGTCTACGAATACAAAAATAAAAATTCTTAAAAAGGCTAAATATGTCCAAAAAAATCATATACATAACCTCTAGTTTTCCTTTTGGAAAGCTAGAGGTTTGGGCCGCTAATGAATTAAATTCTTTAGTAGAACAAGGGAACGAAATAATCGTTATTCCACGAACTGGAAAGGGTAAGGTAATTAATAAGGATGCATTAAAATTTATTCCCAATTTAATAGATTTGCCTTTTTTGAATTGGGCTATATTGGTTTCGATGTTAATATATGTTTTTTCTAAACCTATTTTGTTTTTAAAACTTTTGTCAGAAATTGTTAAACAATCCAATAATGTCATCGATTTTGTCAAAGGTATCATTGTTTTACCAAAATCCTTGTTTTTAGTAAAAATCCTAGCAAATCAGAAAGTAGATCATATTCATTCTTATTCTACAAGTTCTACAGCGATTATTGCTTTTATACTTTCGTTAAATCTAAGAGTTCCATGGAGTTTCACCCTTCATACATCTGGACAACTGAATAGTCGATTTAAAAGATCCTATCTTTTTCAAGCTGGTTCCGCATCAATATGCCGAACAATATCGCAAAGAACTGCAAATGAATTGTCCACCTTCATAGGACCGGATTTATCCAAAAAGATTAGGAAGGTTCATCTAGGAGTTAAAACGGTCGCAGAGTTAAAAAGAAGGAAAATAAACGCCCCATTTGTTATTGCAACGCCCGCGGTTTTTCTGGAATACAAAGGACATACGTATGCAATTGATGCTGCCAGAGAGCTTGTTAATATGGGTATTAATGGCTTTAAATGGTTCTTTTATGGTTCCGGTCCATTATTAAATCATATGCAGAATAAAGCCCATGAACTAAACTTAGATAAGCATTGCTATTTCCCTGGAAATATTGACCATCATGAATTATTAAATAAATACGAAGACCGCGAAATTGATTTAGTGGTGCTTACCTCAATAACATCAGGTTTTCAACCAGAAGGCATCCCTGTATCTTTGATGGAGGCTATGTCTTACGCTGTTCCAGTGGTAGCTACAGATAGCGGCGGAACTTTAGAGCTAATTGGCGATGGAGCGGGTGTTAATGTTCCTCAAAAGGACAGTATTAATTTAGCTAAGGAAATTAAAAGATTCATTGAGGATAATGAATATCATGATATTCAGGGAAATAAGGGAAGAAAGAAAATTGCTGATGATTTTGACACGAAAAAAACATCCATACAACTGTATAATCACATTTTTAAACATGGACAATGAAAATTATATTAATTAATCCGTACGGCCCCCTACCTAATGAAGGTTGGAGGAAGTATCGGTACATATTGTTAGGAGAAGTATTGGGTGAAGAACAACACGATATAGTTTGGTATACATCAAAGTTCTCTCATCATTTTAAAAAGAATAGAAAAAAAGCGTACGACACAGGTTATGATAATTTCAAGGTGGAATTAATTAATTCAAAGAATTATAGAAACAATATAAGTTTAAATAGATTATTTTTCGAACTCACATTCTGTGTAAATCTATATTTCAGATTAAAAACAGTAAAGCATATTGATGTGATTATAGCAGCAGACCCTTCACAGTTTGTTGGGTTTTTAGCTAGAATTCTGGCTAGAAAATTTAAGTCTAAACTGATTTTAGATCTAATGGATGAGTGGCCGGAACTTTTCGAAAAGTCTTTATCTGGCGTCAAGAAAAAGTTGATTAGACCGATTGTATCGTATTTTCAGTTTTTGCGAAAGAGAAATTATTTGAAGGCTGATGGAGTAATAGCGCTTGGTAAGAATTATCTAAATCTCGCTAATTCTATTTCTCGAAAAGGGACACCAAATGAATTAATATATAATGGGGTTGATGTTGTGAAAATGAACAGCTGGTCAGAGGATCCTTCTTATGATCTTGAAGAGGTTAATGCAAATTTAAGTAATCATAATATCAAATGTGTTTATGCAGGCTCCTTAGGTATGCAGGGGGATAATTATGATGTTGAGGCTTTGCTAAGGGCATCAATATATTTTAAAGATAAAAATGTGGACTTCTACATTGCAGGTTCAGGTGAAGGAAAGAATTATCTTATAAATGAAATTTTGAAAAACAATTTAACAAATGTCTTTATCTTAGGTAATTTATCAGCTCAAAAGTTAGCGAGGCTATATAAGTTTTGTGATATTGGTTTAGCGTTATACGGAAGCGGTTCAAATGTTGACATGCCAGATAAATTTTATGATTATAGTTCTTGTGGTCTAGCTATAATCTCATCTTTGAAAGGAGAGTTAAAAGATGTAATAGAAGAGAATAATCTGGGTTTCTACTATGAGGCGGGTAATTATCATGATCTTAATGATAAAATAAGTCGATTAATTGAAAGTAATGAGTTGTTAGTTAATTGTAAAATAAAATCAAGAGCAATAGGTATTAATTACAGCGTACAAATACAATTTGAAAAAATAACATCGTTAATAAATAGCATTACTAGTTAAATTTCGAGAGAATATGACATATAAAGAAGCTAAACTAATCGATGTAGATATTATTGCGGAAATACATTCAAGAACTTTCAACAATTTTTTTTTAACCTCTTTAGGTATGTCGTTTTTAAAAACATACTACAAAGCATGTATTAAATCTAAAGAAGCAATATCTCTTTGCTCTCTGGATGAAAACAATAATATAGTTGGTTTTTGTTTTGGGGCTTTATACTCGAAAGGCTTTAACAAAAGATTAATTTTGAATAATTGGTCTTCTTTTCTTATTCAGTCTATTAGAATTCTATTTTACAAACCAAAAGCCGTTATAAGGCTTTTGAGAAACCTAAAAAAGGAAGGTAATGTAAAGGACAATGGTGATTACGCAGAATTATATTCTATTGCTGTCTTAACTGAAAAAAAAGGTTTAGGAATTGGTAAAGGGTTGCTTATCGAATTTGAAAAGTATGTTAAAAAAGAATTAATTACAAACGTATCGTTAACTACGGATTTTAAAAGTAATGAAGCTGTTTTGAGATTTTATAAATCCATGGGCTATAATGTTTACTATGAATTTATTACTTATCCAAATAGAATAATGTTTAGACTAATAAAAAATTTAAAGGAATGAAAATACCATTTTGCCTTCCATTAATTGATAAAGATGTAAATCAAGAGGTCTTGTCTTGTTTGAATGAAACTGGCTGGCTTACAACTGGTCCTAAAGTGAAAATGCTAGAAGATGAAATAACGGAATTATGCCAAACGAGTTCTACGATATGTGTGAATTCATGGACTTCTGGGATGTTGCTTCTAATAAGGTTTGCTAGAACCAACGTTTGGATTGCATAATAATTAACAGACTCGATGAGGCATTATTCCTCAGTTTCCCGATGACTAAGTGTTATCGTCGGAAATGTTAGTTCATCATATGGAATACTGTATTCAGAAAATTTCGAAATTACCCTTAGCGTATCATCCCAGCCGCCACAGTCTCATTCGTAGTTTCATCCACGAGAATTAGAGAGCCGGTAACACGATTTTGGCTGTAGGTATCGGTGAAAAGTGGTTTGGTTGCACGGATCTTTACCCGTGCAATATCATTCATCTTAATATCTGTATTTTCATCTTTGTGGAGTGTATTAACATCCACTTTGTATAGTATTTCTGTGATCATAGCACGTGCCTCTGCCGTGGTTTGCTTGAGTATATA
>MDTF01011304.1_pt1 | contig 13928 bp, 14 predicted proteins | sample 811191 | NCBI WGS metagenome assembly MDTF01 (sample SAMN05326649, study PRJNA326480) | marine metagenome | isolation source: seawater | place: Southern Ocean | collected 2011
AAAGATGAATTGCAGTTTTTGACTACTTTTTTATTGAAAAAATAAAGAAAATGCTCAGCTCCTATTATTCAATAACTTACAATCAGAATTATGGAATCAGATTGTTCTTTTTAGGCTTTCCAGCAATAAATTCTTTCAAATAAAAGGGTTCGAAGTAAGCTTCGTCTTCAAATTTGCCGCTTAAATAATTCGAATTAAGTAACAAACCCATTCCAAGAACGGAAGGGAACACTTCAGTTATATGAATAAAACTACGAGCTAAATCATTTAATGACGCCAACTTATCGGAACCACTACCAAAACAATAGACATTTTTGTACTCACGAAGTTCTTGAAATCTACTATTATTTATGACCTGCGCTTCTGCCTTATTAATCGCTTCTCCCCTGGTATTGTATATTTGAAAATAAACCTCATCTCGTCTTGCATCAACCAAACTAATAAGCACCTCTCCTAACTTCAACGTTAAGGATCGATTCTGCACAATCTGCATAGCCATATTTCTGAGACTATCGATTGCAATAAGCTTAATCGAATTTGAAAATGCAAGCCCCTTTGCAAAGGCGACTCCTATTCTCAAACCAGTATAAGAACCAGGGCCCTTACCTATTCCAATAGCCTTTATGTTTTTTAAGCTTAGGTTGTGTTTCTTTAAAAGATCATCAACTATAATGGCCAACACCTCTCCATGAGAATAACCTTCGTTAACCTCAAATAAATCAACTAAAGCAGCGTTCTTAAAAAGACCAACCGAACAGTTGGTTGAAGAAGTTTCTATACCTAGATAAAGGTTATCCACTATTTCTCCTTTTTTACTTCCTTAGAAATTTCTACAACGTCTTCATTATGCAGTTTCCTACTTACAGTTGCATAAGGCCCACTGATCACTTCTCCAGACAAATCCTTTGGTGCTAAAATTTGAATATAATCATCATCTTGAATTCCTGTCTCGACGAAAACCCTTTTAACTTTCTCATTATCTATTAAAAATATACACTCTTTGAGCTTATCCTGATCTATAGCAGAAAGAATCTCTCCCTTGTTAAAAGTATCTGGCCTGAGCACTACCGATTGAATGGGAACACTTAAAACACCATTCTCTGTATTAGTTATTATATCAACTGTAGCAGACATCCCTGGACGAAGTGGATAAGTTTTACTACTGGCACTATCAACTAAGTCAGCATAACTAATATTGAGGATATGAATTTTTACTTCAAAAGTCGTTACTTGATCTGCTCCTCCCATATTGTCTTTTGCTGAACTAGCAATTTCGGAAACTTTCCCCTCAAATAGACGATCTAGATATGCATCCAATTCAATTTCAACCTCGTCATTCAATGAAACCTTAACAATATCGCTCTCATTAACCTCGACCGCTACTTCCATGTTATACATATCCGCAATTCGCAATAATTCGGTCCCTTCCATTTGAGCGGTACCAACAACGCGTTCCCCCTCTTCTACCGATAGTTTTGAAATCGTTCCATTTGTAGGGGCGTAAATTGACGTTCGTCCTAAATTATCATTTGCTTCTTTTACCGTAGCTTCCGCTGTCTTAACATTAAACTCTGCTGCTCTTACACTTTCTTGTGAAGCTTGAACATCAGCATCTGCGACTTCATAATTTGAAGTAATCTGATCCATTTCAGCTTGAGCTATAGCGCCACCTTTTAAAAGTTTATTACTTCTATCGTATTCTTTTTGCGATTGATTGAATCTGGATTTTGCTTGTATAAGTCTTGCTTTGGAGTTCAAAAGATTTGCTTTACTCGAATTTAAATTAGCGTTAGCTCTTTGGACAACAGCAGTAAGTAAATCAGGATTTATTCGTATAAGAAGATCTCCTTGCATTACTTTTTGACCTTCTGTAATATTTACTTCGATTAACTCACCGCTTACTTCAGAACTAATTTTGATTTCAGTTTCAGGTTGCACCTTTCCATTTGCCGCAACTTTTTCAACAATGATTCTTTTGTCAATCCTCTCAGACTCTACTTCAATACTCTCACCGCTTCTTCCTTTTATTATAGCTGCTGTTATCAAAACTAACAACACAATTACAGAACCAATAATAACTTTCTTGTTCATTCTAGTTTAAGCTTAATGGTTTGCCTTGATAAAACTCAAGGATTTTGAATTTGAAAAGATAATCGTACTTCGCCCGAACTAAATCAGCTTCTGCTCTTGCTAGATTAGTCTTAGATTGATTGTATTCAATGCCATTAATATTACCCACTTCATATCTTTTCGTAGCATATTTAAAAGACTCTTTGGTTGCATCTACTGCCTTAACGTTGGCATCATATTTTTTCTTAGAGGCATTGGCATCAAAGTAAGCTTGCTTTATCGTCTCATTAACTTGATTTTTAGCTTGCTGCAATTCTAACTCACGTATTTCACGAGTAACCTTTGCTCTACTTACCGCAGTGTGCGTTGATAGTGAATTTAGAATTGGCATAGTTAAACTTACTCCTATTGATTGGTTAAAGTTATCCTTAACCTGCGTCCCAAAATCTTTTGTATTTCTAGTAACCAAGTCTAGATTTTTACCTGAATACCCAGAACCAAGACTTCCTCTTAATGAAATGGTTGGGCTAATTCTACCCCGTTCTGCATTTAAACCACTGGAACTTGCTTCATACTTTATTTCTGCACTTTTTATTTCTGGTAAACTTTCTAATGCTTTGTAATATATAAATGATGAAGTTGCTTCATTTCCTTTTAATAAACTAACATCCTGCGAAGGTCGTGTCACTGAAAACTCATCAATTGAATCCGCTCTCATTAATAACAAGAGTCGAAGCTTAGAAATATCTAAACTATTAGAGGCGTTAACCACATTCAATTCTTCTCTCGCCATTTGCGCAACCAAATCAAGCAAGTCGCCTTCAGCCGTTCTTCCAGCCTCAACAAATTTCTTGCTTCTATTTACCTGACCTTGACTTAGTCTAACTTGTTGTTCGGCAACTCGCAATAACTCTTCGTTAAAAAGAATTTGCAAGTAAGAGGAGGTAACAGAAAGTGAAACATCATTCCTCGCTTTATCCGAATCATAACGAGATGCTAAAACATTCATATTTGCCTGTTTATAGCGATTGTATCTACTAGCACCAGTAAAGACATCCCATCGACCTTGAATACCATAAGCATCAGAACGTACCTCATCAGTTGCAAAAGTGTTGGTGAAAGGATCAATTGTTCGTCCAAAATTTAAGTCACTATTAAGAAATAAATTTATTGATGGCAAATGCTGACCTTTTGCTCCTATGAAATCTTGTTCAGCCAGTTCCGCATTTAAATAAGCCCTTTGAACAGTCAGGTTATTCTTTAATGCAAGACCAATACAGTCTTCTAATGATAGTCTGACTTGTGTATTAGCTGCAAAACTTGAAACTAGAATTACGATTAGCGTGAGTATTCTCATATATGCGACAAAACTAAGTATAGAATTGGGTTTAGATAAGCAATTTCAATGGATGGAAATATAGCTTGAGTTTTCGGGGTTTGAGAGTGATGATTGGTTTCTGATTAATCGTGTTTTTTAAATTGCAAACTGAAATAATCCAAGGAATATTGATCCAAAGTTCCACAGCTCTCTAACTTTTGTTGTTCCTTCAAGCAATGTTGGAATAGCTCAGTATCATTATGTGCTGCTTTTAACGCTCGCGCATGTAAAAGAGCATAAACGAAATTATTTGGATGAAGAGTTACTACAACAGAAGTATATTTCAAGGCTTCTGAAGAGTTCTCCTCTGATTCTAAATAAATTTTGCCCAAAAAGAAATTCGCTTCTGCCTTTACAGCGCTTTCACTAGTTCTCGCTAATGCTTTGAGATCAATCAATCCTTTTTCCATTGACCCTTCTGGATATGCCAATAAAAATGGGCGCAAAAGGAAATAGTTTTGATAAGCAAAATCGTAGTAATAATTATACAATCCAGCGATGAGCTTAAACTCATCTAAATCATTATTGTTTTCTTTTAGCTCCTCTATGTATTTGAGGCATTTAACCATTCCAACAACTCCATCAAAATAATTCTCATCCATCAAATCAACTCTCGATTTAATTAGTAATGCCTCCAGAATATTTAAAGAAATACTAGTCGATTTATCAACCTCATTTAATTGCTCAAGTTGATTAACATATTTAGTAATCTGCTCTAAAGTACTGTCTGTATAACCCTCATGTTCCTTATATCCAGAATTCAGTTTCCACCAATTTAAGTGTATACTCAGCAGTTCTAGCTTTTGCGGTGGAATCTTGTCTGGATTTTCTATTAATACCCTGCTTGCTTTTAGAAGGTCTAAATCATACATGGGTATGATATATTGATCAAATCGATTTGTTTGAGCAATTAAACAGAATGTACCGAATTGCAAAATCACAATTAAGTACGACTTCATTACCTTAATTTTCAAAATTTATTTGTGATATCAAATTGCATTAATAGTTCAAAATAGGCGACAACCACTTTTCAGCAATTTCTATCGACCAATTTTTCCGTTGCGCATAATCAACAACTTGGTCTTTTCCTATTTTCCCTACATTGAAATAAGCAGCATCAGGATGCGCGAAATAGAAACCACTTACAGCAGCACCAGGCTGCATTGCCATAGATTCCGTTAGAATAATCCCCATCTTATTTGCACCTAACAATTTAAATAAAGTTTCTTTCTCTGTATGTTCCGGACAAGCAGGATATCCCGGTGCTGGCCGTATTCCTTGATACTTTTCCTTAATCAGCTCCTCGTTACTTAAGTCTTCTTTAGTTTGATAACCCCAAGTTTCTGTTCGAACTTTTTTGTGCATAAATTCAGCAAACCCTTCCGCTAATCTATCCGCCAGTGCTTTAAGCATAATTGAAGAATAATCGTCATAATCTTTTTCGAAGCGTTCCAAATGTTTTTCAATTCCAATGCCTGTCGTAACTGCAAATCCTCCAATGTAATCTTGACTAGATTCTTCTTTAGAAGCCACAAAATCGACTAGACTCTTATTTGGTTTTCCTTTTGTAAATTCATTTTGTTGACGCAAGAAGTGAAATTTTTCAGTTCCTTTTTGATATTGAACCTTGATATCTTCTCCACTCTTTTCCGCCTCCCAAATACCAATAACACCATTTGCGGTTAACCACTTTTCATTAATTATTGTAGCTAACATTTTTTTAGCATCTGCAAATAATTCCGTTGCTTGCTCACCGACGACCTCATCGGTAAGTATTTTAGGATACTTTCCAGCCAATTCCCATGTCTGGAAAAACGGTGTCCAATCAATATAAGTAGCGATTTCTTTAAGACTAACATTTTCGAAAGTCTTATTCCCAAGAAAGTTAGGTTTTGATATTTCCAAATTACCAAAATTCACTTTTAAAAAATTTGCTTTAGCATCCTCAATTCTCAAATACTTTTTTGCCGCTTGCCTTTCCAAAAACTGCTCACGCACCCTGTCGTATTCAATATTAATGTCCGAAACTAAAGCATCTTTTCTGTCACCTAACAATTTTTCTACAATCGTTACTGATCTTGATGCATCTAATACATGGATAGATGGTGCCGAATAATGTCGATCAATTTTTACTGCAGTATGTGCTTTTGATGTTGTCGCTCCACCTATCAATAATGGAATATCTAATTTAGCGCGTTCCAATTCTTTTGCAACATGAACCATCTCATCTAAAGACGGGGTTATAAGACCACTTAGTCCAATTACATCAACATTATGTTCAATAGCAGCCTCTAGAATTTTATTGGCAGGAACCATGACTCCCATATCAATCACTTCGTAGTTGTTGCAGCCTAAAACAACACCAACAATGTTTTTTCCAATATCATGAACATCACCTTTTACCGTAGCCATCAATATTTTTCCAGCAGTACTTTTGTCTCCCTCTCTTTTATCCGCTTCGATATATGGCAACAAATAAGCAACAGCTTTTTTCATTACTCGTGCGCTTTTTACAACCTGGGGTAAAAACATCTTCCCTGAACCGAATAAATCTCCAACGACATTCATTCCATCCATTAACGGTCCTTCAATTACGTGTAATGGTCGTTCAACAGAAAGTCTTGCTTCTTCGGTATCTTCTTCAATAAATTCTGTAATGCCTTTTACCAAAGAATGTGTCATTCTTTCTCCAATAGGGGTCTCTCTCCATGATAAATCAGCACCTCTTTCTTTTGTCGTTCCCGAAACGGTTTCGGCTAAATCTAGTAAAGCTTGAGTCGCATTTGGATTTCGATTTAATAATACATCTTCAACTCTATCCAATAATTCTTTAGGAATATCCGAATAAATTTCAAGAATGGCAGGATTAACGATCCCCATGTCCATTCCATTCTGAATTGCATGATATAAAAATGCAGAATGCATTGCTTCCCTTACAGACTGATTTCCTCGAAACGAAAAAGAGACATTACTAACACCACCACTAACTTTTGCGCCTGGTAAGTTTTCTTTGATCCATTTAGTAGCCTTAAAAAAATCAACTGCATAATTATTATGCTCTTCGATTCCAGTCGCTACAGGAAAAATGTTTGGGTCAAAAATGATATCCTGACAAGGAAAATTAACCTCGTTAACCAGAGTATAATAAGATTTTTTACAGATCTCGATTCTTCGTTCGTAGGTATCCGCTTGGCCATCTTCGTCAAAAGCCATTACGATTACTGCAGCACCATACATTTTTAGTTTTGTGGCTTGCCTTAGAAAGGGTTCCTTTCCTTCTTTTAAAGAAATTGAATTGACGATACTTTTACCTTGAACACATTTCAATGCTTCCTCAATAATCTCCCATTTACTGGAATCGATCATAATTGGAATCCTAGAAATATCCGGCTCTCCTGCAATCAAATTCAAAAAGGTACGCATAGCCTCGACGCCGTCAAGCATACCCTCATCCATATTAATGTCTAAGATTTGAGCGCCTCCATCAACTTGATGACGAGCTACAGAGATTGCCGCTTCAAAATTCCCATCCTTTATTAACCGGAGGAATTTTCGAGACCCAGTAACATTAGTCCGTTCACCAATATTTATAAAATTGGAACTCGAATTAATCACCAATGGCTCAAGGCCGCTTAAAATTAAAGGAGGAATATTCATTTTGTTTCTCAAGATTACATTATAACACTCCAATCGTCGATATTACTGTTTCCTGTCCAGTCTTTGAAGGTCTCCTTTCCTCCTCTAACTGCCCAATCACTATCAATAGCAAGTTTAGCAGAAATCCCTCCCCTAGGGTTACAAATCATTGAAAGTCTTAGTCTCTCCGGCTCATAGACCTCCATAAGATCATCGTACATTATATTAATGAGCCGTTCATATGATACTACAATGTCTCTTAGGTGAAATGAATACATTTTCAAAGACTTAAGTTCAATGATTTTATCACTTGGATACATCGTAATAAAAACAGTGGCAAAATCTGGCTGCTCACTTACCCCTAAGAAAGTAAACTCAGGTATTTTTACCTTAATTTCATAAGCTTCCTTAGAAGGGTTTGGAATTGCCTTTAGTATACCTCTATCAATTTCTTTATATAGCTTCGCCATAATAATTTTCTTTTTTAGTTCGTGGTTTATAATTTGCTGCTTTTTGTGCAATTGCGCTTATGTGCTCTGGAGTTGTTCCACAGCATCCGCCTACTATATTAAGCAAGCCTTCTTGTAAAAAATCTTCAATTTGAGCTGCCATTTCACTCGGAGTTTCATCATATTCTCCAAATTCATTAGGTAATCCGGCATTAGGGTGTGCGGAAACTAAAAATGGTGCTTTTGAATCCAAAATCTGTAAATAAGGACGCAATTGCTTCGCCCCTAAAGCACAATTCAAACCAATACTTAGCAAAGGAACGTGCGACATTGATATTAAGAATGCTTCGGTTGTTTGACCAGACAATGTCCTTCCACTTGCATCAGTGATGGTTCCAGACACCATAACAGGAAGTTCAATATTGTGATCGAGATAATATTGTTGAATTGCGAATAAAGCAGCTTTAGCATTCAAGGTATCAAAAACCGTCTCAACTAATAGCAAATCAACGCCGCCATCAACTAATCCTTTTATTTGTTCTGTGTAGGCTTCTACTAATTGATCAAATGTTACGTTTCTAAAACCCGGATCATTTACATCTGGAGACAAGCCAGCCGATCTATTTGTAGGCCCTATTGAACCCGCAACATATCTTGGCTTAATAGGTTCTTCGGCTGTAAATTTATCTGCAGCTTTCTTGGCGATTCTTGCAGATTGATAGTTCAATTCATAAACAATATCTTCCAAAGAGTAGTCTGCTTGAGCTATTGAAGTTCCACTAAAAGTATTTGTTTCAGCTATATCAGCACCAGCTGCATAATATGCCTCATGAATTTCTTTAATTATATCGGGACGGGTTAGTGATAATAAATCGTTATTCCCTTTCAAACTTCCTGAACGATTTTTTAGTAGATCCCCTCTAAAATCATCTTCCTCCAATTTATATCTTTGGATCATAGTGCCCATTGCACCATCAAGCACCAAAATTCTTTCTTTTAATAATTCCCTAATGTCCGGTTTACTCATAGCATTCGTATTTAAATGCTTAAAAGAAATTTGAAGGTGTTTGACAAGTTACGTTTCACGGAAACGTCTCACTTATCATAGCACTGGGCTAGGTTTTGGCACCTTGAATGTAGAATTTACAGGTTGCCAAGGTTTCAAAGGGCCATTCCCTCCACCTTTCTTTATAAGCGATACAAATGTAATTAGAATATTACCTGAAAAAAACAGAATTTTGCAACTATTTACTAAAACTCTTTCTAAATAGAACTACACCACCCAATAAAAGTAGAATATAAGGAATGCCCATAATGTACATTATTCCACCATTTAGACCTCGTCCTATTTCAGAGCCACTCTGATAACTGTTTTCTGCCATGAGCTTACACATACTACATTGTGCTTCTAATATAGCGGGAAGCAAAATAATTGAGCCAAAAATCAGTATTGTTAAAATTCTCTTAAGCATAATAAGGAGCCAAAAACAAATAGACAATTACACCTGTAAATGTTACGTATAGCCATATAGGATAGACGAAGCGTACCATTCTTTTGTGCTTAACCAAATTACCAATAAATCCGTAGTAATATGCCAATAATATAAATGGTAAGGATAAGCCCGCTAAAAAAATATGAGTAACTAAAATGGATATATATATTCCCTTAAAATCACCCAAATACTCGGTATCGCCGGCAAAATAGTGGTAAACAACATAGCTCAGCAAGAATACGACTGACAAAAGCATCGCTAAGGAGTTCAATCTCTTATGCATTTGCACGTTCCCTTTTTTGATAAAAGTAAGTGACGCTATTAAGAGAATAAAACAAGTTCCGTTAAGAGAGGCATGCAATAGGGGCTGAAAAGAAGTGAAAGCCGGCGCAGATTCGGCACCTGGCAATTCGTGTAATATTATCACCAATGCATAAACAATTGCTGAAAAAATATAAATCCCCCAGACTATAGGTTTACTCGGCTGCATCTTTTTTCTTTTTCTTTTTAGGAATAAACTCCTCTGCTTTGAGAATTTTAATATCGTCAATTAAGGCTTTTTCTTCCACATACTGAACTGCATCGCGATAGGTTCTAATCCGTCCTTTATTATCTACTAATACAAACAAGTTAGTCCATTGGTTCTCTTTCAATTCTTCAGGGATATTAAGTATAAATTTCTCCCTCAACATCTCTTTATCAGAATTAAAACCTACGACTTGCCACTGGTCACTAGCTAGTTCGTACTCCCTTTGAAAGTGGCACACTTGAGAGGCTTCACCTAAAACAATTGAGACAATTTTAATGTCTTTTTTTTCTTTAAAACGATCATGAAGTGCAATGAGCTGGCTAGCTTTTCGTTTTTCTAAAACGGAGTCTTTATTTTCAATGAAATGGTATAATATTATACTATTCTGGAAAGACGAAAGCTCTATTTGTTGCGAATTACAATCATCAAAGCTTAATCCACTTAGCTTATAATATATTGAATCTCCATCAGCCGATAGAACCTTTGGCCCATAAACGGGTCTTTTAATGAAATTGTGAGAGCCTGTAGATAAAACTACATAAAGCAAGGAGGGGAACAAAAGAATGATCAGTAACATAAGTGACCTAGCATTCAATATTTTTTTCATAATTCTATTAAGTCAACAAGTCTGGAACTAATGCATTTCCCTCAAAAAAGAGTAAAAACAAAAGATATAATATGAAAATTGCATAAGGCATTAAAATAAAATATTTCATCAATTTACGTTCATCACCTAAATGCATAAACACCATAACTATATAGCCTGCTTTTACCATTGTCATTACAATGAAAGCAAACTTTACTACCGTCCACTCGAGACCCATACTCGACCAGAACACACCCAACAAAACTTCAACTAAAGTTACAATTGAAAGTAATGCCGTTACAAACCAAATCTTTTTTCTAATAATCTTACCTTCTTCTTCGCTGTGTCCAGCTCCCAAAGAGTATTCTATTATGTCGTCTCTTTTCATAATTTCTTCAATTTAGGTCGATTACACCAAGTAATAAAAAGTAAAAACAAAAACCCATACAAGATCAATAAAGTGCCAGTATAAACCAACTTTTTCTACCATTTCGTAATGACCAACACCTTCATACTTACCTTTTAAAACATTCAAAAGAATAATGAAATTAAGAATTACTCCACTCACCACATGAGTACCATGAAACCCTGTAACAAAAAAGAAAAATTGAGAATATTGCGCTGGCGCAGCAATGGGACTGTCAGGACCAAAACCTCTTCCGTAAAAGTTTTGAGTTAGAGTAGCATTGTCTGCCCATGTGCTAATATCACCATCAGGTCCAGCAATAAATGTTGACCATTCCCAAGCTTGTGAACCAACGAAAATAAGGCCACCAATAACAGTCCAAAATAGCCACTTAGTAACTCCATTTCTATCCATTCTATGTCCAGCCTCAACAGCAAGAACCATTGTAACTGAACTTACAATTAAAATGAAAGTCATTAGTGCAACGTACAATAAAGGATAGTGAGCGTCAGGTCCATGCAGAAGCGGCATGTGTGTAAAGATTGCCTCACTTATTGGCCAAGAGTCAATGTATTTATGACGCATAAACCCCAACGCGCCCAAAAGGCTTCCAAAGGTAAGTGCATCTGAGATAAGGAAAAACCACATCATCATTTTACCATAACTAACGCTGAACGGAGAACGTCCACCTTCCCACAACGTTTTTTGATCAAATACCTTAGTTACCTCTCCCGACATTACTTATTTAATTACCTGATATACAATAAGAAAAAGAATAAATAGACCCATAAAAGCCCTAAAAAATGCCAATACAATGAGCATAATTCTAATCCAAGTTTACCATTAGAATTGTACTTCCCTTGCGTTGCCTTAGCAAATGTATAAATCAAACTGAGAAATCCAGCAAAAAGGTGAGCCAAATGCAGTCCTGTTATTACATACATAAATGAACCCGCAGCATTGCTTTCATTTCCGGCAAAAAAGACGTCTTGAACTTTTAGTTGATTCCATCCCTCGAATTGGAAATAAGTAAAAGCTAGTCCTAACACGAGCGTAAAGATTAATCCTAATTTTACTCCGCTATGGTTATTGCTATTGGCACTTTTATTTGCCCAAATAAGACCTAAACTACTCAAAATAATGAAAAGAGTGCTTAAATAGAAAGCATTGGGAATGTCAAACACTAACCATTGTCCTTCTGCCTGTCTCACGATATACGCACTTGTTAGACCAGCAAAAAGCATAATAATGCTCAAAATACCTACCCATAAGATATTCTTAGATGCCTTTTGACGAACCTCTCTTTCTTCAATCTGCCTTTCTAAATCAGTTATTTCTGCTGTTTCCATTTTAAAAACTCATTAAATATGCCAGCTGTACAACCGGTAAATAAATAAAAGTGCTAAACATAAGAACAGTCGCACTTTTCATGTCTCTTCTTAAGAACAATCGGCCAGCTAAAATGGCTAAAACGATTCCTGAAATCGAAACAATTGAAATCCCTGCCCAGCCGCCAACTCCAAACCAAAATGGAGCAAGGGAAATTGGAATTAAAAATAAAGAATAAATTACAACTTGCATTGCACTAGCTTTATCTCTCTTACGTGTTGGCAGTAATTGATATCCTGCTTTTGCATAATCGTCATGAAGCCTCCATGCAATACTCCAAAAATGAGGGAATTGCCAGATAAACTGTGTAGCGAATAACAGGCCAGGGATTAAGCCAAAGGTTCCCGTTTCAGCCACATAACCTAGCATTGGCGGAATAGCACCTGGAAAAGCGCCTACAAATACTGCAACAGGGCCCTCTTTTTTTAGTGGAGTGTAAAGAAAAACATAGATAAATAAACTCAGTGATGCTAATATTCCACTTAACGGATTTAACCCAAACCAAATTAGAGCAATTCCTAGAATACCCCAAATTGAAGCCATAATGGAAGCTTCGGTAATATTCATTCTACCTGCAGGAAGCGGTCGATCGCTCGTACGGCTCATCTTTCTATCCGCATCTCGCTCAAGCACTTGATTAAATGCATTTGACGATCCTGTCACTAAAAAACCTCCAATTATTAAATATGTTAGGCTAGTGTAGTTTATCGAATTGGCAGCCATGAAATAGCCAAAAACAGCGCCTAAAACTACCAAAGAAGCCAATCTAAGTTTTGCTAACGCTAAGAAATCTTTAACCTTCGAATGCGATTTTACGCCTTCTAATACTGCTATGTTTTCGTTATTCAAATTGCTTGAAATTAGTCTGCAAAAATACTAATGTTTCTAGCTTGTTTTACAATCTGAACATACAGATTTATTCTAAATATCAGAGTATCTATTGGTAATAGACGAGCGAATGCCCAATGAAAGAAAGATATCAGTTCTTTTGGTTATCCAATTTTGATTTCGAATTGTAAAATCTGCAAACAAACGAAGATTCGATTCAGGAATGATTATATAATTATAACCAACACCTATTGCACTTATAGTCCTAGCAATGCCCTGACCAGTGTAGTGACCATATTCGCGACTTCTTGACCGATAAGTCTGAAAAACATCCTCCCCAAAATTTGTAGAGTCTGTACTATGTCCTTGTTGAAAAAACTGCATTTTAACCTCAAGTAATGAATTACCAAACTGATAACTTATAAATGAAATGGATTCATAAAAATTTGAACCTAGAGGATGAGCTAAAGAACGATTTAAATGACCGAAATTCTGTATCGAATTACCATGAGAATAGGTGAACGGACGAGCTAAATTAAACTCTGACTGAGCCCCTAGCCCACTAAGACCAAATATATTATGAGATTTTACCCCCAGTTGGAACGCATATTTATTTGCCCACCAACCACTTATTCTTGCAGGATCTGGTTTAACTAAATCTTTAACGTCTGCTTGCAATTCGCTTAATAAGAACTCGTCTAAAACCAACTGACTATAAATAGTCCAACCATTTTTTGGTTTAAAATTGAGTGCAATACCGAGCAATGAATTATCTGAAGATCCAGTAGAGTATTCAACTGGACGCATAAAAATAACTGGATTCAAATAATTCGGATCATAACCACGATCTAACAGTGTATCTCTACCCGGCCAAACAACTGATTCAAAAAAGCCTAAATTAAACCACTTATTAATGTTCCAGCTCAAATAGTGAACTGTGGTAAATTTATTATCGAAATCTTGATAGTTATGATCTTTATTGGCACCTTGATCCTTTAAATGAGCGTATAAAACCATATACTTCAACCTCCAAATATCTGCTGTTATGCGACCGTAACTATAATTTCCAGCATTATCGGATAACATCATAGAGCGATACCCTTCTCCAATAAAGTTTCGACCATGACCTATTCTAAAGTCGAATACTTCACCTGGCCTATAATC
>MDTF01010438.1_pt1 | contig 13923 bp, 12 predicted proteins | sample 811191 | NCBI WGS metagenome assembly MDTF01 (sample SAMN05326649, study PRJNA326480) | marine metagenome | isolation source: seawater | place: Southern Ocean | collected 2011
CAGGAAAAATTTATGTAATGATTAGTGATGGTGAGTGCCAAGAAGGCACCACATGGGAGTCTTTATTAATAGCAGCGAAACATAAATTAGATAATCTTGTTGTTTTAATTGACTATAATAAGATCCAAGCATTATCAAGATTAGATGATGCACTACCTTTAAAAAATTTATCTAATAAATTTAAAGCGTTTAATTGGGACTGTCAGGATGTTAAAGATGGTCATTCATTCAAAGAATTAATCAATTCTTTAAAAAAAAAAAATAAAAAAAATAAACCAATGGTAATTATTTTAAATACCATCAAAGGAAAAGGTATTAAAGAATTTGAGAATGATCCAGCGTGGCATGCAAGAAAGATCCAAGGTAAAGAATTAGAAATAGGAAAAAGAAAACTAGGAATTGTATGAGAAGAAAATTTGGTAAAGTTATTTCTGAATTAGCAAAAAAAGATGAAAAGATTGTTTTAATAGTTGGAGATATAGGTTATGGAATTTTTGATGATTTTAGAAAAGAACATCCACAAAAATTTTTTAACTTTGGTATTTGTGAGCAAAGTATAATCGGATGTGCGGCTGGAATGGCTTTAGAAGGATTAAAACCATGGGTATACACAATAACTCCATTTTTAATTGAAAGACCATTTGAGCAGATTAAGTTAGATATAGATCAACAAAACGCTAATGTTAAGTTGGTAGGATTTGCTGACTATCCAAACTTAGGGCCAAGTCATTCTGAGATAAATGGAAAAAAATTAATGAAGCTCTTCAAAAATATTAGCTCTTTCTTTCCAAAAAATAGCAATGAAACTGTCACAGCTATTAACAAAAGTTATAAAAAAAAAGGACCAGCATTTATAAGCCTTAAAAGTGACAATAAGATTGGAAAAAACTGGTAAATAAATGAACCCAAAATTAATAAAATTAATCACTTCAAATCATAAAAAAACAAAGAGAAATTACTTGCAAAGGATGAGTGATGGAAAGATTAATGCGATGCAAATTTCTAAAAAATATTCTTATGATTACTGGGATGGTAAAAGAAAATATGGATATGGTGGTTATAAATATGATGGAAGATGGATCTCAATAGCAAAAAAAATTATTAAAAGATATAAATTAAATTCTAATTCTAAAGTTTTAGATATTGGTTGTGGGAAAGGTTTTTTAGTTTATGAATTATCAAAATTATTAAAATCTAAAAAAATTTATGGAGTAGATTTTTCAAATTATGCAATTAAAAATAGCCCGAAAGAAATAAGCAATAACATAAAAAAAATAGATGCTAGAAAAAAAATTTTTTATAAAAAAAATGAATTTGATTTAGTGATATCCATAAACCTAATTCATAATTTTAGTATTGCGGAGGTTTTTAGCTTTATAAAAAACATAAAAGATATATCAAAAAAAACATACTTGAGTACAGAGTCCTATCGTAATAACAAAGAATTATACAATCTCCAGTGTTGGGCATTGACAGCAGATAGTTTTTTTTCACACAAAGAATGGGAGTGGATTCTAAAAATAAATAATTATTATAGAGATTATGAGTTAATTTACTTTACTTAGTGAGACCATGATTTTAAATATCAAAAATAAAACACATTTGTTAATTAAATCAATCAAATGATTTCTAAACTTAAAAAAATATTTCATTATTATAAATATATATTAAAGGCAAATTTTTTTATCTCAAAAAAAAAATTTTTAATAATTTTTTTGTTAACCTTATTAAGTTTATTTAGTTCATTTATTATTATCTATACTTCAATTCCATTTTTAGATTTTATGCTGACAAAAGATCCAGAAAATCACCAAAAAATTACAAAAAGCCTGTCCTATTTTTTGAGAAATATAAATCTAGAGCCGTCTTTTATTTTCTACGCAGGCACATTTTTTTTTTCAATCTTATTTAAATCAATAACGGATGTTGTGTATTCATTTTATGTAACAAAATGTAAATATTTTTACATGCAAATGGAATGTTTAACTTTAAATAAGAAAATCTTCAATATGAGTCAGAATTTTCAAATAAAGTATAGCACCTCTAGATTATTAAATATATATACTGTGGAAATAGAACGTTCTTCAGAAGTGTTAAGTCATTTACTTCTTTCAATGAATTTTTTTTTACAATTAGGAATTATACTTGGGACCACTCTGTATTTAAATTTTGAGTTAACTAGCCTCTTCTTTTTAATTTTATTTGTATTGATTTCACCAATAATTTTAATTAATTATTATACTATAAAATTAGGTATTAAAGCTACATACGTTACAAACAATCATTACAAAGCTCTAATTAACAATATTTCATATTTAAAATTTATAACTGTTCATGGAATTTCATCAATTGCAGATAAAACATTTATTAAAAATTTTATTCCTTATAAGAATAACAAACTATCACTTGTTATTGTAGGTGGTGTTACGGGAGCATTTCTTCAACCTATGGGAATATTGGCAGTGATAATTTCACTTTATATTCATAGTGGTGTAAACCAAAATTTTACAATTTTAGGAGCAATTGTATGGGGATTAACAAGAGCGCTAGGTCCAATAAACTCCTTAATAGCAGGACTTAATGTTGTGAGCATGGAAATCCCAGCTTTTAAAAATTTATATGAAGTAAAAAATAATATTGTCGATTTAGAAATTGTACAGGGAAATAAAGTTATAGATAATTTAGATAAAATTACATTTAAAAAAATATCCTTTAAACATAACGATAAGATTATTTTTAATAATTTAAATTTTGAAGTATCAAGAGGAGAAAAAATTGCATTACTAGGTGACACGGGCGCAGGAAAATCTACATTATTAGATATTTTAACAAATGTTGTAAAAATAGACGCGGGAGAAAGATTAGTTAATGATGTAGAATATAAAGATATTAATTTCAATGAATTTAGAGGTAAAATTTCATATGTATCACAATCTCTACCAATGCTTGATGCAACAATAAGGGAATATTTTAAATTTTATAAAGAAAATATAGAGGATGGTGAAATATTAACATATTTAAAATTCATGAATTGTGATCAATTTTTGAAGATGATTAGTGCAGATATATTGGACATGTACATGGGAGACAAGGGCATGAAGCTTTCAGGTGGTCAAAAACAAAAAATTGTATTAGCAGCGGCACTATCAAGAAAGCCAGAAATTCTTATATTAGATGAAAGTACAAATGCTTTAGATACAAATGAAGAGGAGAAAATTATGAGAAAAATATCAGGTCTAAAGAACAATATATTGATTCACGTTTCTCATAAGTTAAGAAACAGAGAAATATTTGATAAAATCTATAATGTTGAAAATAAAACAGTTAATAATCAAAAGTAGTTAAAATGATTTTATTAACATGTGATCATCCTAGAAGAGAGCTTTCAGTGCTTACTGAGTTGAAAAAAAAAATTATTAAAAAAGGAATTAATTGCAAAATAATTAATAAAGGCTTAATCCTACAAGCTTACAATCTATATAAACCTAAATTAATTACGATACCACATTCATTAAATAATTTTTATAACACAATTAATATTCTTAATAAAAAAGTTGATTTAATAGTTTTACCATCAGAAAGTTGTGGCTTTATTGATAAGTTTATTGAAATGCAATATTGTAACATTTTTACTGGCTTTAAAAAAAAAAGTAATCATCAAAAAATTAATTATTTTTTTACCCAAAGTAAATACACCTCTAAGTACCTAGCAAAAAAAAACTTAATTAAGAAAAATTTAATATCAACTGGTTTTTTATACTTTGATTACTGGTACAAAAAAAAAAAAAAATTAAATTCAAAAAAAAAAATTGGAATTGCACTAACCAATGAAATGTTTATTAGATATTTTAATAATAAAAATTTTATATTAGATTATAAAAATTCAAATGATGTCTCAGATTATTTAAATAATTTCTGGAGACTCAATCAGTTTAATATGGATCTATATTATTATTCATTGATTTTTGAATTGATTGAAAAAATTCCTTCTAATTATGAAATATCATTTAGGTCACACCCACTTGATGTTCAAAGTGATTGGGCCGAAGTATTTAAAAATCAGAAAAATCTCAAGGTTGAAAGTAAAAAAAATACTTCAGATTGGATTAATGAACAAGATTTAGTCATATCTACTTTTAGTGGAATAAGTATGGATAGTTATATCTTTAAAAAACCGCATATTTCTTTAGTAGACATGATCCCCAAACAAATAATTAATTTTAAAGTGTACAACTCTCATTATTATAATGAAATTGGAGATAGGTATTCACTGAAACCAAAAAATTTTGAAACACTTTTACATTTAATTAAAAGCTCAAAATATAAAAAAAATATTAAATATGACAAAGATTTAAAAAAATATTATGATTACCCATCTAAAGTTAAGCCATTAGAAAAAGTTTACACCAATATAATTAAAATATATTCAGAATCTAAAAAAGATTTTACATATATTGCTTATTCTAAAATTCAGAATATTATTACAAAAATTGTAGGAAATTTTTTTGCATCTTTTTTAATGTATAGAATGTCAGAAATAAAACTTTACTTTAACGATTATAATCATGAAAACTACTACTCAAAATTAACACGATTTATTTTGAAAACACCATACTTAATCTATAGGTCTTTCAAAAATAATTAATAAAATTTGATGAATACAATTAAATCAATTAATGATCTAAAAAAAAACATATTTAATTTAAAAAGAAGCTTAGGTGGACACTCCAACTACTTAACATTAAAAAAAATTAAAGAATATATACCAACATTAAATATAAAAAAAATTAAGTCTGGAGCCAATGTGTATGGCTGGAAGGTCCCATATACTTGGGAAATTAAAAAAGCGTATATAACAGATAACAAAAATAAAAAATTAATAGATATTAAAAATAATTTTTTACATGTTTTAAACTATTCCACGAAAGTAAATAAAGTAATAACTAAAAAAGAACTTTTAAAACATCTTTATTTTATTAAGAAGATTCCAAATGCGATTCCATATGTTACAAGCTATTATTATAAAAAATGGGGATTTTGTTTAAAATATAATGATCTTCGAAAATTTAAATCAAAAAAATATAAAGTTGTAATTGATAGTAACTTTACCAAAAAAGGATTGGAGTATGGTGAGAAACTTTTTACAGGAAAAAGCAAAAAAGAAATTATTTTTTCTACTTACATCTGTCACCCAAATTTAGGAAATGATAACTTCTCTGGAATAATTTTAAATACTTTAATAGGAAATTATCTTAAAGATAAAAAACTTAATTATTCATATAGAATAATTTTTATACCAGAAACTATAGGCTCTATTTATTATATTAAAAATAATTTAAAGAAATTAAAGAAAAATATATTAGCAGGCTATATTTTATCTTGTCTGGGTAGTGGAAGAAAAATAAATATATTACAAAAATATAAAGAAAATATTTCTTCAAGTTTGATAAATAATTTTATGCTAAAGAGCTCTTACAAATATCTTCATAATGACTGGAAAGAAAGAGGCTCAGATGAAAGACAATTCTGTAGTCCGAATACAAATTTGCCTTTTTCATTAATTACAAAAGATAAGTTTTTTGAATATAAAGAATATCACACATCATTAGATGACATAAATTTTATTAAAAATAATGATATATTACATTCATTCAATTTTTTTAAAAAATTTATTAATTATATAGAAAAGCAAAAAATATATTTATCTTTAAATAATGTTGAACCATTTTTATCAAAATACAATTTATACTCAAAAATATCCTCCAGTTTTCAAAAAAATAAAGATCAGGTAAATCTAATTAATATTATTGATTATTGTGATGGAAACAAAACAATCATAGAAATAGCAAATTTACTAAAAATTAATATCAAAAATATTAATAGGTTAGTTGAAATTTTAATAAAAAATAAAATAATTAAAGAAATATAATTATTAATTTAACAATATTTTAATATATGAAAATTTTTTATCTTAAACTTGAGAGCCATTGAAATTGCTCTATTAATCTCATTGGGTGTTGTTGTTAAGTAATTACACTTAAATACATATGCTCTATTTTTTATTAATTTATATGCTTTTTTGTCAATAATTCTTTGATTTATATCTAAATATAGTATTTTTTTATCAGTTTTTGCTATTGAAAAAAAAGGCTGTGATATCACATCAAATATAAATAAGTCAAATTTATCTAATTGTTCCTCCATTAATCCGTTTATATAAATTTTTTTAGAAAAAATATTGTAATCAAATCTGGATTTTATATGTTTTTTGAAAAAAATATTATCATTAGATTTAATGATTTTCTTTTGCCAATCAATGTAAATTTTATCATCAATATCTCTATAGTAACCATACCTTCGAAAGCTGTTATACGAGTTAGGAACATATAAAAATTTGTTTAAAGTTATTTGGTTTTCAATCCTTTTAATTTTTTTATCCACATATGTTTTGATTAATTTAGGAGCAAGCAAGTCAGATATTATATATTTTTTTTTATATTTAATATTTGTATTAACTATATAATTTGTTGAAAAACAAAATTCTCCACATTCGTTCATAGGATCGTCATAAATTAGAGAGCTATAATTGGCATGTTGAAAACTAATAACTTTTTTTTTATTTAATAAATATTTTGCAGACATCACACGATTAAAAATATTCATATTTGTCCCAACTAACAGTTTATCTGTAAAAACTTTGTTATCAGTTATTTTATCACTTAAAAAATATTTTAAAAATGTTATAAAATTTGAAGAAAAATATTTATTCTTTATTTTCAATTCTTTTTTAAAATTGTCTAAAAAATTTTTCAATTCATTTTTTTGAAGGTCTATATTTTCTAAATAAATTTTTGAAAAATAAATTTTATTTATATTAAGTTTATCAAATTTATTTGTAATTAATTTACTTTTATTTAACTGAAAAATTCCAAATTCTGTTTTTTTTATAGAATTTACAATATTAGAAATCTTATAGATTATAAAAGATTTAAATAAATTTATTTTATAATCAGTCCAATTACCTTTTTTATAAATTAATTTTTGACTTTTAATTAAATAATTATAATCAAAAAACGGCAATATTATTTGTTGATTTTTTGAATAAGTTTTAAAATGAATATTTTTTATTGCACATGATAAATATTTTTGTATTTCTAAAAAAAAAATAGAGACGAGGTTGATTTTACTATACTTTTTAGTGAAATATAAATTAAATTTATCTAAATCCTTTATAATCTCTAGAGAAATTAAATTTTCATTAACTTTTTTTTTCATTAAATTATAATTAATTTTATTTAAAATGATCTATTAAATCTTTACTTTTTTTAAACAGTTTAAGTAAAAAATTTTTTCTTTTTTATTTAAATATTTTTTGATATTTTTAAATCTAGTTTTACATAAATTCTTAAGATTTTCCTCATCACCAATAAGTTTTTTGCTTTTTGTCCCATGTTTTCTGTTTTCTTTATATAATATTATATATTTTGAAATAATTAAAACATCCATACACCCCTCTAGTAAATGTTCAATTGCTTGTCTTGGTGAAGATATTGTTGAGATACCATGCCTATTAAAGCTCGTATTCATTATTGCACCAACACCTGTAATTTTTTTAAAATTATTTATGAGATTCCAAAATTTTTTGTTAATTTTTTTTGATACCGATTGAACTCTTGCAGTATTATCATGGTGAATTGTTGATCTTATTTTACTTTTAAGCTCTTTTTTAATACTAAAAGCGACTTGCATATAGGGTGAATTATATTTCATATTAGTAAATAAACTCATATCTTCTTCAAGCACTGCAGGGGCATAAGGCATGAACCAGTCCCTCTTTTTTAAATGTTGGTTAACCATATTTTTTGAGTTAGATTTTCTTGGGTCAGCTAAAATTGATCTATTACCTAGTGCTCGATGACCAATTTCCCCTCTACCTTGAAACCAGCCTATCACTTTGCCCTTGGATATGAATTTAGCCCCTATCTTTTCTGGAATGCTTGAAATTGTATAATTTAAATTAAAACTTTTTATCAGACCTAAAATTTCTTTATCACTAAAAGAAGGACCAATGTATGGATTTAGGTTTTTAAATCGAGTTTTATTTTTAAGAAAGTTAATTAATTTAGCGCCCCCTAACGAAAGGCCAGCATCAGATGGAGCAACACAGAAAAAAGTTTTATCAAAAATATTACTCATCACAATTTTATGGTTGAGAGAGACGTTACTGAATAGTCCTCCCGTAAAAACAATATTCTTAAGTTTAGTTTTTTTTTTAATCAATATTAATGTCTCAATAAAATTTTTTGCAACAAGATGCTCTGCTGCATAAGCAATATCTTGAGGGAGGTATTTTTTTGATTTAGTAAAAACATTGGTAAAGCTTGGGTATTGGTTCATTATCTTTCCCCTATCATATTCTTGAGGTTTAATTTTATCAAGGTTTAAACTGGTTCCTTTAAATCGTTTTCTATCAAAAAAAATATTTTCTTTTTTTTTAATTAATAGCTTTGAAAAATTATTGATTAAATTCTGATTATGCTTACCGTAGGCAGCAAGACCAGAAGTTTTTCCATTTTCTCCCCCAGACATACCAATTGCATCAGACACAAACGCATGAAATGAAGCCAAAGATTCTTTACCAAAAAATGAAATTTTATCTGAAAACTTACCATTTTTAAATTCTCCAAAAACAAAATTTCTTGGATCACCATCATCCCCACCACCGTCAGCTGAAATATAGGCTGCGTCTTTAAAATTAGAACTTAATATCGATAAAGCAATATGCATCATATGGTGCTTTAAAAAAAAAATATTATTCTTTTTCCACTTTTTAAAGGAATTTAAATCTTTAAAAAAAATTTTAAAGTACGTGAAAAAATTAATCAGGACTTTATCAGAAATAACATGTTTAGTTTTAGGAAATACCCAGTATTTAATTTCATTGGGAAGAATACCTAATTCCTTGCATCCAAGCAAAAGTGATCTTTCAGGAAATTTTGTAGTGGCATCTTGTTTAACAGTAGTAAATTTAGCTTCTTCACTCGAATAAATATTTTTCCCATGAATTATTGTTGCATTAGACTCGTGCCTTTCTTGGATGTCAAAAGGGCATGGATATATTGAAGCTATAGTATTAAGCATAAAAGTTACAATTTTCTATATAGATTTTGGTGAGCATTATTATTCCTGATAACTTTCGAAACTTCATCAAAAACTTCTGAACAATTTGCAACCCGCATTCCATTACCCTCATTAAACTTTTTGCCACGATAGATTTTTTTTTCCCATAAAATATTTTCCATCCCATCTACATCTGTAACAATATTATTTTCAATATCTCTTACAAAAACTGAGAATTTTTTTTTAAAAGGAATATTTTTACTGTCATTATAAATGCCTTCAAAAATTTTATCAAATCTATAATCAACCTTGTTTTCTCGTTCAATAAAATGATAATAAGTCATGCTTTTTTGACCTTCTAAATTCCAAATTACAATTTTTGCATTATGATCTATTAACTTTCCAAATGGGGAGGTATTTGAGAAGGCTTCAAAATTATTACATATTAAAAAAGTGTTAGCCAATTTACCAAATACCGCAAAGGAATAAACAGGATGCAATGTCCTTAACTGTTTATTATTTGATCGAAATTTTTCAGATAATACACCCATTTTCGAAATTGTATTGTTGTAGTCATAAGTTCCTTTTTCACAAAATTCGAAATTAAAAGTGGGCAACAACAGAGTGCCATCAGCAAAGTATTCAAGTATAGTTTTTAAAAAAAAATCATAACTAAAATTTTTATCTTTTTTTTTATATTTATAAAAAATCTTTGTTGTATTTGAGTGAAGCAAAACACAGTCACTTGATTTAATGCCAATATTTTTAAAGGTTTCTATTAATTCTTCTTTAAATTTATTATTAATATTTAAAGACATAAATTATTAAAACTTTAATCTGTATAAGTGTTCAAAATATGAACTCTCTTCTTTTGTGTAGCTAAGATTTTTTCTCTTCACTCTTACACCCCCATTATGAAAAGATAAAAAACCCATTGGATAATAATTTTTTATTAAGTTTTGAATTCTATAAAAAGGTATTGTTATTTTTAAATCATTATTTTTTGAAGAATTATTAATTTTATGATTAAAAGTAAATTCATCATTTTTATAATTATTAAAAACCCATTGAATATTATATTTTTTAAATTTCCATTTTTTATCAATTGTACATATTTTTTCTATAAATCTCTTCAAATCTTTATACGGATCATTTTTAGAATAATTAATTTCATTTCGTTTTTTATAGTTATATTCATCAAACATAGTTTTTGCGTAAATAGAAAGATCTTCATCTCTATTTAAAACAATATTTGAAATTTTACTTTTTATTACCTTTCTTTTATTAATAATAATATTATCACTAGAATTCATAATAAACGATTTTAGCAATTTTTTTTTAAGATAAAAAACAAAATCTTTTTTCTCAAAAGAGTTTAATTTATTAAGGAAAAACAAGTCATCAAAATAACAAAGATCATTAGCATAAGGTATATAAAAATTTGAATTTAAATTTTTTGCAGTCTGAGAAATATATTTGAAAAAAGCATTCTTTTTTTTTAAAGCCATTTGTTTTGTTTTTTTGAAATCAAATTCAAAAAGTCCTGGGAAAATTCCTGTAGACGAAGGTATTAAGAAAGATATAAAAATATTGTTATTTTTACCTATTCTTTTGCTTTCTTTAAGAGACATGAGATTGTCTGTTTGTAAAAATATTTCATCAGAATCTGATCTGACTAATAGTGAGGAATCTATTTCTCCTAAATCGTTGATAAAAATTTTTATGGAGGAATTTTTTGATATCTGTAACTTTTCGTTATGAGCTATTACTAAAATATTTTTAAATCCTACTTTTTTGACAAGTTTTGTAAACCAATCTTGCTTAAACTTTGGAATTATAATTTTAGTATTACGGTTATACTTTATAATCTCTTTTATAGATTCTAACTGAAAGTGATCTTCGTGAGCATGCGAAAAGTATATATAATCAACCTTGCCTATATCTTTTGCACTAGACTTTGGGGGTGGATATAGCCATAAACAATTTGCGAAAGAAGAGCCATATATCCAGGGGTCTGTTAAAATTCTTTTACCATTCACAGTTATTAAAAGACATGCGTGGCATATATATTCAACCTTAATCATTATTTTTTATCTTATTATAATTTATTTTTATAGACTATTTCTTATAATAAGAAATAATTTATGTAAAAGCTTTCTTATGCCATGTATTAATTTTAGTATAAATTGATTTCGGATCAAAAATTCCTGAATAAACGCCAGTTGAATATTTTTATTATAATAAATTTTACCTGTTTTTTTTGCAATTATAAGAAAACTACTATCTAGGTAAAATTTTACTTCAACAATTTTTAAATTATTTAAAGACAGATAGTATAAAATTGTTTTTTTAAACAAATAGCTTCCAGTTGTTAGTGATTGTTCCAAATTATTCATCTCTTGTGGAAAAAAATCAAAAAACTTATCCCTCCATACAAATAAACCATTTTTTTTTATTTTTGAGGATAGTTCTGAAATTTTAAGGGGGAATGAATCGATATATTTAAATGTGTTTTTTGTAAAAATTATATCAAATTTTTTATTACTATTAATTTTACTTAGTTTATTAAATACTTTAATTTTTTTTTTCAAGGATTGCTGAAAAAGAGTGGGATTCGGTTCAAATCCAATAGCATTTATATTTTTATCATTTAATATTTTTATCTCACCACCAGAACCACATCCATAGTCTAGCCATTCAATTTTTTTCTTAAAATATATTTTTTTAACCTTTTCTAAAATTGATAGAAATTCATATTTGTTTCCATCGTTAAAATTATTAAATATTTTAAGTCTAGTTTTAAATATTTTATGATTATTATTTTTTTTGTCACAAAAAAGTAGGTGACAATGTCGACAAAAAAACCAGGTATAATTTTTGGTAGTTTTTATTTCTGTTAAATTTAAGTGGTTATTGTGAGTACAGTATTTCATCTTCGTTGACATTCGAGGATTATTTTAAGAATTAATTTTATATATTTTCAGTTTTTTTTGTCCATACTTTTTTTCCAATTGTTTCCAAGCTCTTTTTACCCAATTTTTTTTATATGACATGCTAGATTTATGTTTTCTGTAGAAATATAAATATTGATCAATATTGACAATATTATCCAAATTATTGTTTAAGTATCTAATATATAAATCATATTCTTCCCAAAGAAGATTTTTGTAACCTCCTATTTTTTTTACTCTATTAGTCTTTAATGCAACACCACAAGAAATCATTTTAAATAAATTTCTATTATTTTTTACTTTTTTTTTTGTTTTTTTATTAAACTCAATTCTGTTACAGCAAATAAAATCATAATTTTTCTCTATTTTTTTTTCAAAATAATGCAATGTATTACTTTTAATGAAATCATCACTGTCAACTCTAATGAAATATTTAGTTTTGCAGGCCTTAATAGCTTTGTTACAAGATTTTGAAAGTCCTATATTCTTTTTATTTTCTATTATCTTTGTGTTCTTAAAACTAAAAAAAATTTTCTTTGCAATTTCTAAGGATCCATCTGTTGATTTGTCATCAACAAAAATTATATCATATGGCAATAAATTTTTTTTTTGATTTACAACTGATAACAAGCACTCTTTAAGATACTTATTATTATTATAACAACATATAATTATTGTAAATTTTTTTTCTATCAAGGTTTGAAAAAATTATAAGCTCTTTGCAAGTCATGCTTATTAATTGTTTGCATATATTTAATACAAGCATCAATAGTATCTTCAAATGAAAATTGTAATTTTAAATTTAACTTCCCTAAAAGTTCAGAGTGTGTTTTTGCTACAATTTTAGTATCAAGGGCTTCGCCTATCCTCATTGGGATATTTTTAATTTTTGATTTACTGTTTAATTTTTTTACTATTATTTCAGCAACTCTATTACACGTTACTGCCTCACCAGAGCCCACATCATAAATTGTGTCAGTTTTGCCCAAACCATTTCTAGTTGATTGAATAGCAATATTTGCGATGTCTCTTACATCTATTATATCAACAGTCTGATTGCCAGTGCCATAAATTTGTATATCTTCGTTAAGCAATGCTTGACAAATTACTATAGGTATAAATTTTCTTACTGGATACAGGTGCTGTCTTGGGCCAGATGCATTCATCCATCTTAGAATAGTTACATCCATCTTATATACATCCTTAAACATTCTAACAAAATTTTCAGCCGTAATTTTTGAAATAGTATATGTATTTTCCCAATTATTTTTAAATATAGGTTTTGTAGGATGAAATATTCTCTTCACGTCATAATCTAGACATGACTGAATAACATTAAAAGCACCCTTTATATTTGTATCAATAGCTCTTTCGGTTTGAAACACTAACTCGTGAGTCCCTAATACGCCAGCGCAGTCATAAACCTCCTCACAACCTTGTACAGCTTTATCTATTGAGGTTTTATAGCATATATCACCATCTATATATTTTACATTATCGCCATGTTCTATATCTGGCTTAACTATGTCAAAAATATTGATTTTGTTATTTTTATCTTTAGCGAGTTGTTCGACAATATGACTTCCTATAAAACCAGAGCCACCAGTGACTAAAATTTTCATTAAATATTTCCTTTATAATAAATTGGTGCACACCAATGATTTTTATTAACCCAATCTGTATTTGGCAGATTAACATCTTCTTTAAATATTTTATGACAACCAATATCGTAAACTTTTCCTGTACTATTTACTATTTTATCAAAAACTATAAATTTATAATAACCGGAAATCATTTTATCAGGCAATTTCAAAATATTACTATAATTTTTTTTAATTTTATCAACATATTC
>MDTF01008203.1_pt1 | contig 13911 bp, 15 predicted proteins | sample 811191 | NCBI WGS metagenome assembly MDTF01 (sample SAMN05326649, study PRJNA326480) | marine metagenome | isolation source: seawater | place: Southern Ocean | collected 2011
AAACCCAATCACGGTGTAGCGTGTTTTCCTCTCAACCGCTGTCATCAATACTGAACCACCTATTCGGCCTATAATCAGGTCCATTTCCCAATCACCAACCCGTTGGCGTGTATCAACGAGGCTTACTTATCGGGGAAATGAATTGTTCTACAGCCTGAACGGCACCATCACCAAAGCCGATGAAAGCGCTAAATTCTTTAATAATTTCATAGTTATTCTCCTATAAAACCTTAACTTTTTTAGCCATATCAACACCTGTAACCGCAGCCGTGGATGAAGTCGACGATCCGCAGCTAGCAATCAAAAATATCATACTAATTATTAATAAAGCAGTTTTAAATATGCTCATACTTAAATTTCTACAACTTATTGGATTTAATTTTTATCATACTTAAATGGTAATATACCAAATATAGGTATAAATGCTCTAAAAATATAATTAAAATGGTAATAATTACCTATAAATTTATTAAAAAAGGCTCAGATAATGGTTTCTAACATTGTAGATCAATAGTTATCGACTTTTTCGTGGGTAAAGGTCAAACTACTCCTATTGAAATTTCATATTTTTTTCCATGATAAAGAAGTCACATCAACCTTTAAGCTCTGTTGTTAACACTTATCTGGCAAGGGCTGTTTCGGTTTTGCTGATGGTGTTGTTAAGTTTGGCCTGTGCTCAAGTATTTTGGCAGGGTTATGGCTACTGGCTCTTACCTAGCCCAGCGACCAACGCTTTTACGCCACTGCCAAAGTCCCAAAACACTTTCACTAGCGAACCTAAATATGCCGATAGCATTGGCAGTGCCTATTTATTTGGGCGCCCATTGGTGTCTAAAACGCAAATTAGTGTAGCTGTAGCCCAGATACCAGAGTCCTCATTAAAGGTCACCATTAAAGGCATTTTGGCCCTTGCAGACACTAGCCGATCTACCGTTATTTTGAGTGTTGAAAATGCCACAGACAAAGTATTTAGGGTGGGGCAAGAATTAAAACCTGGTTATTTTGTTGAGAAGATTGTTGCCCAAGGCGCGGTGCTAGATCATAATGGCCGCTTAGAAATGGTGCGTTTACCGCGTGCTACTTTGGCAGATATAAGTGCTAGTAATGCTGCTAGCCTGCCAAGCTCGGCGGCAGGCTTAGGCCAACTTAGGAGTGAAGTGTTACGCAATCCTTTGGCCATGGAGCAACACATTAGTTTTGTGCCCTACACTCAAAATGGCCAGTTTGCCGGTTACCGAGTTAACCCAGGCAAAAAACCACAGATGTTTGTTAAGCTGGGTTTGCAAGCTGATGATATAGTCGCTAGTGTAGATGGGGTAGGTATTGGCCAACTGGCGGGCCGTATGGATATACTGACCAACTTATCGATCGTCAAGAACCTGCGCTTAGGAATTATTAGAAATGGTCAAAAACAACAACTTTTAGTGGACTTTAGTCAATGAATAACAAATTGGGGCTGTATTTGGGCCTATGTTTAGCCCTCACCATAGGGCATATGGCACAAGCTGAAACTAGCACAGACTTAACCACAGGGGCTAGGCTGAACCTAAAAAATGCCGACATTCATAGCCTTATTGAAACTGTGGCCTTAGCCACGGGTAAAAACTTTATTGTAGACCCTCGGGTGCAAGGCAAGGTGACTGTCATTTCCTCGAGCGCTGTTTCTGCTGATGAAATCTATCAGGTGTTTTTATCAGTTTTAGACGTGCATGGCTTTATTGCTGCGCCCAGTGGCAGCAGTGTCAAGATTGTACCCAAAATTAATGCCCGAGTTTCAGGAGCAGTGACGCAAGTGTCCAGCACACGAGCCGCAGGTGATGAAATTGTAACCCAGGTGATGGCCGTTAAACATGTACCCGCAGTGCAAATTGTGCCAGTAATTCGCCCTTTACTGCCCCAAGAAGCGCATTTGGCGGCTTATTTACCCACTAACATGCTTATTTTGTCTGACACAGCCCGCAATGCCAAACGGGTATGGGATATGGTGCGGCGCATTGACCAGCCCCTAGATCAAAGCCTGGAGATGGTGCAACTTAAACATGCCAGTGCGCAGGAGGTGGTGGGCATTATCAATAGCCTTGGCCTTAACCCCAACATTGCTGCTGGCGAGCCTACCAGCAGCAGCCAAATTGTGATTGCTGACCAACGCACTAACAGCATTATTGTTAATGCAGGGGACGAACTGCTGCCTCGCTTAAGAGCTTTAATTGCACACCTAGATGCGCCAGTTGCGCAGATGACTGGTTACACTAAAGTGGTGTACCTACACTATTCAAAGGCTGAAGCCTTAGCGCCTATTTTGGCAGACATGGCCGCCGCTCAGTCCGTTGGCGAAAAAGAAAATACCGATACATCCTTTCCCATGCAAGTCAGCGTGCAGGCAGAGCCCAGCATTAATGCCCTAGTAATTACTGCACCTAACCCAGTAATGCAGTCAATGCTAGCGGTGGTAAAGCAATTAGACGTACGCCGCGCGCAAGTGTTAGTTGAAGCCATTATTGCCGAAATCTCATCCAGCAAAGCTGCTGAGTTAGGCGTGCAGTGGGCCTTAAGTAACGGTGACCTTGCAGGTGGCACTAACTTTGGTACCAGTGGTTCTAGTTTAGTGCAGCTTAAGGCTAACCCTTTATCTTTGGGCAGTGGTTTAAGCCTAGGCGTGGGCACATTTGGCTCTGGTGCCGGCATTGGGGCTTTACTCAGGGCGCTGGCCAGTGATGCCTCGACCAACATTATTTCTACTCCCTCTTTGTTAACCATGGATAACCAAGAAGCTGAAATTGTGGTGGGCCAAAACGTACCTTTTGTGACCGGTCAATATTCCAACACGGGCGGCGGCTCAACCCCCACTTCACCCTTTCAAACCATTAAACGCCAAGACGTAGGCCTGCGCTTAAAAATATTGCCACAAATTAACCAAGGCGATGCTATTAGCCTTGATATTTTGCAAGAGATTTCCAGTATTGCGCCCTCTACTGTATCAGCTGCCGACATCGTCACTAACAAACGCTCTATTCAAACTAAAGTGATTGCCAATGATGGTGACCTAATTATTTTAGGCGGCTTAATTGATGACAACTTACAAGAGGTCTCTGAAAAAGTTCCCTTATTGGGTGACTTACCTATTTTAGGAGCCGCCTTTCGGTTCAAAAAAAACCAACTGGTGAAGCGTAATTTAATGGTCTTTATTCGCCCCACCGTAGTGCGCGATGCAGCCATATTAGAAGCGGCAAGTCACGGCAAGTATGAGCTCTTGCGCACACAGCAATTACTTAGATCGGACAAAAAAATTATGTTTATGCCAGCGGCAGAGCGGCCTGTGCTAGAGGAGCTTAATAAAACCCTTACCCAACCTATGCCCAGCAAAAAGGCTGCTGAAGCCAGCACGGTAAACTGGTAACCCCATGGCGCTCGATGTAAACTTGCAGACTTTGCCCTATGGCTTTGCCAAACAATATAGTTTGGTGTTTGATGGTGTTAGCCTGTTTCAAACAGCGCAAACCCCGCTCACAGCCTTATTAGAGGCACAAAGGGTTTTAACTTCCTTTACCCTCGTGGAAGTCACTGCCCAAGAACTGGAAAAAAAATTACAATCAGGTTATCAAGCGGGCGCAGACAGTGCTTTAGATATAGTTTCTAGCTTAGATAATGATGACCAATTTTTGCCCTTAGCAGAAGCCCTACCCCAAGCAGAAGAGCTTTTAGATAGCCAAGACAATGCTCCAGTTATTCGCTTACTTAATGCCATTATTGCCGAAGCTATTCGTGAACAAGCATCTGACATTCATATAGAACCCAATGAGACCTGTGTGCGTGTGCGCTTGCGCAAAGACGGGGTGTTACAAACTGTGATTGAGCCCAAACGTGAACTAGCACCGTTATTGTCATCGCGCATTAAAATAATGGCCAAGCTAGATATTGCCGAACGCAGGTTGCCTCAAGATGGGCGCATGGGCATTCAATATGCAGGCCGGCCAGTAGACATAAGGGTATCTATTATTCCCTCTGGTTTAGGTGAGCGCATTGTATTGCGTTTGCTTGACCGCCAATCAGGTCGCTTAAACCTAGATTATTTAGGCATGCCCACAGCCATTCACAACGCCCTTAACCAACTCATACAATGCCCCCATGGTATTATTTTGGTGACTGGCCCCACAGGCTCCGGCAAAACGACCACCTTGTACGCCGCCTTGCAGCAAATAAACCAAGACAGCCGTAATATTATGACCATTGAGGACCCCATTGAGTATGACCTCAATGGCATTAGCCAAACTGCTGTCAACACCCAAACAGGCATGACCTTTGCACAAGGCTTACGCTCTATTTTACGCCAAGACCCTAATGTCATTATGGTGGGGGAAATACGTGATTTAGAAACAGCTAAAGTGGCAGTGCAGGCCAGTCTTACTGGCCACCTGGTGTTTTCTACGGTGCATACCAACACCGCTGCTGGCACTATTACTCGTTTGCAAGATATGGGAGTGGAGCCTTTTTTATTATCCTCAGGCGTGATTGGTGTGTTAGCCCAAAGGTTGGTGCGCAGGCTGTGTAATAAATGTAAACAGCCAGATCCACTGGCCTTAGAGACTAAGCATACTTTTGCCACTGCTGCTGATTTTACAAATGCACCAGACTCATCTGCCTCTGGTGCATTTGTGGCTGTGGGTTGCAGCCACTGCCAGCACACAGGCTATGATGGGCGGGTGGGGCTTTATGAACTGTTACAAGTCACCGACGAGCTTAAAAAGCTCATTCACGACGGTGCCGGCGAGCAACAACTACAGCAGCAAGCGCGCCAACAACATGCCAGCTTGCACCAGCATGGTTTACAGCTAGTTACACGTGGGATTACCAGCGCCGATGAAGTAATGCGCGTGAGTCAGGATAGCTAACTATGCCCAGCTATAGCTACCAAGCCCTTGACCCAAGTGGCCGCACCCAAAAGGGTTTAATACAGGCTGAAACTGAACGCAAAGTGGTAGAGCAGTTACAAACCAAAGGCTTAGTGCCATTGAGCTTTGAACGCCAACATTCAGCAACACAAAAGCTTGACAATACGCCAAAAAGTGTCGCTAAAAAAATGTTTGCTCCAGCTTTAAATAATGCAGATTTGTGCCAGATTACGCAACAACTCTCCACCTTGCTGCAGGCCTCACTGCCCTTAGACAATGCTCTTAAAGCGGTTATTGAACAGACTCACAAAAGAGCAATTAAAAGCGTATTAAGCCAAGTGTTGGCGCATGTAAACGAAGGCTTGGCCCTCGCCAAAGCGCTGGCCTACCACCCTAAAAGTTTTCCAGCGGCTTATATTGCTACAGTAGCGGCGGGTGAGCAAAGTGGTTATTTGGCTAAAGTGTTAGAACGCTTAGCGAGCTACACAGAACAGGTGCAAGCCACTCAATCACGCATTCAACTGGCCCTGCTCTACCCCTGCATGATTATGTTGGTGGCCTTAGGGGTGCTAATACTATTGCTCACCTATGTAGTGCCCCAAGTAATAGAAGTTATTGTTAACATGGACCAAGAGTTACCTATGCTTACTCTGGGGCTAATCAGCGTGAGTGGCTTTATTAAAACTAAAGGGTTGTACCTATTAATGTTGGGTCTGCTGGCTCTTTTGTTAATTAATCGCGCCTTAAAAAACCTAAAAATTCAAATGACAGTGCATCGCCTACTTTTAAAAACACCCCTAATTGGCGCATATTTAGGCATATTCAACGCGGCTAGATTTAGCAAAACCCTAGCCTTGCTCACGTCCAGTGGAGTGCCTATAGTGGAGGCATTCAAAGGTGCGCAGGCGGTGGTAGGTAACTTGTACTTAAGGCAGCACATTAACGCTGCCGGTTTAAGCATAAGGGAGGGCTCGAGTATCTTTTTAGCTCTCAAAGAGTGGCCAATTTTGCCCCCTATTGCCTTACATCTGGTAGCCAGCGGAGAGACCAGTGGCCGTTTGGCACAGATGTTAGACCGCGCAGCTGATCAGCTGGACACCCAACTTCAACGCAGTATAAGCTTAGCCCTTTCGCTTATTGAACCCCTCATGATGCTAGCCATGGGCGGCCTAGTTCTCGTTATTGTTATGGCTATATTGTTACCTATTTTTGATATGAACCAAATGGTTGGATGACCTCCAGCTCAACAGGATGATTGACATGAAGCAGGCTTCTCAAAAAGGATTTACTCTCATAGAAATTATGATTGTGGTGGTCATACTTAGCATTCTTGCCAGCCTTATTATCCCACGGATAATGAATCGACCAGACCAAGCACGGGTGGTTAAAGCTCAGCAAGACATGCGTGCCCTAGAAAGTGCCCTCAACATGTACCGTTTAGACAACTATCGCTACCCTACTACTAATCAGGGATTACAAGCACTAGTAACTAAGCCTGCAGGCCAACCTGAAGCTGCTAACTGGCAGCAGGCCTATTTAGATAAGTTACCCAAAGATCCTTGGGGCAAACCCTACCTATATTTAATGCCGGGAAAAAACGGTGATTTTGACCTTTATACCCATGGTGCGGACCAACGTAAAGGTGGCGAAGACTCTGATGCAGACCTTGGTAATTGGCAATTGAAATAGAAGATTCTTGATATTTAGCATACAGAGCACAAGCTATTGGCGAACAAATTGTTAGGCAACAAAGGCTTTACCCTATTAGAAGTGATGCTGGTGGTTTTAATCATTGGCATTATTACTAGCCTTGCTGTGTATTCCATGACCCCAATAGGCCCTAGTCGACAAGCCAAAAGTGAAGCTCAAGGTCTGATGGCTGCCATAGATTATGCGCAGCAACACGCCATACTCAGCCACCAGCCCTATGGTTTGGTTATTAACCAAGCGGGTTACCAGTTTTATGCTTATCAAGGTTTAGAGCAAGGCCAATGGACAATGGCGCAAAATAAAGCCTTTAAAGAAGGTGACACTGTAAGTCAAATAACCTTAATAGAGCCCAAACCTAACTTAGATGGTAGCCCTAGCATTGTGCTATTGCCCAGCAAAGAGCCCCAAGTGTACACGATAGAAGTTAATCTAGAAGGTTATCGCTGGCAACTCAAAAGCTTACCACCTGAGCCCTTAACACTTATTGCTGTGCCTTATGAATAAGCAAAATAAAGGTTTTACTTTGGTTGAGGTTTTGGTGGCTTTGACTATTTTAGCCATTACTATGGGAGCCTACTTAAGCCAGTTAAATACCCAAATTAGCCAAACCAATCACATCCGTAACCGCACCCTTGCCCATTGGGCAGGGCAAAATCATCTGGCGACCCTGCGCATAGAAAACCAATGGCCAGGTTTAGGTAAACAGACCTTTAGTAACCTTCAAGGCCAGCAAGAGTGGCAGATACAACAACAAGTAAGTGCCACACACAATGGGTTAATTAAACGCGTAGAACTGCGTATGTTTGCTTCTAATGGCGAATTTGCAGGCACATTAGTAGGTTACCTTGCTAATGAACCCTAGCCGCTTAGTTAAACAACAAGGCTTTACTTTGCTAGAGGTGCTTATTGCCTTGAGCCTGTTCGCGGTGCTTTCGGCTATGGCATTTGGTGGGCTTAATCAATTACTCAGTCAACACAAACAATTGCAAAAAAAACAACAGCGTTTTGTAGCGCTGCAAAGTGCTATACAAGTATTAGAGCGTGACTTTACTCAAATTCAAGCGCGCTCTGTTCGTGATGCTTTTGGCGATGCACAAGCGGCTTTACACGCTAGTTCAGCAGCAGAATTTACCTATGAGCTGACTACCAAAACCTGGTTTAACCCCCATCATGCACAGGGCGTGTTATTGCAGCGCATTGGTTATCAATTGCAGGGGCAAACGCTTTGGCGCAGCTATCAACCCCAACTTGATGCCGGTATAGGCAATAGCCCTGTGCGCTATGCGCTGTTAGAGAAGGTAACTGGCTTTAAGGTGCGCTTTTTGCCACCTCAAAAACAATGGATTAACTACTGGCCACCGATTAACGAGCAAGGCCAAGCCAACTTAAAGCAACTCCCCAAAGCAATTGCCATTGAACTCACTACTGCAGACCTTGGCAGGGTGCTGCGGATATTAGAAATTCCTCAATATGGTGGCCTTTTATGAGCTATCGTGCAGGAGGCCAACAGGGCGTTGCGGTGATTATGGTATTGCTGGTTTTAGCCATTGTTGCCGTCACCACCGCTGCTTTAGTTAAGCGCCACCAGTTTAACCAAGCCATGACCAGCCATGTGATTCATTTAGGCCAAGCAAAGGCTCATATCCAAGGCGCAGAGCACTTTGCAGCGCAGCTTTTGCAGCAAGACCGGCAAGACAACAACATTGATCACTTGGATGAAACTTGGGCTCAGGTTTCATCCCCTATGCCTGTAGAGCAAGGTTTTTTAAGTGGCCGCATGAACGACCTACAGGGTAAATTTAATATCAATAGTGTGATGCTTGGTAATCAAGTGCATAGCCCGTCTATGGGCGTATTTGAACGACTATTAAGCCAGCATGAGTTAGACCCACAGTTAAGTCGTTATCTAGCTGATTGGCTTGATGTTAATGTAGAAACACAACAAGGTACCTTAGAGGATGCCTACTATTTAGCCCTGCCCGTGGGCTACCGCAGTACCAATCAAGGCTTAGTTGATATTTCTGAGTTAGCTTTAGTGCGTGGCTTTGACGCTGCTACCCTAGGCTTATTAAAACCCTATATTACGGCACTACCTTTAAACTCAAAAATAAACGTTAATAGTGCCGGTCCTGGCCTATTAATAGCCATGTCTGCAACGATTACCAACAGCCAAGCGCAGCAGCTAGTGACGCGCCGCAAACTTAATTACTGGGCTAACGTGTCTCAATTTGTAGAGGCTGTACTGGGGCCAAAGTCTATTAATAACCAAGCTCAGTGGCAAAATTTATCAGCCCTGGCGAGCGTTTCTAGTGACTATTTTGGGCTCAAAATTAGTGCTCAGTTTGGGGTGGCTAAAACACAGCTTGAAAGCATATTGCATCGTAGCGATACTGGTACAATAAGTGTGGTTGCAAGAATTTATACACCCTAAACATGAACCCTAGAAAAATATTTAAGAGCTGACCTATGGCTGCACCCAACCAATTTGGTTTTATTCATCTTACTAGCCACGGATTAGTTTCTACGCAGTCCCAGTGCAGCTGGGTCATGGTGAAAGCTGGCAAGTGTATGGCTCAGGGCCAGGGCAATTTGCAACAAGCTGCAACAGCCTGTGCCAAACTGCCCACGGCACTTGCATTATCAGTGCATGATCTGGTTTTAACTAAGCTCACTTTACCAACTAAAAGTCAAAGTCAGCGACGCACCGCCATCCCCTATGCAATGCAAAGCCAATTAGCTGCACCAGCCTCCGAGCTGCACTGGAGTTGGCGTGCCAAGGGCCAACAGTTGCAGCTGGTTGGTATCGCTCAAACGCACCTGAGTGCAATTAACGCAAGTTTGCAGGCGTTACATTTTGCACCTAGGTGGCTGCTAGCCGATGGTTTACATTTAGGCGGGCATGAATCTCAGTGGCAGGTAATGGTATTACCCCACAGCTTGTTATTACAACAAGCTGCACACAGTGCCTGCTGTATTGCTAGCCAAAGCCCCTCTTCTTGGTTACAAAAAGCCTACAGTGAAGCCCAAAAAAGTGCCGCAGGCGAACCTTTAAACATACACATTACGGGGCCAATAGACCCAGCACTAGATGAGTGGCTAAGTAGCTTAAGCGTGAGTGTAAAAAGTGCCTACAGCAAACCACCAAAAATCACCGGCCAAGCGCATCAGTTGAGCCAAGAATTCAATAGTGCCAGTGTTTTGGCGCCATATTTTGATGCCAAGACCTGCATTAATCTGTGGCCACGAAAGCCACCAAAAATGCGTATTCCAACTATTAACTGGCTCCTTTGGCGCCTGCCTTACAAGTTAACGGTAATGTTAATTTTGTTAGGTCTGGGCCACTTATGGCTCAATAATATGAGCACCACCAAAACCATAGAAACTAACTACCAGCGCGGTGTAGCTATCTTTCAAGGCACCTTACCTAACACTCGTTTAGTGGACCCTTTAAGCCAATTACAAGCGCAAGTGCTGGGCCTAAAAAAACCGCAACAAAGGGCCTTATATATGCCCATGTTACAGGCTTTTCAGAGGCTTCAAGAAGCCACTAACCCTGCAACTGATATATCAGCTAGGGTGACAAAAATTAGGGCGATTGAATTTGTAGACCAAAAGTTACAGGTGAACCTAGAAGCTAGCCTTAAGGATTTAAAACAGTGGCCAAAAACAGGTCGTTTAGAGGCAGGTTTTAATTACAAAACTAAGCTGTTAGGGCCAGAAGATGTGAGGGTGCCAACTGACACGAATGAGGCGAATTATGTGCACGATTTTAAGGTTAAAAGCGCAACTAATAAGGTGGGGGATCACAGGCTAATAATGATTACGCTAAGCTTCTTGGAGGCAAGGTAATGTCCTCATTAAAAACCACTTCAAGCCTGCAATTGGCATTACCTTGGGCACTTTTTTTGTGTTTAGGCATCGCTGCTGCTCAATTATGGCAAGATCGTCTGGTGCTTGAAAAAACCCTCAGTTCAAGTCAACAGGAACTAGAGCAAATTAAAGCCTTAAGCCTAGAGTATCAAAGCCTAGGTGGGTCTATTGCAATAGACCCACAAAATTTTACTGAACTTAAGCAAGCAAAGCAGTGGTTAACCAGCACTAGCCAACAGCAAGGCATAAAGGCCCTAGTGGGCCTGGCAGGTGATATAGAGCCAAGTCAGTCGCAGACCGATGTTCAGCTTAAGGTAAGCTTTAAACAAGTGCACTTTAACCGCCTAATACAGTGGCTTCAGCAACAACAAAGCACTAACCTTAACTTAACCGCTAGCCAATTAACAGCCGCTGATGCCGGTAAAGTGAGTGGTTTTGTGAGCTTTGAGCTAGGTAAAAAATGACATTCTTAAAGCGCTACCTCCCATTAACTTTACTATTTATTTTAGGCCTAATGCTGGGCCTGATTGTGTTTTTGCCACTTTCTGTCGTGGCCCAAGAGATTGAAAAAAATATACCGGGTGTCCGCATTGGCAACACTAGTGGGCACTTTTGGCAAGGACGCTTTAGTGAGGTAAGTTGGCAGCAGTTTAATCAAGCTTCATTTGCCTGGGAGTTAGATTTAGCGGCCTTATTTGAAGGCCAAATAGTAGCTCAAATTGACCTAAGTCACGCAGTGGTTAATGCTTCAAGTAAGCTAGCTTTGCCAATAAATCATCTATTAAGGCCCGGCAAAGTGCAAATTATCGGAGCTCAAGCGCAGATAGATATTGATCAACTTACACCTTTTGCGCCCTATCCACTGCCTAAGGTGAGTGGTCAACTCACGGTATTTGTAGAGCAACTGATGCTTGATATGGCGGCTTTTGATGACATATTAGCCAACATGCCTCTTATTAATCTAGCTGCACCTTTGCGCTTTTCTACTTCTAAGATAACAGTGATGGATAATCTTGCGATTGGTCAATACACAGGTCAAGTTAGCCATACTAAACAGCCTTTGGGTTATAAACTCACGCTGCAATCTTTGGCCAGCGAATTAACGGTTTCAGGCTTCTCTTATTTATCTAAACATGAGTTGAAGTCACAATACTTGGTTAAGCCCAGCTTAAAAACAGCTCCCCAATTAACTAAACTGTTAGACATAATGGGACAAAAACTCCAAAATGGTGACTACAGTTTCAATACGGCCTATGCTTTATGAGATTATCACTTTTTAGAAAACAATTAATTAATCGATTTTTCAGCGGGTTTTTGTTGACCAGCTTAAAGCTTTTGGCGATTGCTAGCTGGTTAATTTCTGCCCAAGCTCAGGCCATTGATAAATGGCAATATAAACTAGATCTAGATTATGCCATGCGTTACGACCAACTTAACTGGGATCTGGCAGGCAGTTTAGCCAGTACTGGGCCCAATATAATTTCTGAACTCACATGGAGCAATGTAGGCTTTCATCAAACAAGGCTGGGGTTTCGCTTTATTGGCGATGATACCTGGTACCTTAAAGGCTATACCTCTAACGCTTGGGGTTTTACAGGTACTGTGCAAGATTCAGACTATAACGGGAACAACCGTAGCTTTGAATTCTCTCGATCTATGTCAGACTCAAACCGCAGTTCAGCCAAAGACTTTAGCATTGCTTTGGGCCAACAAATTCGTATCGATAACCACATAGGTATCACCCCCTTGGTGGGTTATTCTAGTCACCAGCAAAACTTTAGCATCACCAATGGCCAACAAACAGTGTGCGATGCCAGTGGTTCACCCAAAAGCTGCATTGGTGGCCTTGGGCCTATTGCTGGCTTGAACTCTGCCTTTAGCACCCATTGGCGTGGCCCTTGGTTGGGTCTAGATCTGCGTGTGGCTAGTGCTAAACGCTGGACCACCTATGCTGAACTTGAGTATCACTATAGCTACTATGACGCTCAAGCCAATTGGAATTTACGCAGTGACCTAAAACACCCCAAAAGCTTTGCGCAAACAGCTCGCGGTGCAGGTACCCATTTGGGTTTGGGCCTTTCTTATGCGCTGGAAAAACCCAATAGTTTTTTTAACATGGGTTTAAAGCAAAGCCAGTACTCCACTCAAGCAGGCGTGCAAAATTTCTACCTTGTTAACGGCACCATTGCTAACCAGCGCCTTAACGGGGTGAGCTGGCGTTCTAGCAGTGTGACCTTTGGTATAACCTCACAATATTAATTGGGCATCTTTTATGTTTGCTAAAGCACAAGTTTCCTATGAAGCAGTCAAACTGCAGCCACGAGCTTTAATGACTGATAAGCAGATGTGTCAGGCAGCTTTAGTGTATTTTAAAACCATGCAACAATGCCGTATGGTGCGTGATTTTACCGACCAAGAAGTGCCCACAGAAGTGATTCAAGACTGTGTGCGCACCGCAGGCTCTGCCCCCAGTGGTGCTAATCATCAGCCATAGCACTTTGTGGCTACTCGCAACCCTAAAGTGAAACATGAAATTCGTTTGGCTGCAGAAGCTGAAGAAGAGAAATTTTATGCCGGCGGTGGTGGTGATGGGTGGCTTGGCTGATTGTGGTTTTTGCCCAGCGTTATGGCGTGTTTGACGACGGTAGTCGCTTTAAAAACTATTATGTGGCCGATAGTGTAGGCATTGCTACGGGCTTTTTAATTTCTGCACTACACCATGCGGGGCTCTACAGCCTTACCCATACGCCAAAGCCCATGCGCTTTTTGAATCGACTACTGCACCGACCAAGTCACGAAAAAGCAGTGATGATTTTAGCTGTTGGCCACGCTTCTAAAGACGCCACTGGATGAAATACTGACTGTGGTTTAGCTTGTAAGCGCGGTCATTTATTTAAGTAGCTGTGCAAGTAAATAAAAGACTCGTTGCACAAGTTTAGCCTGTGCTCACTCATATACAGGGTTAGTCATTTTAGCAGCAGCTGGCTCGTTAATAACTTTTTAATTCTGTATCACTACTGGGCTATTTTTTGCCTATAGCCCCACTAACTCTGAGGCAATATTAGCCCCTAAACGGGTATTATTTAACACCAGTTGAATATTAGCCTCTAAACTCTTTCCTTGGGTTACTTGGGCTATTTTAGACAATAAAAATGGCGTACTTTGTTTGCCATGTATGCCCTGTTCTTGCATTTCAATAATAGCCTTTGCAATGACTTTTTCTATGGCCACAGGGTCCATTGCATAGGCATCGGGTATAGGGTTAGCAATGACCACGCCACCCGCCAGACCCATGTTCCACTTGGCATGTAAAGTTTGTGCAATACTGGCGGCAGAATCTAACGCATAATCCACGTTAAAGTTGCTTGTTTGGGTACGCGGATTCAACTAGCTAGTGCAATCGGTGGGTTAATCCCAAACAATACTTGATTAGGGGTCTTAA
>MDTF01016022.1_pt1 | contig 13897 bp, 14 predicted proteins | sample 811191 | NCBI WGS metagenome assembly MDTF01 (sample SAMN05326649, study PRJNA326480) | marine metagenome | isolation source: seawater | place: Southern Ocean | collected 2011
GATTTAAGATATGATTTATCAATTACTCTTGAAGAAGCTTATGAAGGAAAAAAACAAGATATAAAATTTTCTACAACAGAGCAGTGTACTACCTGCAAAGGAAATGGTTCTAAACCTGGTCACTCTCCTGGTAGATGTACGGTTTGTGGAGGAAACGGCAAAGTAAGATCTAATCAAGGGTTTTTTACTGTTCAACAAACCTGTTCTCAATGTCAAGGAACTGGTGAAGAAATTACGCACCCATGTGCAGACTGTAATGGTCAAGGAAACAAACAAGCTTCAAAAAAAATATCTGTAACAATACCAAAGGGTGTTGATGATGGAACAAGAATAAGATTAGCTGGTAAGGGTGAAGCTGGTAACAAAGGTGGGGCAAGTGGTGATTTATATTTATTTATCAATGTTCATTCTCATGATCTCTTCAAAAGATCAGATGAAAATTTGTTTTTTGAATTTCCAATATCTATAGCTGACGCTGCATTAGGTACAACAATTGAAATACCTACAATTGATGGCGGAAGAGCAAAGATTAAAATACCAAATGGAACTCAAACTGGAAAACAATTTAGATTAAAAGGAAAGGGCATGCCTTATATGCGTGGTAGTGGAAATGGAGATCTTTATGTTCAAGTAAATACAGAGGTTCCAATTTCATTAAATAAAGAACAGAAAGAATTACTTGAAAAATTTAGAGAAATTGAAAATGAAAAATCAAATCCTAGTATTAAAAAATTCTTTCAAAAAGCTAAAAGTTTTTGGAAAAACTAGAAGACTAAATAAGTGAAAAAGGCTAGATTGTTTTTACAATGAAAAAAATTAATTTAGCAATCACTGGATGTCTTGGAAGAATGGGTCAGCAACTCATTAAAGCCTCTAAATCTAATAAAAATTTCAAAATAGTAGCTCTTACAGAAAACAAATTTATTGATAAAAAAATAGCTGGAATTAAACTTAATTTAAATACTGATCTAGCTTTTACTAAAACTGACGTAATAATTGATTTTACTGTACCAAAATGCACCCTTGATATTCTTAAAATTGCGTTAAGACTAAAGAAAAGAGTGGTTATTGGAACAACTGGTTTTACAAGGAAAGAGGAAAGTTTAATCAAAAAATATTCAAAAAAAATTCCTATACTAAAGGCTGGCAATATGAGCCTAGGGATTAATTTATTAATGTATTTAACCGAATTGACTTCTAAATCTTTAAATAATGATTATTTAAGTAAAGTATTTGAGGTTCATCATAAACACAAAAAAGATTACCCCTCGGGAACTGCCTTAATGCTTGGAAAAGGTATCGCAGAAGGGAAAAATAAAAATCTTTATAATTTAATTGGTAAAAAATTTTTAAATAAAAAAACTTTCCCCTATGGGAAAAAGATTAACTTCAATTCAATTAGAAAAGGTGAAATTATTGGAGAACACGAAGTAACCTTTTCTAGTGGAAAAGAGATTATAAGTCTAAATCATGAAGCATTTGATAGATCTCTATACTCTGATGGTGCTTTAACAGCAGCAAAGTGGCTTAAAGACAAAAAACCTGGGTTATATTCCATGAGAGATTTGTTAAATTTTAGATAATGAATGAAAAAGAAAAAGCAAAAAATATATTAAAAATTTTAAATAAAATTTATCCAACAACCCCTATTCCTCTAGATCATACAAATAACTTTACTCTTTTGATGTCAGTTCTTTTATCTGCGCAGTGTACTGATTTAAATGTTAACAACGTCACCAAAAATATATATCCAAAATATAATAAGCCTGAACACTTTGTAAAATTAGGAAGAGATAAAATAGAAAAATTGATAAATAAAATAGGTATTTTTAGAGTTAAGGCAAAAAGTATTTATTTTATGTCAAAACAACTTTTAGAAAAACATGAAGGAAAAGTGCCTAAAACTTTTGAGGAGCTCGAAGAGCTACCGGGCGTAGGACACAAAACGGCAAGCGTAGTGTTATCTCAAGGCTTTGGAATACCAGCTTTTGCAGTAGATACTCACATACATAGGCTTGCTCAAAGATGGGGTCTAACAAATGGTAAAAATGTTATTCAAACTGAAAAAGATTTAAAAAGAATATTCCCTAAAAGAACTTGGAGTAAACTTCATCTACAAATAATTTATTATGGAAGAGAATTTTGTAAAGCAAGAGAGTGTTATGGTTTGACTTGTAAAATTTGCTGTACTTGTTATCCTCACAGAAAAAAACCATTAGAAACAAAAAAAGCTTAATATGGAAATCCTTGGAATTGGTAATGCTATAGTTGATGTAATTTGTAAAGTAGATGACAGCTACTTATCAGAAAATAGTCTGATTAAAAGTACAATGAAACTGGTTGATGAAATTGAATTCAAAAAATTATTATCAACTTTAAAAATTGAAGGTACGGTCTCAGGTGGATCCGTTGCCAATTCTATTGTGGGACTATCTCAATTAGGCAATAAAGTTGGTTTTATTGGAAAAATTAATGATGACGGTTTAGGCCAAAAGTATGAAGATGGTTTAAGAAAAGAAGGTGTTGAGTATTTCTACTCTAAGAAAAAAGAAGACCTCCCAACGGGAACATGTTTAATACTAATTACTCCTGATTCTGAAAGAACAATGTGTACATTTTTAGGAACAGCAGGAAAAATTAGTGAGAATGACGTAGATATAAGCTCTATTAAAAGTAGTAAAATGATTTTTTTAGAAGGTTATTTGTGGGATGAAGGTGAACCTAAGTCTGCTTTTGATGTGGCAATTAAAAATTCCAATAACGTGGCAATGTCATTATCTGACTTATTCTGTGTAGAAAGACATAAAAAAAATTTTTTAGATCTAGTAAAAAATAAATTGGATATTATTTTTGCAAATGAGCAGGAAATTAGCTCATTAATAGATACAAAAAACTTTGAAGAAATTATTTCATTTGGAAAGCAACTTGGAAAAGTAATTATTATTACTAGAGGAGAAAAAGGCAGCGTTGCTATAAATAAAGATGAGGTATTTATATGTGAATGTAAAAAAGATCTTGATATAGTAGATTTAACTGGTGCTGGCGATTTATTTGCAGCAGGATTTTTGCATGGCTATGTTAACAATTTCTCTATTCAAGAAAGCTTACAAAAAGGTACGGAAATGTCCTCTAAAATAATTCAAAAAATTGGTGCAAGATTAGATTAGTCACTTTTTTCTATATTTTATAACCATTATCGTGACTTATAATAAAATTTTCATCATTAAACATTTCTTTTATTTTTTTTCTTAATCTATAAATATGCGTTTCTACAGTGTGAGTTTCTAGTTCAAAAGAATATCCCCATACTTGATTTTGAAGATCGATAATAGATCTTGGAACTCTTTGATCATTGAGAAATAAAATAATATTAATTTCTTTTTCTGTTAATTTAAGTTCTATTTTTTTATTTGATATAATTCTTGAATTTAAATTTAAAAAATAATCTTTAATATTTACTTGAGATTGAAGGTCATACTTTTGTGTAATTAATCTTGTATTAATTAGATCAAGAAAATTTGCTATTTTGAGAGGAATCCCCTCTATTAATAGTAAATTATTTTTTTGTATCTTATTCTTAATAAACAATTCTTCATTTTTTTTATCAATAATGATAATTGAATTTATACAATCAATATTGTTAGCCTCTATTTCACAAAAAAAGTCATCTGATTTTTCATAATTATTAATATTAAATTTGAATAAATACTTAATTTCATCCAAAATGTTATATAATTTGGTAAACTCCACTAGACTTACTGATTGATTAGACATTAAAATATAACTTATGCTAATAAAGTTAAAAAATAAAGATACCTTAATAATAGATGAGTTTATTTTTAAATGTTCTGTGGGGAAAAATGGAATAAAAATAAAGAAAAAAGAGGGTGATAAAATTACACCTCGGGGAATATACTCATTAGGAAAATTATACTATAGAGCAGATAGGATAAAAAAACCTCTAACAAGGATAAAAACTAAAATCATAAAAAAAAATATGGGTTGGTGTGATGATTCTAAAAGCAAATATTATAATAAAGAGATAAAAATTAATGATGAAATGAAACATGAAAAATTATATAGAAATGACAATATTTATGATTGTCTAATCGTTATAAAATACAATATGAAAAATAAAATTCCCTACAAAGGAAGTGCAATTTTTATTCACTTAACAAAAGACTATAAAAAAACAGCTGGTTGTATAGCACTTAAAAAAAGAGATTTTTTAATTTTAGCTAAACTTTTGAGCCCAATTTCAAAAATTGAAATTTCTTAACTTCTTTTACCAAATATTTTTGAACCTATCCTTAAATATGTAGCTTTAAATTTTATTGCTTCCATATAATCGTTAGACATACCCATACTAAGTTCTTTTATTTCTGTCTGATTAATAAAGTTACTCATTTTTAAAAATGATGAAGAAACATTATCATCATTAGGTGGAATGCACATAAATCCTATAATAGTTAAATTAAAATCTTTAACACATCTTTCATAAAAATTTTTTATACCAGAAATTGAAATACCATTTTTTTGATCCTCATCTCCTATATTTATCTGTATAAAAATTTTTACTTTTTTATTTTGTTTTACTTGTTCGTTGGCAATTTTTTCGGCTAATTTAATATTATCTAAAGAGTGAATATAATCAAAAATTGATACTGCGTGTTTAACTTTATTTGTTTGTAACTTCCCAATCATATGAAGATTGATATGACTAAAATCAGATTTTATGTTTTGCCATTTTTCCAAAGTTTCTTGAACTTTATTTTCACCAAAATCGAGATGTCCATGGTTTATTAATGGCAAAATATTCGAAATTGGAAATGTTTTACTAACGGCAATAATCTTTGGGATTGAAAAATTAATGTCTTTTTTAGAAAAATTTAATTGTATTTTTTTTTGTATTTCAATTAAATTGTTAACACTGTTATGCATAATAATTACTTAAAAAAATTCCATTTTATAGATAGTTTAAATAAAGATTATATCCAAAGTTTAAATAAAAGTATCATAATTATATATAGAAACTATCTAAAAAAATATAACGAAAAAGAAATTATAGAAATGCAAAAATTTTGTAAAAAAACAGATAAAAAATTTTATTTGGCTAATGATGTAAAACTAGCAAATAAATTACGACTTGATGGTGCGTACATACCATCTTTTAATAAAGATTTATCTGTAATTAAACTAAAAAAAAAAAATATAAAACTAATTGGATCTGCTCATAACATTAAAGAACTTAATCAAAAAAAACTACAAGGTATGGATTTGATATTTATATCGCCTGTTTTTAAGATCAAAAAATCAAAGCAGTTCTTAGGAATTATTAAGTTTAATATTCTGTCAAATTTAATAAATAACAAAAGCGTTGCACTGGGTGGAATAAACAAAAAAAATATTAGTCAGATCAAAAAGCAAAAGTGCTATGGTTTTGCTTCAATTTCTTATATTAAAGAAAATAGAAATATTTAATATAAATGAATAATAAAATTGAAAACCTGAAAATAAAAATTCAAAAATTAGTTAATCATTATAATGCTAATAATTATAATTTTGTGATTGATCAGGTAAAAATACTTCTAAAAAAACTTCCAAATAATACTTATCTCTACAATTTATTGGGTTCTTGTTATCAAAAACTCGGTGACTTAATTAATGCTAAAAAAATTTTTTTGAGCATTTTAGATTTCGATAAAAACAACATTGCAGCCATGAACAATTTAGGGAATACATTGAGAGGCCTAAATGATTTTAATCTAGCTGAAGAATATTTCAAAAAGATTTTAAAAAACGACCCTAATTTTATTGATGCTCTTGTCAATTATGGAAATTTACATTTTCAGCTTAATAAGTTTGAAGAAGCAATAAAATATTTTAAAAAAGCGTTAATTCTTAACAACGATAATGTATTGGTTCATTATAATTTAGGCCTAACCTATCAAAGCTTAGGTCAGCTTGATAAAGCCAGAACTCATTTTAATGAAATATCAAAGATTAATCCTAATATAACAATTGCTGATAAGTTAATTAGCAGAGTCACAAAATATAAAAAAGATGATCCTCATTTATTGGAAATGATTAAAAAAGTAAACGACACTGAATTTAACGATGTATCTAAAATAAATTTATATTTTGCACTAGGCAAAGCTTTTGAAGATCTAAAAAATTATAAAGACTCTTTTTTCTACTTAAAAAAAGGTAATGATTTAAAAAATGAAATATCTAAGTATGACATAAATGAAGATAAGAGATTATTTGAACAAATAAAAAAGTTTTTTCAAAATTATAATTTTAATAATAAAAAAAGTGAAAATTTTAATGAAAAACAAATTATTTTTATCCTTGGTCTTCCTAGGTCGGGTACTAGCTTGGTTGAGCAGATAATAGCCTCTCATCCAGAGGTTTATGGTGCCGGTGAATTAAATTATCTTGAAAACATAATTAGGAAAGGTTTTTTCAATGGATATAAATTAGATCCTACCGCCCTAAATGACGATACTATAAATCAAATTTCTAAGACTTATATTGATTTAGTTAATGGCTTCAAACCAACAGAAAATATTATTACAGATAAGGCACCTCATAATTTTAAATGGATAGGTTTTATTAAAATATTCTTTCCTAACGCCAAAATAATTCATTGTGTTAGAGACCCTAAAGATAATTGTTTATCTTTATATAAAAATATTTTTGATGAAAATGTAGATTGGACTTACAATGAATCTAGTTTGTACACGTATTATGAAAATTATTATAATTTAATGAATTTTTGGCAAACAAAACTTCCTGATTTCATTTTAAATATTAGTTATGAGAAGTTGATCGCTGAACCTAAGAAAAATATGGAAAAATTAATTAACTTCTGTGATTTAAAGTGGGACGATAGATGTCTTGAATTTTATAAAACTGAAAGACAGGTTAAAACAGTAAGTTTTGCTCAAGTAAGACAGCCTATCTATAGCTCTTCAGTCTCTTCAAGTAAAAATTATCAACCTTATTTATCTGAATTATTTTCTAAGTTAGAAAAAATTGGATAAAAAAAAACGGCCCCTTTTTGGGGGGCCGCTTAATCAAATTAAATGATTTAAATTTAGAATGATAATACTAAACTTACTTCAGTATGCTCATCACTTACACCAGTAACACCATTATCATCATCAGATTTACTTCTTAAAACTCTGATTGACGCTGCGCCCATAGTGTATGCTGCGTTATAAGCTTTTACTTTCTCAGTAGATGATACTACTGCACCAATTGCTTCAATTTCAGTGTCTTGTACACCGTATGAAACAGCTAGGTTTTCATTAACGTTAAATGCAATTGAATAAGCATCGATTGCTCTAGATGCAGTACTTGCCTTACCGTTATTTTGTTGACCCATTCTGTAACCTACAGACACTGGACCTGATGTGTAAACACCTTGTACATGTGTAGATTTGTTTTCATCACTTGTAACACTTATATCAGTACTACCTTGTGTAGCATAACCACCACCAACAACGAAACCGTCCATAGCGTATGATACGTAGATGTCAGAAGCAGATCCATGAGAACCAGCACCACTTACAGAGCTTTCGCCTTGACCAGCAGTTCCACCATTACTTGTACCAGCTGAAATGCTTACTCCGCCAAAAGTATTTCTGTACCCAATTACGTTAGTACTTCCAACACCTTTAACACCTGAACCAGAAACACCAGTCCACATTTCTTCATATGCAGTTGGTAGTAAGTCATCGTTTGCTGATGAACCAACTAATGCTCCACCTGTTGAATCAAAAGATAAAACTCCCATTCCACCAAGATCTAAAGTTTGGTAAGATGATCCCCAACCTGTGTTAGTATCATTGATAGCTCTAACTGCTGTAAGTGTTCCAAATCCAACATCACCTGATGCTTTGAATGATAAACCACTGTTAGATCCCCAAGAGTTACCTGTTACTTCATTTCCTGTATTTCCGCCTGTGTCAGTATACGTAAGCTCTACGCCACCGCTTACAGACATTTCTGCAGCGTTAACTGAGAATGCTACAAGCGAACCTGCTAATGCAGTCATTCCTACTTTTTTTAAATTGATCATATTATTCCTTTTTGTTATTTTTTGATTAATCAATGCTAGTTTTTACAATAAATTTGTTCTGAATCACTTTTGAATCTCTTATTTTTTGCATTTTATTATTTTTTGTTGTATAAATGTCACTTATTAAGTTAATAAATGTCTTTTAATAATCAAATTTATCTAAAATATTGCATTAATAAATTTTTTTAAGTTAGTGATTGTAATGTGTATTATAAATAAAAACTATGTTATTTCAAACACAAAAATATCATTAATTACATGAAAATATCCTTTAATAAATACATAAATTTTAGTTTAATATTTTTTTTAATCTCATTTTTTTTTGTAAATTCGTGTGGAATTTATAAACCTGCAAATGTTAAAGATTTTCCAATAAATGAAGCTGACAAAAGAAAAAAGAATGTTGATGAAGGTCGTGGTGTAAAAAAACTTTTTGGTGGGAAAAAATCTGGTGACTTTAGTTTTGCATCATCTAATTCAATGTGGCGAGCAACAATTGAGGTTCTTGATTTTACTCCATTAGCTAATGCTGATTATGGTGGTGGAATAATTATAACTGACTGGTATTCTGATGATGCAAATTCTGATGAGGCTATAAAAATTTCTGTTCAATTCTTGTCTAACGAAATTAGGGCTGATGGCTTAACAGTTAAAACTTATAAAAGAATATGTAAAGTAAACCTTAGTTGTATAACTAATGAAATTAAATCAGATTTAAATAGTGAGATTAAATTTGCTATATTAAAAAAAGCGTCAAAAATCGAAAGTGGTATTCGTAAAAAAAAAGTTAAAGAAAGTGGTGGATATAAAATCACACCACTAAAAGATAAAAAGAAGAAAAAATAATTAGTTTAACTTTGCTACTAAAAATAATTTGAGCCGATATAATTTTAAAATAATAGAAGATAAGTGGCAGCGTCACTGGGAGTCTACTAATTTTTTTGAAGCCAAAATAGACAAAAACAAAAAAAAATTTTATTGTCTTGAGATGTTTCCATATCCTTCTGGGAGAATACATATGGGGCATGTAAGAAATTATACTATAGGAGATGTTCTCTCTAGGTACAAATCATTACAAGGTTTTAATGTTTTACACCCAATGGGCTGGGATTCCTTTGGTATGCCAGCAGAAAATGCTGCTAGAGAAAACAATCTAGATCCAAAAAAATGGACAGAAAAAAACATTTCTATAATGAAAGGACAGTTAAAAAAACTTGGTCTTTCAATTGATTGGAGTAAGGAAATTTCCACGTGCTCTCCAGAATACTATAAGCATCAACAAAAGTTTTTTTTAGATTTATATGATAAGGGCTTGGTTTATAGAAAAGAAAATTACGTAAATTGGGATCCCGTAGACCAAACTGTACTCGCAAATGAACAGGTTATTGATGGTAAAGGATGGAGATCTGGTGCCACTGTTGAACGAAAAAAATTGAATCAATGGTTTTTTAATATTTCAAGATTTTCTGACGAACTTCTAAAAGGATTGGAAGATCTTGGTAGTTGGCCAAATAAAGTTAAGATTATGCAAAAAAACTGGATTGGTAAATCCTTTGGTTGTGAGGTTAATTTTAAAATAGAAGGAAGTGCTAAATTAAAAGAAATTAAATGCTTTACAACAAGGCCAGATACTTTATTTGGATTTTCTTTTTTAGCAGTATCAGTTGATCACCCTATATCCGAATTTTATAAAAATGATAAAGATTTTATTGATTTTAAAAAAAGATGCTCAAAAACTGGAACCACTGAAGAATCAATAGCCCAAGCTGAAAAAATTGGTTTTAAAACAAGTTTAACAGCAGTAAATCCATTGGATGAAGCGGATAAAGTGCCAGTTTATTTTGCGAACTTTGTTTTAATGGATTATGGTTTTGGTGCAGTTTTTGGATGCCCGGCTCACGATCAAAGAGATTTAGATTTTGCTTTAAAATATAAGCTTAATGTTAATACTGTTGTAAAGCCTCCTGATAAAGGAAATGATTTTAAAGTTATAAGCGAAGCATATACAGGTCCAGGAACAATTTTTAACTCAAAATTTTTAGATGATTTAGAAGCTCCAAATGAATCAATATTAAAAACAATTGAAATATTAGAGGAAAAAAAATTAGGGAAAAAAAAAATAAACTTTAGACTAAAAGATTGGGGCGTATCAAGACAGAGGTATTGGGGATGTCCAATACCAATTGCATATAATATAAATAATAAAATTATTAAAATTCCAGAAAAAGATTTACCTATAAAGCTTCCAGAAAACATAAATTTAAATACAAAAGGTAATCCACTGGATCATCAACATGAATGGAGAAAGATTATAATCAATGGTGAGGAGTGTAATCTTGAAACAGATACACTTGACACATTTGTTGATTCTTCTTGGTATTTTTTAAGATTCTGTTCACCTAAAAATGAAAAAAATGGTTTTAATATCGATGATATAAATTATTGGATGCCTGTTGATCAGTATATTGGAGGAGTGGAACATGCAATACTTCACCTTTTATACTCAAGGTTTTTTATGCGAGCTCTAAAATATAAAAATGATAAAATAAATATAACCGAACCATTTAGTGGTTTGTTTACTCAAGGAATGGTTTGCCACGAAACTTACAAAGATCAAAAAAATAATTGGCTTAGCCCAGAAGAAGTTATCACCAATAATGGAAAAGAATTTTTTAACAAAAAAAATTCATCCGAAAAAATAATTGTTGGAGCAACTGAGTCTATGTCTAAGTCAAAAAAAAATACAATTGATCCAGAAAAAATAATAGAAAATTATGGAGCAGATGCTGTAAGATTATTTATATTATCAGATAGTCCTCCAGAAAAAGATGTTTTATGGTCTGAACAAGGAATGTTAGCCTCATATAAATTTGTTCAAAAGTTTTGGTTGTTACATGAAAAAATTTATTTAAAAAAAAATAAGTCTTCAAAACTATTTAATGAAACAATAGAAGAATTTACAAATCAAATAATAAATAAAATAAATACAAGTCTAGAAAAGTTCAGCTACAATGTAATAATAGCTAATTTACATGAAATTTATAATTTTTTTAATAAAATTACTGAGAACGAAAAATTGGACGATAACTTGATTGCCAATTATACAAAAGTTTTAAAAATTATGTTGCCAGTACTGCCTCATTTAGCTTCAGAATGTTTAAATGAAATATCTAATGAAAAAAAATTTATGTGGCCTGAAGTTAATCAAAAGTATCTTCAAACAAAAAAACAAAATATAGTTGTTCAAATTAATGGCAAGAAAAGAGATTTAATTTCTAATAGTGACAACCTCTTAGAAAAAGATTTAATTAAAACCATAATGGAAAAAACTGAACTAAAAAAATATCTCGAAGATAAGGTAATTATTAAAACTATTTATATAAAAGATAAATTAATAAATTTAATTTTAGGATGAAAATAAAAATAATTTTAACTTTTTTGGTTTTTTTGGGATTAACGAATTGTGGTTATCAAGCTATTTATTCATCACATGATGAATTGAATTATACAATAGAAAAAATTGAACAGGGAGGAGATAAAAATATAAATAGAACTATTATTTCTACATTAAACTTAAAAAATAAAAAAATTCAAAATGATTCATATATATTAAAAATTAATAGTTCAAAAAAAATTACTGTCACTGCTAAAGATAGTTTGGGAGAAGCTTCTGTCTACAAATTAGAAATCTTTGTAGATATAATATTAAAACATACAAACAATGATGGTGACACTAAAAATAAGCAATTTAAGAAAGCCTTTTTATATAACAACATGACAAATCAATTTGATTTAATGCAGTATCAGAAAAGTGTAGAGAAAAATTTAATCAAACAAATTGCTGATGAGATTAGGATTTTCTTACAACAACAAAAATGATCATTAAGTCTTTTGAGATTGGAAAAATTAATTTAAATAAAAATAAATTTTTTTTGCTGTATGGCGTAAATCAAGGCCATAAGAACGAACTAATCGAAGAAAAATTTAAAAAATCGTATTCAGATAATATTTATTATTATGAGGAATCTGAAATTCTATCTAACGAAGAAGTTTTTTTTGATAACATAATGACCAAGTCATTTTTTGAAAATGAAAAGCTAATTATAATTAATAGAGCAACTGATAAAATTAAAAATTTAATTGAAGATGTATTAGAAAAGGATATTGATGATTTGGTTTTGGTTCTAAATTCTAATATTCTAGATAAAAAATCTAAACTTAGATCTTTATTTGAAAAAAATAAAGAAACTGTATGCATTCCATTTTACTCAGATAATAATCAAATACTTTCCAAAATGGTAAATAATTTCTTTCAGAAAAATAAGATACCAATTTCACAGCAATCGATTAACTTAATTGTTGAAAGGTCTAGGGGAGACCGACAAAACCTAAAGGGTGAACTGTCTAAAATAGAAAATTTTATTAAAAATAAGAGTAAAATTCAGGTAAAAGATATTTTAAACCTTACTAATTTAGCGGAAAACTACGATGTATCGGAACTAATAGATAACTGTCTGGCAAAAAATAATAGGAAAACAGTTAATATACTAAGTGAAAATAATTATTCTCTTGAAGACTGTATTCTTATCATTAGAACATTTTTGATAAAATCAAAAAGGCTCTTAAAGTTAAGCAAACAACTCCAAAACAATAAAGACATTGAAAACGCCCTATCTTCCTTTAAGCCACCAATTTTTTGGAAAGATAAAGAAATTGTGAAACAGCAAATGCGTAATTGGACTTGTAGTAATATTGAAAGCTTAATTTATAGGATTAACGAAGTTGAGCTTTTAATAAAAAAAAATTCTGCCAGCTCCATTAATATTTTATCAGATTTTATTATTGAACAATCAACAGTATCTAATAATAAGATTTAACAATTTCAATAATTTTTTTTAATTGTTCCATGTCTCTGTAATCAAAAATAATTGAGCCAGTATTATTTTTTTTATTTTTAATTAAGACATTTAAACCAATCTTATCTACAATTGAAGATTCCAGCTCTTTTATGTTTGGATCCTTTAAATTCTTAAATAATTGTTTTTTTATTTTAAAAATTTTTACAAAATTTTCTGCTTGCCTAACTGAAAGTTTTTTTTCAACTATTTTATTTGCAACAAATTCTACATTTTCTAATCCGCCTAAGATTTTTGCGTGTCCTGGTGTTAATTTTTTTGTTTCAATTAACTTTAAAACTGTTTCTGGTAAACTCAATAATCTTAAAAAATTAGCTATGTGACTTCTGCTTTTTCCAATGAATTTAGCCACTTTTTCTTGGTCATAAGAAAATTCTTCTATAAGCCGTTGATAGCCACGAGCTTCCTCAATTGCATTAAGGTCACTTCTTTGAACATTTTCTACAATAGCAAATTCTAACGATTTTCGATCATCTACATCGGTAATAACAACCGGGACCTCGTGTAGTCCTGCTCTTTGAGCTGCTAACCACCTTCTCTCACCTGCAATTATTTCATATTTAGAATTGTCTTTATTTGATTTTCTAACAATAATTGGCTGGATAATGCCTCTCTCTTTTATAGAACCTGTTAAATCTTGTAGGCTGTCTTCATCAAATATTTTTCTTGGTTGAAATTTATTACTTACCAGGTCACTTATCGAAATTTTATTAATATTTACTTCGATTTTGGTTTCACCTATTAAGGATGACAATCCTCTGCCTAAACCTTTTTTTATTTTGGTTGTATCCATTATGCTGCGCTCCCTGCTATTTGCTCTTGATTAATAAATTCATCTGTAAAACTAAAATATGACTTACTTCCAAGACATAACTTGTCATAAATTAAAACTGGC
>MDTF01005492.1_pt1 | contig 13896 bp, 16 predicted proteins | sample 811191 | NCBI WGS metagenome assembly MDTF01 (sample SAMN05326649, study PRJNA326480) | marine metagenome | isolation source: seawater | place: Southern Ocean | collected 2011
AAACTATAAAAATTAAAGGGGCGAAATTTTCGCCCCTTTTTTTTTGCCTAAATAATGATATCTTAAATTTATGATACCTACTTGGATAATTATTCTTGATTACATACTTGGTATGATTATGTGGACCTTAATTGGTAGAGCTTTTATGAACATCTTTCAAAGGGAAGATTCTACTTTTTTCTTCATGAAAGTTTTTGTAAAATATACAAACCCAATAATAAAGTTATTTAAGTTTATCACTCCTAGTTTTTTATTTGGTGGCTTTATCTCACTTTACGTAGCTTGGTTTTTTTACCTTTTTAGATTTTATGCCATGCCATACCTGTTGGGCTATGATGTGTGGGGAATGCTTGCATTTCCTTTAGAAAGTGATTTTTCTAAACAGCTTTACCGCCTATTTTACTAACAAACTATTTTTTTGACATCATTAAAGTTTAAAATATACATATAAATATGAGCTCATTAATTAAAATATCACCTTCTATTCTTTCAGCAGATTTTAGTAAGCTAGGTGAAGAAATAATTGCCCTAGAAAAAGCAGGTGCTGACTATATTCATATTGATGTTATGGATGGACATTTTGTTCCTAATATAACAATAGGTCCTGAAGTTATTAAAAGACTAAGACCTATAACTAAACTTACATTCGATGTTCACTTAATGATTTCACCTGTAAATAATTTTGTTAAGGATTTTGCAGAAGCTGGTGCTGATATTATAACATTCCACCCGGAAGCAACTGAAGATCTTTTAAAAACTGTTAAACTAATTAAAAGTTTTGGAAAAAAAGTTGGTGTGTCACTGAAACCTGGATCACCAATTAATCTAGTTGAAAACTATCTGGATCAAATTGATTTAATTTTAATTATGAGTGTAAATCCAGGTTTTGGCGGTCAAAAATTTATGCCTGAAGTTTTAGAAAAAATGAAAATACTAAAAGATATAATTTATGAAAAAAAGCTCAATATAGATATAGAAATTGACGGTGGTATTAATTTTAATAATAGTAAAAAAGCAAAAGACTATGGAGCAAATATTCTTGTTTCAGGTTCAACAATTTTTAAAGAAAATAATGGAAATTTAAAAAAAAATATTCAATTACTTAGATCTAATTAATGTTTAGTTTAAAGGCTGCTTATTTTTACTTCATAGCAGTAAAAATTACTTTTTTTCGTTTCTTTAAAAAAATTTATTTTGCAACCACTTATTATAATAAATCTTTACAAACTAAACTACCTGAACAATTTTACTTTTACCCTAATTCATTTCTACTTTCTTCTTTTGTTAACCAGAAGATTTTTAATTTTAAACTTTCCCAAGTTAATATTGATAAATTTTGGACTAATCATATAGATGTAAAAGAAGAGAAAAATCTTAATAGTTTTTTTTGGCTAAATTTAATTAATAGAAAAAATGATGGGTTGGTAATACAAGAAATTATCTACATTTGGATAAGAGATAATGATAAATATAATAATAGAAACTGGCAAAATATAAATATTAGTAAAAGAGTTTTAGCATGGATACTTAATGCTGATATTATTTTAAATTATGCCGATAGAGCTTTTAAAAAAATTTTTTTTAATTCTATTATCAAGCAAGTAAATCATTTAAAAAATAATTTAAATTATGAAAATAATCCTATTAAAAAAATTGAAATTATTTCTACGATTATTCTCTCAGGACTTGTTTTTAAAGAATACAATAAAAATTTTGAACTGGGTATAAAAGAACTAAAAAGTATAATTGAAAATTTTTTTGATAAAGATGGTTTTCCAATAAATAGAAATATCTATGATCTTGTTCAATGTTCAAAATTTCTCGTTCTAATTAAAGAGTGCTGCAAAGATGCTCAAGAATATATACCTGATTATCTACATGATATTGTTGATAGGCTGATAGAATGTGTTTACTCCTTAAAAACCCCTTCAAATAAAAACCCACTATTTAATGGTGCAAGTGAATTTAAAATAGATTCTTATTTAAAGTATCTTGAAGGCCTAGAATACGAAATAAGTAATACAAAAAAAAGTGTCAATCAGATTCATATCTTAAAAGGTAAGAAGTTTTTACTTTTTTTTGATGTGGGGTCTCCACCTAAGAAGGAAAATTCTAGTAGCTACCAATCTGGTCCTCTATCTTTTGAATATTTTATTGATAATCGTAAGATAATAACTAATTGTGGGTTCGGAAATAAAATATCAAAGAAAGCAGAGTTAATTAGTAAACTCACTTCTGCTCAGTCAACTTTGTGTCTCAACGATTCATCTGTAACCAGGTTTGAAAGAAATAATCTAATTAACAATGTTTTTGGCTCATCAATAATTTCATCTTTCAAAGTTTTTGATTTCAATACTAATGAAGACCTGAGTTCTATATATATTTCAGCTAAACACGATGCTTATAAGAATAATTTTAATTATATTCATGAACGAAAAATAAAAATAAATAAAAAGGATGGAAATTTATCTGGTGAAGACAATTTAATTACAGATAATAATTATAAAAAATCAAATAATAATTACAATATTAGATTTCATCTGTACCCTGGTATTAATGCGGTACAGACAATAGATAAAAATTCAGTACTGATTCAAATAGAGAAAAATAAATCTTTAGTATTTATTGCTAAAGGTGAAAATATCTCTCTAGAAAAAAGTATATTTTTAGGTAGAAATCAAATAATTAATAATTCATGTATAACTGTTTCAGGAATATTAAAAAATAATGAAAATAAAAAAATTCATTGGGAGTTAAAAAGAAATAATTAAATATGCAACAAAAAATCAAAACAGCATTGATATCAGTTTCAGATAAAACAGATATTCCAATGGTACTTAAAGTTTTAAAAAAATATAATATTAAAATTATAAGTTCTGGTGGTACATACAAATATATTAAAAAATTAGGTTACGTATGCACAGAAATTTCTTCCTATACTGGTTTTAAAGAAATGCTAGATGGAAGGGTAAAAACTCTGCACCCTAAAATACATGCTGGCATTCTTCACGACAGAACAAACAAAAAACACTCTAAAGAAATGGTTAAGCAAAAATTTCTTTCTATAGATTTAATTATTGTTAATTTTTATCCCTTTCAAAAAATAGTGACTAGCTCTAGCAACGATAAAGAGATCATTGAAAATATTGATATTGGTGGTCCTACTATGGTGCGTGCTGCTGCTAAAAACTTTAAAAATGTTTTAATTATAACAAACAAGAATGATTATTTTGATCTAGTAAATGAAATTGAAAAAACTAAAGGTAAAAGTTCTCTAAATTTTCGGGAATATATGTCTAGTAAAGCTTTTGGCCTTACCGCCTATTATGATGCAATGATAGCTAATTGGTTTAATCGTAAATTGAACATAAAATTTCCAGAAAGAAAAACAATTTTTGGAAAAAAAATCAAAGAATTAAGATATGGTGAAAATCCTCATCAAAAGAGTTCTATTTACGTTAGTAACTACGATGACAAGGATCTTGGAATCTCTCAACTAAATGGCAAACAACTTAGTCATAATAATTATAATGATATTTTTGCTTCCTTAGAAATTTTATTATCTTTGGGTAAAAGTCCATCAACAGTTATTATTAAACATGCTAATCCATGTGGTGTGTCTACAAATAAGTCTGCCCTATCTTCTTTAAAGAATGCTTTTATGTGTGATCCTGTCAGTGCATTTGGTGGTGTTATAGCTTGTAATTTTAAAATCAATACAATGATAGCGAATGATATAAATAAAAAATTTTTAGAAGTTATTCTTGCTAAAGGTTATGAGAAAAAAGCGCTTAATATTTTAAAGAAAAAGAAAAATTTAAGAATAATAGATATTTCAAAATATAAACAGAAAAATAACACTGCTATAAAAACTTTTGATGGCTCATTTTTATTGCAAGATAAAGATAAGCTAATTTTTGATAAGAAAAACTTAAAATTTGTTACAAAGAATAAGCCAACTAAAAATGAATTAAAAGAAATAGAGTTTGCGTTTAATATTTCAAAGTATGTTAAATCAAATGCAATTGTTTTAACAAATAATTTTTCAACTATTGGAATTGGAGCGGGTCAACCAAGTAGGCTTGATAGTTGTAAAATTGCTATTCAAAAAGCAAAATTATTTCAAAAAAATAAAATTAAAAATTCGATAGCAGCTTCTGATGCTTTTTTTCCTTTTGCTGATGGAATAGAATCTTTAATATTAGCTGGTGTAAGAATTATTGTTCAGCCAGGTGGATCAATTAGAGATCGAGAAGTTATTGATGCTGCTGATAAAAAAAAAGTGAAGATGGTTTTTACTAATATCAGACACTTTAATCATTAGTCAAATTTGATCAATCTTTGCCGCTAGTATAAAATCACTTTCTGCCAGACCTTTTATTGCGTGAGTAAAAATTATAATTTTTGAGTATCCCCATCCAAAATGAATATCTGGATGATGTCCTTCTGTTTCTGAAATTAATCCCACTTGATTTACAAATTCTTGGCTTTCAATAAAGTTTTTAAATCTAAATTCTTTTTCTAAGAAAAAATTTTTAACATCATTACTTTTAACTTCCCAACCGTCCACTTTTTTTAAGTATTTATGAATTTCACTTTTGTCAAATGGTAGAGTATTTCCATCACAAGCTATACATTTTTTTTTATGAAGTTTTTCCATATTTATAATGGAGCGGGCAAAGGGATTCGAACCCTCGACCTTCTCGTTGGCAACGAGACGCTCTACCACTGAGCTATGCCCGCATTTATTTTCTTTATGCAATTTACCCCATAAAATTAAGAAAGCAAGATGAGTTGTTATAATTGTAATACAGCAGTAAAAAACAATAACCTTGTAAAGAGATATGTCAAATTTGTAACGATTTTTACTAGTAGAACCATCTACTATATACTGAGTAAAATGAATTCTAAGGCAAATTAGTTCTTGGGCTTTCTAAAATAATTTAACTAAAGTTTTGATTAATTTTATTTATTTATTTTTTTTTATTTTGAAATCTTAGTTGAACTAAATATATCAGATTAAAAAAAATATGTTTAATAAAATTAGAAAAATTATTCTGCCATTTAGACTCACCGTATATTCTATTGTTAAAAATGACATTTATTTTGGTTATATCTATATTATTTTTTAGACATATATAAAAAACATAAGTATCTAAAGTAGTCCACTTCATAGGCATATTCGTAAAATGTTTTAGAACATCTTTACTAAAAATTTTAGGTTGAGCATTAATTTCCTTTAAGTCATAGCCAAGAATTTTTGAGGCTAAAAATTCATGTATTCTACTCACAATACCAAAATAACCCCTGTTATTTGTTCTTACACCTTTTCCAAATATATTTTTTTTATTTTTTATCAAATTAAATAAACTAAAAAAATCTATTAATGGAGTCTGCAAATCTGCATGCGTCCATCCTATATAATCTCCTTGGGCAGTATCAAGACCTGCTTTTATTCCACCGCCATAACCTTGATTTCGAGATAAATTAATTTTTTTTATAATTAAATTTGAATTTTTTTCAATATTTGACCAATATATTACTTTGTCAATATTTTCTTCTGTTTTATCTGTAGAACCGTTATTAACAAATATTAATTCTTTTTTTATATTGCTGTCTGGTATATTTTTAAATTCTTCGTACAAATGGATAATATTAAGTTCTTCATTGTAACACGGAAGAATTAGAGAGAAATTTACAGACATCTACAAACCTAGCATATTTGCTCATATTCGTATAGTTTTTTAGTCTAGTAAAATATTTTTATCGATAATAAATAAAAAAGTAATAAATTTGTTAATCACCTTTATAAGGTTTATAAATTTAAATAATTATGAAATTAAAACTACCTAATATTATTCCAATTTTTCCTTTAAGTGGGGTGATATATTTTCCTAAAACTAATTTACCACTAAATATTTTTGAGCCAAGATATTTGGATTTAATAAATGACAGTATGAAATCGAATAAATATATGGGTATGATTCAATTAAAAAAAAATACAACTGATGTATATTCAGTTGGATGTCTTGGTAAAATAACAGAAAATAAAAAAACAGAGGACGGGAGAGTATTGGTTAATTTAATCGGTGTTACACGTTTTGAAGTAAAGACAGAGATTAATAATGACAAAGGTTATAGAGAATTTGAGGTGACATACGATAAATTTAAAGATGATCTTAGTGATATAAAAGAACAGCAAAAAAAAACCGACAAACTTAAAGAACTTTCCGATAAAACTAAATTTTTTTTTAAAAGAAACGGTTTGTTGCTTAATTGGAAAGAATTTGAAAAATTAGATCAAGATCAAAGAATAAATACTTTGGCTATGATTGCTCCTATTTCAAATGAGGAAAAGCAAACAATTTTAGAATCTGTTAATATACAGTCTAAAACAAAAACCTTAGCCGAGATAATAGAATTCTACTTATACGAAAAATCTGCTAGTAGTTTAACAATTCAGTAGTTAATTTGAAATTCCTTTATCTGATATTGTTTGACTTATTTTTTTAATAAATCCGAACTCACTAATATTATTAAGTATTATTTTTCTTATAGGAGAAAAATATTTATTATCCTTAAAAAAAATATTAGTTAAATTTATCCCTAATCCTAAAATGGTATTTTCTGGTTTTCTTGTTTGATAAAAATCATTTAATATTTGACTGTTCTTAAATAAAAGTCCGAGCTTTCCTGTTTTAAGCATTAGCTCACTTAATTTTTTAATATCTCTCAAAACTAAGTTGAATCCTTGACCGGCCATAGGATGTACAGAATGTAAGCCATCGCCTAGTATCAGTATGTTTTTTTTGAAATAATTTATTTTTAAATTTAAATGAATAGGGAATGTTTGAATATTTTTAATATTTTCAATTTTAATATTATTTAGTAATAATTTAATTTTTGTATTCAAAATTTTTTTTAATAATTTATTATTTTTTTGATAAAAATTATTACTAATGCTCCAAACTACTGAAAATAAATTTTTACTAAAGGGCAAAATTGCTAATGGTCCATCTTTTAAAAAAAATTGACTAGATTTATTAATTTTAGAATTATGTTTAATGACTGTAGTTAATGCTATCTCCTCATAATTTTTTTCTATCGATCTACCTTGTGTAATTTTGCTATACAACTTGGAGTTACTGCCAATACTCAAAATTATTAAATCATAAAAAAAGTTTTTTTTATTTATCATTACTGACCCGTTTTTGTAATCAATATTAGAAATATTTTTTTTTATTAATTTAATATTTTTTTTATTATATATTTGCTTAATGAGGTTTTTTTTTAATTCCATGTTTTGAAAAATATACATTGAATTTTTATTTTTTGGTTTAAAATTTAAGAAATTTTTAATATTTTTTTTGTCTTCATAAAATAAATTAACTTCTTTGCAGGGCCAAAACATATTTTTTCTTTTGAAATTAAGTTCTTTTTTTATAAACTGATAGCTGCTTTCTGATATCGCCGTTGTTCGGTTGTCCTTTTTTAATTTATTATTACTTTTATTGTCACTGTATAAATCAATCGTAATATTGTTATGACTTAAGATTACAGCTGCTGAAAGACCAGCTAAACCATCACCGATAATACAAATTTTTTGTGGCTTCATGCTTTAAAATTTTATCAATTTAATAAAAATGATACAAAGTAAATTAAATGATTCGTTAAATAAATAATGATTTATAAAAATATTACAGACTTTCTAAAGAAACGCACCATTGAATTAATAGGTTTAGCAATAATTTCGAGTGCTTTATTGCTGGCAGTTTCCTTTTTTTCTTATTCTCCTAATGATCCAACTCTTGTTTATGGAACCGAAAATGTTGTTATTAATAATTTACTAGGTATTTATGGAGGCCAGATTGCTGATTTTTTGCTGCAAAGTTTTGGTCTAGCATCATTTTTAATTTTAATTACAATCACAGTTTGGGGCATCAGTCTAATTGTCAAAAAAGAAATTAAAAAGGTACAATTTAAAATTCTTTATATTATTTTGTATCTTATATTTGTTTGTATTTCTGTCCACGCAACATTTAATAATTCTTTTTGGCTAATAGACAATGGAAACTCAGGTTTTGTTGGGCAAATTTTATATGACACTATTACAGATATTTTTCCAATTTTAAATAACGAATATTTTACTTTATTTTTTATCCTACTAAGTTTTATTTTCTTTTTTTTAGCCTCCAATTTTAATATTAAAAAAATTTGGTCTTTATTCAAAAATTTTTTAACAATTTTTAGAAAAGATAATTCTTTAACTAATCAATCAGCAACTATTATGCAACAAAATGAAAATATAACTCAAAGTGATCAATTAACGGAAACACCCCAACAAGTCTTCCCCTTTGAACAATCTGTGGATCCTATTGATACAAATATAAAACTTAAAGAATTTAAAAACTTTAAACTACCTTCGATTGATTTGTTAGAAAAAAATAGTTCTAAAATAAATTTATTAGATCAATCGAAAAATCTACCAGATAAAGAATTTATAGAAAAAATATTATTAGATTTTGGTATTAGCGGTAGAATCACAAAAATTAATAATGGCCCGGTAGTTAGTCTATATGAATTTGAACCTGCCCCTGGGGTTAAAGTATCTAAAATAATTAATCTGTCTGATGACCTGGCACGAAATACTAGTTCAACTTCTGCAAGAGTCTCTATTATACCTGGGAAAAATACTGTTGGTATTGAAATTCCAAATGAATCAAGAGAAAGTGTTTATCTAAGAGAAATTATATCTAATGAAAGATTTCAAAAAAATAATATTAAACTTCCAATAGCTTTAGGTAAAAGTATTTCAGGTATGCCTATAGTTGGTGACTTGACAACAATGCCTCATTTATTAATAGCTGGAACTACAGGTTCTGGAAAGTCTGTGTGCATTAATACAATTATAGTTTCTTTACTTTACAAATTAAATCCAGATTTATGTAAATTTATTCTTATTGATCCTAAAATGCTAGAACTATCCGCCTATGAAGGTATTCCTCATTTGTTAACTCCAGTTATTACCGATTCCAAAAAAGCTGCTTCGGCATTAGGGTGGACTGTAAGAGAAATGAACAGCAGATATAAACTAATGAGCAAAGAGGGTGTTAGGAATATTGATGGGTATAATGCAAAACATAAACTTAAAATGCCATATATTGTTGTAGTTGTAGATGAGATGTCAGACCTTATGCTTGTTGCTGGCAAAGAAATAGAAAACTATATTCAAAAACTTTCACAAATGGCTAGAGCTGCTGGTATTCATATAATAATGGCTACCCAGAGACCTAGTGTTGATGTAATCACAGGTACAATTAAAGCAAATTTTCCAACAAGGATATCTTTCAGAGTAAGTTCCAAAATAGATAGTAGAACTATCCTGGGTGAACAAGGCTCAGAACAGTTATTAGGCAATGGTGATATGCTATTTATGTCTTCGGCAAATAGAATAGTGCGTATTCATGGGCCCTATGTTTCTGAAAAAGAGATCGAAAAAATTACAAATGTTTTAAGAGCACAGGGGAAACCTGATTATATTGATGAGATTACTTTTAGTGAAAAAAACGATAATTACGAGCCACCATCAACTGATACAACAGATGAATTGTATAACCAGGCACTAGATATAATAAAATCAGAAGGAAAAGCATCGACAAGCTTCTTACAACGTAAACTACAAATTGGATACAACCGTGCTGCTAGGATTATAGATATGATGGAAGAAAAAGGAATAGTTAGTAAAGCAAATCATGTAGGCAAAAGGGAGGTTTTGTAAATATTGTTTAATAAGTTTCTTATACTTTTATTAATTTTAATAAATTTTTCTCTAAACTTAAATGGTAGTGAAAAAAAATTAATTATTAATCGCTTATAGATACTAAAAATATTACTTTTGATTTTAAACAACACACAAACAAAAAAAAAGAATTTGGCAAATGCATTCTAGTTTTTGACAATAAGCTTAAGTGTAATTATAATGATTCAACACAGAAAGAGATTTTGGTTAATGGTAAAACATTTGTTGTTAGTCAAAAAAGATATGATAAAGTTTATTTTTACCCTATCTCCAACACACCATTCGTAAAAATTTTAAATAAGAGCAATTTAATAAACTTAATTCAAAAATCAAATTATAAACTAACGAATAATATTGAACTAATATATACAGACAAAAATAATAAAAGAATAACAACCTTTTTTGATAAAAAAAATTATAATTTTATGGGATGGAAAGTGAGTGACTCTTTACAAAATAATATTTTTTTCTCTTTGAAAATTAACTCTATAAATAGTGAATTTGATCCTAAAATTTTTAAAATTCCTTTGCCCAACTAAAGTACAAAGTTTATTTCTTCTTCTTTAAAAATATTTAATCCTTTGGATAGATAGTTATTTAATGCATACCTATGGTCTAAGCTACAAGTATGTACCCGCAGTCTATCTACGTCATGAATAAAAGCATTTTGAATAATGTATTTTAATAAAAAAGAACCTAATTTTTTTCCTTGATGTTCTTTTAAAATACCCATTTGTATCAATTCCATTTCTTTTTTCTCCTCGTGATATTCTTGTTCGTAAAAGCCTACTAAATTATCATTTATTTTTAAAATTCCTGTTTCTAAATTTTTGTTTTCTACGTACTTTTTCCATTCTTTGTCAGACCATAATAATCTGTCCCTCCAAAAATGATCTTTACCAATTTGACGATAAAAAAATTTGTTAATATTAATATCCTTTTTATCTTCAGAAATAATTTGAACGTTAGCTGGAAAAACTATTGGCGTGATTATGCTTTTTTTTCTTTTAATTTCTAAAAAAAATCTTTGAACTTTTGGCATCCAATTAATTTAACTAACCATTTTACCAATTTTTTCACTACCAAAGATATGGTAGTGCAAGTGAGGCACTTCTTGTCCTCCATCTCGGCCAATATTACTAAGAATTCGGTAGCCATTTTCTTTACTGGAAATTTTTAACATTTCAACAATATGAGTGATTGATCTATTAAGTTCTAACATTTCTTTTTCAGAAGCTTCATGGTTAAAATGATCTAAATCAATATACTCACCTTTTGGAATAATAAGAATATGGGTTTTTTTTTGTGGGTTAATATCATAAAAAGACAGAACATATTCATTTTCGTACACTTTCTTGCAAGGTATCTCTCCCCTTAAAATTTTTGCAAAAATATTATTTTTATCATATTTCATTTTTTCCTATTCTTCTTTTCTTCAAGTCCAGATTCATTTTGTCTTTTTTCTAGTTCCTTAATTACGTCTATAAGTCTAATTCCTCTTGATTCAAGTGTAACTAAAAAATGATAAATTACATCAGCAGACTCATGAACAATATTACTATTATCTTTTATCGCATTAGAAAATTCTTCACTTTCTTCTTTGAATTTATTGAGGCATCCATTAAATCCTTTCGATAGCAAAAGAGAAGTGTAGGATTTTTCTATATCTTTACCTTTTTTAGATTTAATCTTTGTTGCTAATTCTAATAAAAAATTACTCATTACTTAATTCTAACTGGAACATCTTTAGATGCCAAATATTCTTTTGCTTGGTGAATGGTAAATTCTCCATAATGAAATATTGATGCGGCTAGAACTGCGCTTGCTCCGCCTTTTCTTATCCCTTCGTGTAAGTGTTCAAGATTCCCTACACCGCCCGAAGCTATAACTGGAATATTAACTTTGCTTGTTACACTTTTCAATAAATCTATATCATAACCTTTTTTTGTACCATCTTGATCCATTGAAGTGAGAAGGATTTCACCAGCACCATTTTTCTCTGCGTCTACTGCAAAATTGATGGCATCTAGTCCAGTTTTATTTCTACCACCATGAGTATAAATTTCCCATTTATCTTCTGATACTTTTTTTGCATCAACGGCAACAACCAGACACTGTGTTCCAAATTTTCTTGATGCTTCTTTTACAAAACTTATATCATTAACTGCAGCAGAATTTATTGAAACCTTATCAGCGCCAGCTAAAAGTAAATTTCTTATATTTTGTATTGATTTTATGCCACCACCAACTGTCAATGGAACAAAACATTTTTCGGCGGTTCTGTTAACTATATCAATAATTGTGTTTCTATTTTCATGAGTTGCTGTAATATCTAGAAAACAAATTTCATCAGCTCCACATTTATCATAATATTCTGCCTGCTCCACAGGATCTCCTGCATCTTTTAAATCAATAAAGTTTATTCCCTTAACAACTCTTCCATTTTTAACATCTAAACAAGGAATGATTCTATTTTTTAACATTAATTAATTTTACTTAAATCCTCTAACTTTATTTTATTTTCATATATTGCTTTACCTACTATTATTCCTTCAATATTTTGATTGTCACTAACAATTTTATTAATATCATTCATAGAACTTATACCTCCTGATATTATTACCGGTATATTATGCCTATTGGCTATTTTGTAACTATTTTCAAAGTTAGGACCTGTATTTGTTCCATCTTTATCTATGTCTGTGTAAATTAATCTGGATATATCATATTCTTTAACTGCATTTAAAAATTCAAAAATATTTATATTTGTTTGATCTTTCCATCCAGAAATTGCTATATCATTTTTCCTTGCGTCTAATGACAGGGCAATACTTCCGGGGTATTTTTTACAGCTTTTCTCTAAGAAAGATTTATCTTTAATTGCTGCTGTTCCTAAAATAATTTTATCAGAACCTATGTCTAATAATCTGGCTATACTTTTCTCTGACCTTATACCGCCTCCAATCTCTACTTTGAATTTAAATTTTTTTACAATTTCTTCTATGATTTTTAAATTAACTAGATTTCCTTCTAATGCTCCATCTAAATCAATAATATGTAAATATTCAAAACCTGCATTACTAAAAACTTCCGCTTGGTTAATGGGGTTTTCATTATAAATTTTTTCACTTTTAAAATCTCCTTTGGTAAGTCTTACACATTTACCATTTTTTAGATCTATTGCTGGAAAAATTTTCATATTTTTAAAAAACTTGTGAGTATTTTAATGCCTGTATCTTGGCTTTTTTCTGGATGAAATTGTGATCCATAAATGTTTTCTTGGCATACAGCGGCAACAATCTCTTTCCCATAATTAGTAGATAATGAAACTACTTCTTTGTCTTTAGGTAAAAATTCATAACTGTGAATAAAATAAGCATGGTTTTTATCTACAACACTTTTAAAAACTTCAGAGAATTTTTTTACGTTTAATTCGTTCCAACCCATATGTGGTATCTTTAAGTTGGATAAGCTAGGCTTTATTTTAACAACATCACCTTCAATCCAATTAAGTCCTGATGTTGCTTCTTCCTCGTAACCAGTAGTTCCAAATAGCTGCATCCCAGCACAAATACCATAAATTGGTTTTTTTTTAATTATTACACTTTCATTTAATTCTTCGTCTAGACCTTGAATCTTTTTGATCCCTTCCCGACATGCTTTAAAGGATCCTTGTCCAGGTAAAACTAGTTTATCTGTTTTTTTTATGTCGCTGATATCTGAACTTATTTTAATAATATAATTAAGGTTGTTTTCTGAATTTGCTTTTTCTATTGATTTAGCGATAGATCTCAGATTGCCAACGCCGTAATCAACAACTGTGATTAGCATTTTTTTAAATTTTGCCTTTTGTTGAGGGTATGGATGATTTAATTCTTTTATCTATTTCAAAAGCGTCTTTTAAAGATCTGGCTAAACCTTTGAAGCAAGATTCAATTTTGTGATGGCTGTTGTCACCATAAACATTTTCTATATGCAATGTAATTCCAGCCGATTGGGAAAAAGCTTGAAACCATTCCTTAAAAAGTTCCGTGTCCATCTCACCTAATTTTTCAACTTTTAAATCAACTTTCCAAATTAGATAAGGCCTATTTGAA
>MDTF01006642.1_pt1 | contig 13896 bp, 12 predicted proteins | sample 811191 | NCBI WGS metagenome assembly MDTF01 (sample SAMN05326649, study PRJNA326480) | marine metagenome | isolation source: seawater | place: Southern Ocean | collected 2011
AGGACTTGTTCATCGATTGCACGCCCTTGACGAAGCTCTAATCGAATTGGCTGTTGGGCCATCAACTCGTCGTTGTGTCGGCTATTTTGCCGCGCTCCTTTCTGCCCCGCTTCTTCTTTGTGCTCTAGCCCGCCATCCTTTAGATCATGATGTTCGATCAATAACGTGCCCCCATGCACAGCGACGAGACGCTGATCGCGGTCATTGATCAGTGGCCCACCGGACGCGCCGGGTCCGGTGGGACAATCGTGCAGCAGTAACTTTTTACTGTAGAAATAGGGTGTTGCGAGGCTCTTGCAGCCTCTGGCCATTCGCATTGTATCGGACGCGGCATGGTATCCGATCAGCGCCAGAGGTGTGGCCATAAAAGGCCCCTCGGTGACACTTGGAACTGGCTTTTGCTCTTTTATGAGTTTCAGCGCTGGCGCGTAGAGCCTCCGCTTGAGGGCGATAAATACCAGATCGCTCTCGCTTTGCTGAATCGCCGGCCGGTCACTAGAGGAAATAATCACTTTTGAAATTTGGCCAAAGGGCACGGCTGTAAAACGCGCATTATTACCTCGGTACCAACACGCTTTAAACCGCCGCTGTGTACGACGATCAAACAGTACGTGCGCCGCAGTCACGATGATTGAATAATCTTTTAGTCGGTGCTGAATATGGGCGCCGCTACCACGCACCGCACCATCACAAAAAATGCTCCCGCTCGCCTGTAGTAATTGATCTGACGTGAGAGCCTTACTTGCCAGGACGTCAGGTGCGCCACTTAACGCTGCAAGAAAAAGGGCTGAGCTCAACGTCGCTAAAGGACGCGCGTCTATTTCAGCGCCGGTTATTGCAAATCTCCCCACAACGCCTGCAAAATCCCCAGCGCGGCGATCGGAGCCGTTTCAGTGCGCAATACCCGCGGGCCAAGCCCTAGGGGTATAAAGCCCGCGCGCTCAGCCGCCGCCACTTCACTCGCCTCAAACCCACCCTCGGGGCCGACTAACAATACCACTCGGTTATCGATCGGCGCTCGTCGCGCGATCCCACGTTCACCGTGATGATCGAGAAGCAATTTTAAGCCTTGCTGTGAAGACCACAGCCACTCACCGATAGTTGCTGCTGGACGCACGTCTGGGAGTCGATTGCGCTGACACTGTTGGCAGGCGTTGATTGCAATTTGCCGCCAGTGTTGGTTTTTTTTAATTGCCCGAGCTTGGTTGAGCTTAACTTCACAGCGCTGGGTGAAGAGCGGAGTGATCTCTGCGACCCCAAGTTCGGTAGCTTTCTGCACCACAAGATCCATGCGTTCGCCGCGGGATATACCGATAGCCAGCTGGATGTGCAAGGGCGACTCTCGCTCGACTGGGTCGAACTCCTTGGCAATAATACGCGCCGACGTTTTACCGCTGGACTCTAGGAGTGCGCGATACTCGCCGCCGCGACCATCGAATACCACGACTTGATCGCCGTCAGATAAGCGCAATACCGAGCGCAAATAGCGCGCACTATGCGGATCTAGTTCCACCGGCACTCCGATAGCCAGAATTTGGTCTACATACAGTCGCGGAATACGCATGGCCATTGACTCAGGGTTGTTCGGTGAGGCCCAGATTTTGACACAATGCATCGATCACTGCGATATTATTCATGGTGTAAAAGTGCAGCCCCGGAGCGCCTCCCTCGAGCAGTTTGCGGCATAACTCGGAAACCACATCGAGGCCAAAACGCATTAAATCGGCGCTGTCATGACTGCGTTGTTGTAGTTGCTGGCGCAACCAACGCGGTATTTCAGCACCACAGCTATCCGAAAACCGAACCAGGTTATGGTAGTTGGTCAACGGCATGATGCCGGGAATTATCGGCGCACCAATCCCTTGTTTGGCGGCTTCATCGATAAATCTGAAATATGCATCGGGGTTGTAAAAATACTGGGTGATAGCGCGGTTGGCTCCTGCACGGAGCTTCTCTCCGAGCCAATAGACGTCGCGATCGTAACTCTCTGCCTCAGGGTGAACTTCGGGGTAGGCCGCCACCGATATATCGAAGTGAGCGCCAAACGAATCGCGTATCAATGCAACCAGTTCGTTGGCGTGGGTGAGTTGGCCGACGCCTGCGATACCCGACGGAAGATCGCCGCGAAGCGCAACCACCTGCATAATGCCTTTTTGGCGGTAGGCTTCGAGCGTTTTGACCAGTTCACCCGCACTGTCGCCACCGAACGACAGATGCGGTGCTGCATTAAAACCATCGGCTTGGATGGTTTCCACCAACTGCTGCGTCGACGCTCGAGTCGAACCACCGGCACCGTAAGTCACCGAGTAAAATGCCGGCTGATAGCGCGCAAGTTGCCGACACATATCGCTGATTTTCTGCCGTCCGAGATCACCCTTTACGGAAAAAAACTCAAAACTTATATGCGCTCCATCGAACATCGAAAATCCCTTTATTGTGGCTGCACGAATACGCTAGTATTTGTAGCTGTCGCTTTTGAATGGTCCGTTGACGGGTACTTTGATGTAATCCGCCTGCGTCTTGGTCAATTTGGTGATAACACCACCAAAACCACGCACCATGTGGGCGGCCACCTCTTCGTCTAGATGCTTTGGCAGTACTTCGACGCGCAGCATTGCCGCCTGAGTAGCGGCATCTTGGTCGGCAAATCGCTTGCCAAAAAGATCAATTTGCGCCAGCACTTGATTGGCAAATGAGCCATCCATGATACGGCTGGGGTGGCCCGTGGCATTGCCTAGATTGACCAACCTCCCCTCGGCTAATAACAACAAATGATCGGCACTGTCACTGTTGCGATAGACCTTGTGTACCTGCGGTTTAATCTCTTCCCAGCGCCAATTTGTGCGCATGTATTCCGTGTCTATTTCATTGTCAAAGTGACCTATATTGCACACCACGCAACCAGACTTGAGCGCGCTCAGTACGTCTGAGCCGCAGACGTTAAAATTGCCAGTGCTGGTAACCAGTAAATCGGTGCGTGCTAACAGCTGTGTATCGACGCCATTTTCGATGTCACCGTCGATGTAGGTGGATACCAGTTCGTATCCGTCCATACACGCTTGCATAGCGCAAATCGGATCTACCTCGGTGACCTTGACGATCATACCCTCCTGACGGAGCGATTGCGCCGAGCCTTTGCCAACGTCGCCATAGCCAATCACCAGCGCTTTTTTGCCAGCCAGCAGATGGTCTGTTGCGCGTTTAATTGCGTCGTTGAGACTGTGTCGGCAGCCGTACTTGTTGTCATTCTTTGACTTGGTAACCGAATCGTTGACATTGATCGCTGGAATTTTTAACTCGCCGTTTTCAAGCATTTCGTAAAGTCGAAGAACGCCGGTGGTGGTCTCTTCGGTCACGCCGTGAACCGAATCCAACACAGCTGGATAGCTCTGGTGTAGCATCGCCGTAAGATCACCGCCATCATCGAGGATCATGTTGGCATTCCAGGGTACGCCATCTTTGAGAATCTGTTGTTCAAGACACCACTCATACTCTTCTTCGGTCTCACCTTTCCAGGCAAAAACCGGGGTTCCATTGGCCGCGATTGCGGCGGCAGCATGGTCTTGAGTCGAAAAAATATTGCACGAGGTCCAGCGCACCTGCGCACCCAGTATTTCGAGCGTTTCGATCAATACCGCAGTTTGAATGGTCATGTGGATACAGCCGAGAATGCGCGCACCGGCCAATGGCTGTTGCGCGCTATATTTCTCCCGCAGGGCGATCAGTGCAGGCATTTCGGATTCGGCAATCGAAATTTCTCGGCGTCCGAATTCGGCGAGTTGGATGTCGGCAACTTTATAGTCTGGGGCTGTGGTGTTATTTTTAATGGTTTGCACTTGCGCACTCATGGTCTTTCCTCATATTTCAATTGAACGTTATTTAATACTACGCAATTTCTACTATTTGAGATGTTTCAAAGCGCTTTGCTAAGGACTTCTGCGCGGTCGGTTTTTTCCCAGGTAAAATTTTCCAGCTCACGGCCAAAGTGTCCATAGACAGCAGTAGGTCGGTAGATTGGGCGGCGCAGGTCGAGCATCTCGATCAAGCCGCTTGGACGAAGGTCAAAGTGTTCACGCACTAGCGCCGAAATCTCATGGTTGGGGAGTTTTCCGGTACCCATGGTATCGATGCTGATGGACGTCGGTTCTGACACCCCGATGGCGTAGGATATCTGGATTTCGCAGCGTTCGGCGAGCCCGGCGGCGACGATATTTTTGGCCACATAGCGTCCGGCATAGGCGGCAGATCGATCAACTTTGGTCGGATCTTTGCCGGAAAATGCACCGCCGCCATGATGCGCCATACCGCCATAGGTATCGACAATAATTTTTCTGCCGGTCAACCCACAATCGCCCATTGGACCGCCGATTTCAAAATTACCGGTGGGATTGATGTGGTATCGGGTCTCGCTATGCAGCCACTCGGCAGGCAATACGTCGGCGATGATCAACTCGCGCACCGCTGCCTGCAAATCTGCCTGGGAAATTGAGCCGGCGTGCTGGGTGGATAATACAACGGCGTCAATAGCGACCGGCATACCGTTGTCATACCTGAGCGTCACTTGGCTTTTTGCATCGGGTCGCAGCCAGGGCAGACTGCCGTCTTTACGGAGCTCGGCTTGGCGTTCCATCAAGCGGTGAGCATAGTAGATCGGCGCCGGCATTAGCGTCTCGGTTTCGTTGCTGGCGTAACCAAACATCAACCCTTGGTCACCGGCCCCTATGTCCTTGTCGCCATCTGCATCCACGCCGACAGCTATATCGGGGCTCTGCTTGCCAATCGCATTTAGCACCGCGCAAGAATTGCCGTCGAAGCCGAGTTCAGAATGATCATAGCCTATGTCGTTGATGACCTGTCTGACGATTGTTTCTAGGTCGACGTAGGTATCGGTACGAACTTCCCCAGCAATCACCACCATGCCGGTTTTAACCAGTGTTTCTACGGCTACGCGTGCGTGCGGGTCATCGCCGATGATCGCATCCAGAACCGCGTCGGAGATTTGATCTGCCATCTTGTCCGGATGGCCCTCGGAGACCGATTCTGATGTAAAAACATTGTAGCTCGACATGCTGGATCCTTAAATGGGTAAAAGTGCTTCGGTAGTGCCCCGTATCGGCGCTGCCTGTGGTTTGACAAACAGACGCAATTGCACGCGAAAACCGTTACGCTGTGCGAGGTAAAGGCTACTGCCGTCGACTAGGCCTGCGGAGCGGGCCCAGTCGCTCAATTGTGCCGGCTCAAAGCCCATCCAAAGGTCGCCGCAGGATTCTCTCGTCCACTGCTGGTTGTGGGCGCACAGGTCGGTGATCAAAAGTATGCCGCCGGGATTTAACAATGCAGCGCAGTCGGCAATGATCTGCGCTGGCAGCGGGTTATGGTGGAGGACCATATTCATAGACAGGCAATCGGCTTGCAGTTTGAGCTTTTTAGCCAGCGTAGTGTCACCGTGTAACAGTTGGATGTTGGGCAGGTCTTGCGATGTCGCTCGCTGGCGGCATTGTTCGAGCATCTCCGCCGAGCTGTCGAGCGCAATTACCCGCTTAAAGGCGGTCGACAATTTGCTTAAAAATTGCCCATAACCGGGCCCAATTTCTACTGCTATTGAGCGATTAAGCACACTTGTGTCGAGGAGATTTTCAACCCCCTCACCATAGTCAGACCAACTCGCTATCAGATCTTGATTGGCTTCAAAACGGGTCGCATTGGCGTTAAAAAATTCCACCGAGGCCGCCGATCGCTCCGCGTTGATGCGATCTAATTGAGCGCTGATTACATCGCTCAGCGATAGACGATCGAGGCTTTTAAAGAGCATCGCCTGCAGTTCTTGTAGCTGTTCATGGGGATTGCACAAATTACGCCGGTAAAACAGCGTGGTACCTTCACGGCGCTTAGAGACGAGACCGGCACTGGCCATGATTTTTAGATGATGGCTCATTGCCGACTGGCGAATATTGAATACCTGACAGAGTTCCAGAACGCCGTACGAATTTTGTTGTAATACCCTAAGGATTTGCATCCGCAAGGGGTCGCCGGCCGCCTTGCACAGCTGGGTTATCTGCGCGGTGGGGATATTGTCAGCGAGAATTGTCGACAGATTTGACATGCGCGCATGTTAGCATAATATATTTATATATAAAAATATTTTTATATATAAATTGGGCGTGTTGCTGACAACTAATAGGGATCTTTTTGCAGCGGCTTTATCCCTTGGTTAAGGTGATATTGGTTTACTGGCAAGGCGGTCTGAGCGACAATAGCAGGCTTATCCTGACGCATTTGGAGTAACTGTCTATGGCCTCTCGTAGAGACCTCGCCAACGCTGTAAGAGCCCTGAGTATGGATGCGGTACAACGCGCTAACAGCGGTCATCCCGGAGCCCCGATGGGCATGGCAGATATTGCCGAAGTACTTTGGAACGACTACTTGCAACACAACCCCCAAGACCCCAGCTGGATCAATAGAGATCGTTTCGTGTTGTCTAATGGTCATGGATCAATGCTCCTATATGCGCTGCTTCACCTAAGTGGCTACGCTCTCTCGATAGACGATTTAAAAGATTTTCGTCAGCTCCACTCAAAGACGCCGGGACATCCAGAATACGGTTACGCGCCGGGTGTAGAAACTACCACTGGGCCACTGGGTCAGGGGATTGCCAACGCAGTGGGTATGGCGTTGGCCGAGACTACCCTAGCCGCGCAGTTCAACCGCCCCGGTCACGATCTGGTAGACCACTACACCTATGCATTTTTAGGTGATGGCTGTTTGATGGAGGGCATATCTCACGAGGTGTGTTCGCTTGCGGGAACACTCAAATTGGGAAAACTCATCGCCTTTTACGACGACAACGGTATCTCTATTGATGGACAGGTTGAGGGTTGGTTTAGCGACGACACGGCGGGTCGGTTTGCCGCCTATGGCTGGCAGGTTATACCCGCGGTTGATGGACATGATAGTCAGGCGTTGTCTACTGCAATTGAGTCGGCGCGCGCTGACTTGCACAGGCCTACATTGATCTGTTGCAAAACCATCATTGGTTTTGGCTCGCCGAACAAACAGGGTAAGGAAGATTGTCACGGTGCCCCGCTTGGCGTTGACGAAATTACCTTGGTTCGCGAGCAGTTGGGATGGGCCCATGGGCCCTTTGAAATTCCCGATAGTCACTACGCAGGTTGGGACGCTAAGGCGCGCGGCATTGCTGCACAGGCGAAATGGACCAAGCGATTAAATGAGTACCGCGACGCTTATCCAGAATTGAGCGGCGAGTTCGAGCGCCGGATGTCGGGCCAATTACCGGCGGAATTCGACGCCGCAGCCGACGCTTACATTGCAGCCTGTCAGGCGTCGATGGAAAAAATTGCCTCGCGCAAGGCGTCGCAAAATAGCCTCAACGCCTATGGCCCAATGCTACCTGAATTGCTCGGCGGTTCGGCAGACTTAGCGGGGTCGAATTTGACCATTTGGTCGGGTTCTAAGCCGATCACCGCAGAAGACGCCAGCGGCAATTACATTTATTACGGGGTTCGCGAATTCGGCATGAGCGCGATCATGAACGGTATTGCACTGCATGGTGGCTTCGTTAATTACGGCGCCACCTTTCTTATGTTCATGGAGTACGCCCGCAACGCTGTGCGCATGGCGGCACTGATGAAGATTCAGAGCATATTTGTCTATACCCACGATTCTATTGGACTGGGTGAAGATGGCCCCACGCACCAGCCGGTAGAGCAACTCAGTGCTTTGCGCGCGACCCCGAATCTGCATACCTGGCGACCTTGCGATACTGTTGAGTCGGCGGTTTGCTGGAAGGTGGCACTGCAGCGACGGGATGGTCCGAGTGCCTTGGTGTTCAGTCGCCAGGGTTTGGCACCGATGGCGCGCGATAGCGCTCAAGTGACCGCAATCCAGCGCGGTGGTTACATATTGCGCGATTGCGCGGCGCCGCAGGCGGTGGTTATCGCCACCGGTTCAGAGGTCGATCTTGCGGTGCAGGCAGCAGCACAATTGGCCGAGCGCGGTGTTAGTGTGCGGGTCGTCTCGATGCCCTGCGCAGAACTTTTTGACGCCCAAGATGCGGCCTATCGGGAGTCGGTTTTGCCGAGCGCGATCCGCGCTCGGGTAGCTGTCGAGGCGCTCCATGCCGATTACTGGTTCAAGTATGTGGGTCTAGATGGGCGAGTCGTCGGCATGCGCAGTTTTGGTGAATCAGCGCCCGGCGGAGAATTGATGCAGGAATTTGGGTTTACTGTGGAAAACGTCATTGACCGCCTGCTCGAGGTCATCGTTTAGTGCTGCGAGTCGCGATAAACGGTTACGGGCGAATTGGTCGCTCGATCTTGCGCGCAGTGTATGAATCAGAAGCTCGAGGTTTGCTGCGCATTGTGGCGATCAACGAACCGGCGGATGCGCTTACCATCGCCCATTTGACTCGGTATGATTCAACGCATGGACGTTTTTCGGGTAGCGTGGAGTTACAGCAAGGGCGCTTGCACATCAATGGAGATGCGATCGACCTATTCGCTGGCGAGCCGATAGAAAATTTGCCTTGGGGTGAGCTGCGGGTGGATGTGGTACTCGAGTGCAGCGGTGCGTTTTCGGATCGCCAGACTGCCGAAAAGCACCTAAGCAGTGGCGCTGGGCGGGTACTTTTTTCGCAACCGGCGGAATCCGATGTCGATGCCACGGTGGTATTTGGCGTCAATCATCATCACCTCGATGGCACCGAGCAGGTCATATCCAGTGCCTCTTGCTCGACCAATGCGGTGGTGCCGGTTATTAAGGTACTGGATGACGCCTTTGGGGTCGAAGGCGGGGTCATCACCACCATTCACTCGGCAATGAATGATCAACCGGTTATCGATGCTTATCACCACACCGATCTTAGAAAAACCCGTGCCGCTATGCAGTCGATTATTCCGGTTGAAACCGGTTTGGCGCGAGGGATAGACCGTCTGTTACCGCATTTAACTGGACGTTTTCAGGCCCAGGCGATGCGCGTTCCAACCATCAACGTGTCGGTGATTGATTTGTCGGTAATGCTTGGTGCAACGGTCGATGTAGACAAAGTTAACCGCTGTCTGGAACACGCCGCAAAGCATGCATTACAGGACATTTTGGGCTATACCGAGGAGCCGTTGGCGTCCTGTGATTTTAACCATGACCCCCGTAGTGGGATTCTCGACGCCAGCCAGACGCGAGTGAGTCAGCAGACTCTAGCCAAAGTCTTGGTATGGTTTGACAACGAGTGGGGCTACGCCAATCGGATGCTAGATACCTTGTTATATTGGTTTCAACTACCCAGTATTAATCGTCAACAGGCACTGGCCAACCGATGAAGATGCGTTTGATGGTCGACCAAGATCTGCGCGGTAAGCGCGTGCTTATCCGCGAAGACCTAAACGTTCCCTTGGCGGGTGAGCGAGTTGCTAGCGATGCACGGATTCGCGCAGCGGTGCCGACAATCCGCCACGCGATAGACGCCGGCGCGGCGCTAATTTTGATGTCCCATCTGGGACGTCCGACCGAGGGTGAACCCTCGCTTGACCTGTCCTTACAGCCCGTGGCTGACCGTCTCGCAGAACTCATCGGCTATCCGGTTCGACTGGTGTCGCGCTGGCAACAAGGGTTGGAGGTGGCGCCAGGCGAGGTTGTGTTGCTGGAGAATGTGCGCTTTAACCGCGGTGAAAAGGCCAACGATGAGCGCTTGGCGAGAGCCTATGCCGAGTTGTGCGATATTTTTGTGATGGATGCCTTCGGTACCGCTCATCGGGCGCAGGCGTCGACCTATGGTGTTTCGCTCTACGCACCGATCGCCTGCGCGGGGCCACTGTTAGCTGGAGAGCTCACGGCGTTAGACCGCGCGCTGTCGAGTCCGCAGTCGCCGGTTGCGGCTGTTGTCGGCGGATCTAAGGTGTCGACTAAATTGTTGGTGCTGGAAACCCTGGCCGAGCGCGTTGATCAACTAATCGTCGGTGGCGGCATTGCCAACACTTTTTTGGCGGCCGCCGGAAAGCCGGTGGGCAAGTCGCTCTGCGAGACCGACTTGATACCCGTCGCTCAAGCGCTGATGCGCAAGACCAACATCCCGTTACCAACCGATGTGATTGTCGCCCGCGAGTTTGCAAATACCAGTCAGGGACAGATTAAATCGGTGGATCAGGTACTGCCAGAGGAGATGATTTTGGACATCGGTCCGGAATCGGCGGCGGCGATTGAAAAAATTATCGCCCAGATGGGTACGATTATATGGAATGGGCCGCTCGGCGTTTTTGAATTTGATCAATTTGGTCAGGGCACCCGCCGACTGGCCGAGGCGATTGGCCGCAGCCGAGGGTTTTCCATCGCCGGAGGTGGCGATACGCTGGCCGCTGTAGAAAAATACCAAGTAGGCGAACAGATTTCTTACATTTCGACCGGTGGGGGCGCGTTTTTGGAATATGTTGAAGGCAAGCGACTGCCCGCCGTCGAGGTGCTGATCAACCGCACTCTTTAGGTGTTGGTAAATAGTTTAAAAATTATGGAGCGCGATTTATGGCACTGATTTCATTGCGACAATTACTCGATCATGCAGCGGAACACAGCTACGGTGTGCCGGCCTTTAACGTTAATAACCTCGAACAGATGCGTGCCATTATGATGGCCGCTGACGAGACCGATAGTCCGGTTATCGTGCAGGCCTCTGCGGGCGCCCGGAAATACGCAGGCGCGCCGTTTTTACGGCACTTGATTCAGGCCGCGATCGAGGAGTGGCCGCATATTCCGGTGTGCATGCACCAAGATCATGGTACCAGCGCGGCGGTGTGCCAGCGCTCTATCCAATTGGGCTTTTCATCGGTGATGATGGACGGCTCTCTCGAAGCGGACGGCAAGACCCCCTCGAGTTACCAGTACAACGTTGCCGTCACTCGTGCCACTGTCGAGATGGCGCATGCTTGCGGCGTCTCTGTCGAGGGCGAATTAGGCTGTTTAGGCTCCCTCGAGACTGGGCAGGCGGGTGAGGAAGACGGTGTCGGCGCCGAGGGTACGCTGTCGATGGAGCAGATGCTCACCGATCCCGAAGAGGCAGCGGATTTTGTCGCTAAAACCGATGTTGATGCCCTGGCGATTGCCTGCGGAACCTCGCACGGTGCCTATAAGTTTAGCCGCCCGCCAACCGGTGACATTTTGGCGATCGATCGGATTAAAGAAATCCACCGGCGCATCCCGAACACCCATTTAGTGATGCATGGTTCGTCGTCGGTGCCACAGGACTGGTTGGCAGTGATTAATCAGTTCGGTGGGCAAATTCCGGAGACCTATGGTGTTCCGGTGGAACAGATTTGTGAGGGCATTAAATACGGGGTGCGAAAAATCAATATCGACACCGATCTGCGACTCGCATCGACGGGCGCTATCCGTCGCTATCTGGCCGAGAATCCGGCTGATTTCGATCCGCGGGCGTATTTAAAGCAGTCGATCACTGCGATGCAGCAGATCAGTAGCGCGCGCTATCAATCGTTTGGCACTGCTGGCCAGGCGGCCGGTATTCGAGCACTATCGCTCGACGCTATGACCGCGCGCTATCAGAGCGGTGAACTTGCCGCGACCATCGCCTGAAACCGGCGCATTGTGAAGGATGGAGCGCGGTTTAAGTGCTCGCTGATTAAAGTTGGCGGTCAGCCGATAAAATGCTTTCTTGTCATGTAGGGATGATCAGGCCCAAAAAGCATAATCCGTCGATTTTATGGGCCGCTCTAAATAAATCAAAAGTTATAACGCGCATTAAATTGCGCTGCATCGCTGTTTTCGCTCTTCTCATAGCCGACGCCGAGGGATATTTTCTCGGTGATAAAATAGTCGGCAACGAAATACCCGGTTGTTTCGGTGTGGCCGTAGATGTCGATGTATCGAGCGCCCACCTGTAATTCCAGCGATTCGCCGGCCATTCCGCGAACTCCGAGCGTCAATTCATAACCATGTTCGCGCCCACCGAGAGTCAATGCAGGGTCAGCGTCACTGTTGTCTTCGGTATGCGTTGGGTCGAACGTGAGTTTGGCATTGGCGTAGACCACTTCGGTGATTAAGTCCGTGCGATTACCAAGCGCAGCATGAAAGCCGACGCCAAGCCTTTGGCGCTCGCTGTCGACATTGGCATAGTACAAATCTACGTCGCTCTTGGCGTGGGCGGCGGTGAGGTAAAACTCGTCGCTGAATGCAAAGCTAGCAGCGACGCCAAAACCATCGCTGTCACGATGATCAATTTCTCCACTGGCCCCATTCAGGCGCACATAGGTATAGGAAAGATCGCTGTTGGCGTTGGCACCAGAATCGGCCACTGCGGTCATAGAAAAAATATAAAGGTGTAATGCCAGGCTGATAATGCTGGCGAGTCGAACAGTGTTTGTCGGGGTCATGTCAATTTCCTTATTGTGGTTTAGGCGTTGAGAGAGCGCCCAGAATGTTCTCGGTTGATCGCCGTTAGTTGAATCACCGGCGACGGTATAATCTCTGTGGTTGTGCATTCCAACATCTGTTAAATAGAGTAGATCGGCCGTGCCGCAACGATTGCCTTTAGCATCTATCCGGTAATTTGGCATCTCCTGGATAATTTCAAAGAACAAGGAGGGCTTGTCATGTCATTAATACCGCCGGCCGTCGTCGATTAAAAGTTGAAGCGCGCACTCACCGACAATGCCCTGAACTCTTCGGTGCCCTTTAAATAGTTCAAATCGATCGAAAAACCGGCGAAACTAAAATAGTCAGCGCCGATGGTCTAGGTTGTTTCGTTACCATCGCCGATATCGGTATGTTGCGCGTTTAAAGCTAACGCCAGTTTCTCTGCCGGCATAGCACACACCCCTAACGTCATTTGGGCGCTCCCGTAAGTCGCTTCGGCGATAAAGTCGACGTTGCTGGCGATGGGCATATGAACGCCACTACCGCCCCAAATACTTATATTTCAGGATCCAAATAGTCTCGCTCGGCATCCACCTCGGCGCGCGCGTAAAAGGCGGAAAGGTAGACATAATCGGCAACCGCTAGACTGGCAATCCCGCCGTATAGATCGGTGTCGAGGCCTTTGAATTCGCCTGTGCCTGCGCCTCTGCCATAGCCGCAACGCACATAACTGTAGGACACTTCGCCTGGGGTTTGATCCTTGGAGTAATAACTGCCGTGGTCTGTCAAGGCCACGGTCGGCAGCGCCGCGAGAGCCCATGCGAAAGTTAGCGGCCGAGCGAGTGAAATGATCCTTGTTTTTTGCACGTTTCTTTCTTAATGTGTTTTTCGAGTAATCTGCCCTTTGCAGTGAAGACGAAAAATACTAACCTACCGGGTAAATGCTAAATAATCTGCCGCCGGTATAAGACGACTAAAAAACTGCCGCCAAAATCACTCGCCGCTCTGGGTTGTACGCTGACATTTGGTTGAGCATTTGCGGATTTGGGCTTTGGGCTTGGGCTTGGGCTTGGGCTTGGGGCTTAGGGCTTAGGGCTGGCGGTGCGATACCCGTGCGGTTATAAATAGTACTTGGCTAGTGACAGTGGGCTGATGACGAGGTGCAGGCGGATACTTTGCGCAACACCGTCCGCGAGCGGTTATGACCCCTCTCGAGTAGCGCGTGTTTGATGTTTGCCGGGGGTGCTATTCACAAGCCGTCGAACCGATCGCCGATAGATTGTTCAGGGATTCTAAAGGATGTGGCGGCGCCTGCAAACGAGTGTACTTTGCAGGCGCCGCAGTTAATTAAAAAATGTAGCGCGCGTTCAGCGACACTGTATTGATGGCGCTGGCGCCCTGTAAGTAATGTAAGCCAAGAGACACATCTTTTGAGATAAAATAGTCAGCGCCCATAGTCAGAACCTTTTCATTACCATCGAAAATGTCAACATACTGTATGCCCAGACCTATTTCGATTTTTTC
>MDTF01003967.1_pt1 | contig 13895 bp, 2 predicted proteins | sample 811191 | NCBI WGS metagenome assembly MDTF01 (sample SAMN05326649, study PRJNA326480) | marine metagenome | isolation source: seawater | place: Southern Ocean | collected 2011
ATGTACTAACCCTGACGCTACTAACTATAATGTAGATGCGAACACTGATGATAGTACTTGTGAGGTTTCAGGATGTATGGAATCTTGGGCGTTAAATTACAACGAAGATGCAACGCAAAGTGATCAAACAATGTGCATATCTGTACAGGCAGATTGTATGGATGCGTGGTCATGTAGCCCTAATTTACAGTATGCTACTGTAAACGGTGATTGTCGTTTTACAGTTGATTATTTAGACTGTTATGGAAATTATTTGGGGTGTACTGATGCGTCAGCATTTAACTATAATGCATTAGCAACTAATCATGACGCATCTTGTCTTTACTACGGTATAGGATGTATGGATGTTTTTTATTCTGAATTTAATCCTGAAGCAGCGTCTAGTGATTCATCGTGTAATACAAGTATTTCTACACCAAAGTTTTCAAATCAAAATAATATTGCTGCAGGATTCGAACATAATTTGATTTTAAATGAAGAAGGGAAAGTCTCCTCTTATGGAAAAGATTGGGGGAGCTATTTTATTGATCATGGTAATTATTTGTGGACTAACACAAAATCCTCTACAATAAATATTCATCCAGAATATATGACAAATGTAATCGCTGTATCAGCATCTTTATACAATAGTTTAGTTCTGCACTCAGACGGTAAAGTTACATATTGGGGAACTAATGATGCTAAAAAGTTTACTTCATTAACTGAAGAGGGACCCGATGGTTATCCTGATGGATATCATCTTGACGATATGGGGCAAAGCCCTACCTCTAAGACTGTATCAGAGCTATCAAGTGTAATTGCAATAAGTGCTGGGTATCTGGGGGGGATGGCTTTACATCAAAATGGAACTGTATCCTCATGGTCTGATCTCGATTTTGGACAGACCAATACAAATGACTTAGCAAATATTGTCGCAGTATCTGCAGGAAGATATCATTCTTTAGCTTTAAAAAGTGATAGTACTGTTGTTGCTATTGGTTGCGAGGAAAAAATGATCTCTTATCAATACTCTAGTATAACTGAGGGTGATTTTAATCAGTGTACTATTCCCGAAAACCTGTCTAATGTAGTCGCAATATCTGCAGGAGAGAAACACAGCATTGCTCTTCTAGCTGACGGTTCTGTTGAAGCTTGGGGTGATAATTCGGAATCTCAGATTAATGTCCCCGATGATCTTATTGATGTAGTCGCAATATCTGCAGGAACATATCATAGCCTTGCTCTTCTGTATGATGGTACTGTTAAAGCCTGGGGGAGAAACACTAATAATCAATGTGACGTAAGTGAACTTGTTGATGTAGTAGCAATATCGGCAGGAGATGTACACAACCTGGTCCTTCTATCAGACGGCTCTACCATATCTATTGGCTTAGATGAGAATACGGCAGACCCGAATTTTAATTGGTCTGGTTTATCTACCGTTATGGGGTATGGTGGATACACTAACCTAGATGATGCATCAATGCCTAGTTTAAATGATGTAATGGTTTATGGTTGTGATGATAGACCAGAAGTAAATTATTTTAAAAATCCAATGAAAATTGATAGTGATGCAATTGAAATAGCCTACATTGAAGGTGAGGGTGTTAAATTGTCATGGCCTGATTTTTCTCATTATACTCAATCTTCAGAATACTTTAAAATAGATAATGATACTGAAGTTATATCTCATTATTCAATTTATAGAGATGAAACTTTAATAGATGAGTATATTCCAAACATTGTTACATCAGACGTGATGTCCAATGAAATAATAATTGAAAATGAAAAACAAGTATATATTGACAATAGTGGTTTTGAAAATTGTCGAACATACATTTATAAAATAAGAACTCATTATTGTAATAAACACGAAGATTCCCAATCTCCTAGCGTTACCATAAATCAAACAATTGGAGAGGTGTTTTCTTCTGACTCCATTGGCGTTACCGGGATTAAAACACTTGAAGTTTCCAAGGGTTATTATTCGGAAAATATTAAATTGACTTGGGATAACAATCACAATGAGTTAATTACCAAATTTGTAATTAAAAGAAGATTTCTTAATTTACCAGGAGAGGATTTAGATTCAGAATGGGTTTTCTTAGATTACACAAATAATAGTCAGCATACATATGTTGATAATTATGCAGAAGCCAATAGGCTGTATGAATATAAAGTTTCTGGAGAAATTATCTGCGGTCCCATCACCACTTATTATCCGAGTAATATTGATGTAGGATTTAGAATGCCTGAAAGTTTGGTTTCAGGGCAAGTAGGATTTTCAGGAGGTACTGCAGTAAAAAATGTTAAAGTTAAAGTTGAACCTTCGTCAGCACAAATAAATAATTCGATTAAACTTTCTACAAATCAAAATTTAGATTTTTCAAATCTATTTGATTCTACTTTTACAGACTTTACATTTTCTTTTTGGTTGAAAGAATCAGATGTTGCTGAGAATAATGAACCAACATTGATGTCTTCAGATGAGATTCAAATTTACAGAAGTAATAATAATCTTAAACTTTCTAATTATGTTGACCCACCCGAAGCTTTTCCTATTGATAATGCTGCTCTCCTTAATTGGAATAATATTACATTAGTTTTTAAATCTCAAGACACATTAAAATTATATTTAAATGGAATAAAAGTAATCGAACTTGATGTTGCTAATTATCAGCATATTTCTAATGTTGTTTTGGGCGGTAATTCCACTAATAATTTTGAAGGATATTTTGATGAATTGAGATTGTTTAGTCTCCCAATGAATGATTCTTCAGTATTTGAACTCTTCGATAAACATATAAGACGAGAACATGAGAACCTACTTGCACTTTATCATTGTGATGAAGGTTCTGGGGATTCTATTTATGATGTATCCAAAAAACAAAATGGAAATTTCAACAAAAATCACGTTTCCTTAGATGATAATGTCACATTTTCGGATTCTAGCCCAAGCTCAAACCAATTATCAACTTATGATTTAACAGATATAGATGGAAATTATATGGTTGAAGCAGTTCGTTACAATGGTAGTGGGAATAATTTCACTATAACTCCAATGACAACGGCTCCTTTTTACATTACTCCTCATGATTTTGAGCCATCTCAGAGGGTTGTGTTTTTAGGCGATCAAATTTCGACAAGTAGCGATAAGAACTTTATGGATATATCTTCATTCAAAGCCTCTGGATTTGTTTATTACAATGATTTGGCTACGGAAGATACTATAAATAGTTCATGTCCAGTGAAAGACGTAAACATATACGTTGACGGTATTCCTGTGTCCTATAACGACGAGCTTGTTTCCACAAATAGTGAGGGTTATTTTGAGGTTGATGTACCTATTGGTTATCATAAAATATCAGTTCACAAAGAAGGTCATGATTTCTATAATGAGGGTAAATATTGGGATACGTTTCAAGACCAAAAATCAAACATTTCATTTATCGATGTTTCTACAAGAACTATTAGAGGTCGTGCCGTTGGAGGCTTACTTGAGTCGGCTATAACGATAGGTTTTGATTTATCGGAAAATAATATTGGTAAGGCGAAAATCAACTTCACCTCCCAACTAGGTGGTGGTTGTTCTGTCGGTTCTGTAGAAACAGATCCGATTTCTGGAGAATATGAGGTGACATTATTGCCAGAAATTTACACTGTAGATTTTGGTGCTTCTCCAACTACATATCCTATTTCTTCTAATGCTGAAATAAGTTTTGGCACCCAAGACGTTCTTGATTTATCTGATGCTTCCATCTCGAAGGACACTCTTTATCATCCCGATGATGCTTTGCAATCTGTGTATTTACATTTACAAAGAGATTTTATTTACCGAACCAAACCAATTATTAAAGTTACTGATATTGATGGCAATGATTTTATTGGAGATAAATCTATAATATTGGCTGATGAAGCCTTTAGTTTAGAGAACCACTATAACGAGAATAATACCCATGCATTTGGTAGTCCAATATTAAAGTTTGCTAAAACCTATTCTCTTAAGATTTCTGTAGAAGAAGAGTATGTAAATAAGGATGATAATACAAATCATGTATTTTCTAAAGTTCCAGTGGTAGATGAAAATGACGAAATTGTTATTATTAATTCTTTATCAGGTTCTCCAGAAATATTATCACTAATAAGTGATACAATTGATTATTCTTTTGTTGCTGGATATCCAGAAATCAATTCGCCACATATTAAGACAATGACTATCGTAGTAGAATCGAATGGATATGTAGAATCTTGGGATGCCTTTCCTGATGATGAAGGTAGAGGTAATTTCGAAGGAGTTATTCTTGGTTCTGTACCTGTTGTAGGAAGTGATTTCTTCTCTGCGGGTCCACAAACTGTTAACTTTGTATTAAGAGACCCTCCTGGAGATGGATCCTATGCTATTTTAGAAGAAGGATTTTCGAATGAAACAAAGACTATAATGTACTCCAACTCAGAAAATACGAGTAACGGTACTGGTGGTTTTTTATCTATTGGCCCTGAATGGAATCTCACCACAGAATTAAATACACCATTCTTTTCTCTTGGAACGGGGACTTCGATAAACGTAGTTGCAGAAGGTGGCTTTGATCTTACCAGAGAAACTAATGTAGCTTCTGACCACATAGTTTCTACGAAAACGACCTTTAATCAATCCTTCCAAACGAATGCAGATGCTAATGCACTTACATTTCATGGGGGTGACTTATATGTTGGGGAATCTAAAAATATGATTTTTTCTCAAACCCACAAAATAGAAATACTTTCAGATGACGAGTGGCTAGACGATGAATCAAATATCACAGGTAGTTCTTTGACAATATCTGATGTCTCTTATAAACTTGGAAACACCATGGGGGTTCAAGTAAGTCCTGCCAACGATGGTACTTTTATCTATAGCCAAGATCACATCATTAACTTCTTGATTCCTGACTTAAAATTTGTTCGTAATAATTTTTTGCAAACAAACGAAAAATATACAGCGATTTTTACTGATGTAATAGATGAGAAATATGGACTAAGTAATGATGATCCTTTATGGAATTCAGTAGAAGAATACCCAAGTTATACATTTAACCCATCGGTTACAGATGTCGGGGAATTTCGAGTAGATTCTGTTAAATGGATAAATCAACAAATTAAACTTTGGGAAGATGAAATTAGCGACAATGAAAAGGAAAAGATAGATGCAGTATCTAAATATCAATCATCAGATAAGAGAAAGACTTTTGCATTGAGTTCTGGTGTTACCTATTCCAGTGAGTCAGTTACAGATTCAATTTCTGTCAAATCACGAACGATAGAATACCACGCTGTAAATGCAGCAAATTGGTCTGCTGGGTTGTTTGCTGGAGGTGTGGGAGCTCAATACAATGGTTCTCATTCAGTCGATATCACAAACATTAGTTTTGATTCTAAACTTAAAGATCTTGATTTTACACATTGTACTAGTGTGATTGAATCTTATGCTTTGACATCTGGTGTTTTACTTGATGGACTTGTACTTGGAGCCATTCGAGAAGCAATGAGTACTTGCACTGATCCTGAAACCAACAGTGGCTCTTTTGAAACGGATACCTCACACACAATAGGCTATGTATTAAATGATAATACGCTTGGAGATTCGTATTTAATTAATGTATATCCAGGAGCTGGAAAAAATGGTCCGATTTTTCAAATTGATGGTGGACAAACAGCCTGCCCTTATTATCCACCTACCACTACTCAGTATTATACCACAGGAGTTTTACCTCTGCTTACTTACCCTGAATTAGACAATGGAACCTTACAAAGAGAAGTACCGAATCTGAAAATTGAAGGTTCAGATATAGAAGCAGAACAGTTTAATGTTCCTGAGGCAGAAGCGGCAGTATTTACATTGAGTTTAGGGAACGAATCGGCTTCTGGAGATGATCAGTATTATACCTTAAAAGTGTTGGAGTCTTCTAACCCTAACGGTGCAATTCTAAAGGTAGATGGTTTAAATCCTAACCGTGAGTTTCTAGTTCCTGCTGGAACCTCCATCACCAAAACTTTAACGCTTACTAAGGGACCTGACGCATTAGATTATGATGATATTCTATTAATTCTTCATTCTGGTTGTCAGTATGACCCTACAGATACCGAACAAAATATTGCCGATAGTGTATTTGTTTCAGCACATTTTTTACCTACCTGTACAGATATCAGTTTTATTCAGCCAGACCCAAACTGGGTAGTTAACACTAATTATGTAGATGATAGTGACGTTACACTGATGAACGCGATTATAAACGATTATAATTTCAACTATTATAGTTTAAATAAAATCAATTTTGAATACAAGCCAAGTAACTCATCTCAATGGAATATTTTGGAGTCTTACTACAAAACTCCTGAGGAGAATCAAGCAGGAATTCCTACTAGCAGTTCAACCATATTATATGAATGGGATATGAGCGATTTGGTAGATGGTGATTATGATATACGTGCCCTTACTAATTGTGGCGAGGTTAATGGTGATAAGGTAGAGGTTTATACAGATGTTTATTCTGGGCACATTGACAGGCTAAGACCTCAAAGTTTTGGAAATCCTAGCCCTGCAGATGGAATACTTGATCCAAATGATGAAATTCAAATAAATTTCAATGAGAATATCAATGAGGCTTTACTTGGTTTTCCTAACTTTAGTATAAGCGGTATTTTAAATGGTTCAGAAATAAGACACGATGCATCCTTGTATTTTGATGGAGCAGATGTGATGACTATTCCCTCAGGGATGAATCTTCAAAACAAATCCTTTACCATAGAAATGTGGATTAATGCCCAAAGTGATGGCGTTTTATTTACACAAGGCTATAATGGAGGCGACCAAATGAGTTTATCCTTAAATGAAGCTCAAAGGTTAGAATTTAATCTTTCAGGTGAAACAGCCATAAGTACTAGTACTGTAGATTTAAATAAATGGAAACATATAACAGTGCTCTATAATAAAGAAACAGGGCAAGCTGACTTTTTGATAAATGGAGATCTTCAAAATACAAATGATGGAGGAGTAAATATCTTGGCAGATTATCAAGGTGAAGGGCCTATAGGTGTTGGTGTTGGGCTTACAGGAAATATTCATGAATTACGAGTTTGGAAAGGAATGAAAAATTCAGGAGATATTTTTGCAGAGATGCTAAAGACACAATCAGGTAGGGAGGCAAACTTATTTGGTTTATGGCCTATGGATGAGCTTGTAGGTGCTCCTCAAGATAAGGCTCGTTCTCGACATGCAAGTACTTCAGCCACCTGGCAGGTTACTCCTGGAGGAATGGCTTATAGTTTTGAGGCTTCTTCGTCAGAGTATCTTTCTGGTGTTATGTCTGACTTATCTTTTAGAGATGACCAAGACTTTACCATTGAAGTTTGGTTTAAATCTGATGGTTCAAATCAAACCATTCTGTCTAATGGAGCAGTAATATCTACTCCCGCTAATCCAGAAATTCTATTTGGAAATTACAACGGTTGGACTATAAAAACCAATGAAGATGGGGGGATTGAAGTTATTAGTAATCTTATAACTGTCGAGAGTATAGGTGCTTTTACTGATAATAATTGGCATCACCTAGCACTTGTTAAAAATAGCCTTTCTACCACTAACTTATATATTGATGGTACAGAACAAGCTTCTTTAAATAGCACTTTATTTAAAGGCTTTGGAGGGACAGACCTAGTTATAGGTGCTACACCTGAAAGTAATTCTGATGCAACTACTTATACCGATTATTTAAATGGTAGTGTAGATGAGCTTCGCATATGGTCTAAAGCAAGAAAACTAAATCAGATAACAAGAGATGCTCGTGCTAAACTTGTAGGAGATGAGAGTGGTTTAGTAGCTTACTATCCTTTTGAATACTATACTTTGGACGATTTTAACCAGTATGTAACTACATCAACCACTTCTGATCAGCACAGCGATACATTTATTTATACTGCACATGATTTGTCAGGATCTGGAAGTCCTAATGAATTAGACAAACCCCTGGTGCGTCCATCTCGCTCTATTGAAGATGTGAATTTCACGTATTCCTCTAATGGCGATCAAATTATTTTAAGTTACACCGATGATTTAAAAAGGTTGGAAGGTTGTATTTTGGATGTGGAAGTAGATGGTGTCGAAGACTTGTATGGAAACAGCATGTCATCTCCAGTTACCTGGTCCGCATATATTAATCAAAACCAACTGATCTGGGATGACCAGGAAATAAATAAAGACAAGATTCAAGGCGAGTCTATGAGTTTTACAACTACTATTATTAATCATGGTGGTACTGTAGAGAGCTTTGTACTATCGAATTTTCCAGATTGGCTCACAGCTACCCCAAGTGAAGGAAATCTATCACCCAACTCTTATGAAATCATCACCTTTGTGGTGAATGAAAACTTATTTATAGGAGATTATTCTCAGGATATTATACTAACAGGGAATAATGTGTATGGTGAACGATTGGAATTAAATATCAATGTAGCTTCCGAAGCTCCAAATTATAGCTTTAATAGTTCTAATTTTGAATACTCCATGAGTATTATTGGACAGATTCAAGTTGGAGAGTTTATATCTCGCGATGAAAACGATATTCTTTTTGTTTATATAAACGATGAGTTAAGAGGGGCAGCTAACCCTTTTTACATTGAACAATCAGACCGCTATGATTTGTTTTTAGATGTTTATTCAAATCAAGAGTCAAGTGAATCGTTGGAGTTTAGAGTTTGGGATGCTAGTGAAGGAAGACTTTATTCTAGTGTCAATCCGAATGATATGAGTTTTTTAAGTAATCATTTAATTGGTTCTCCAGCTGAGCCACAATTATTTATTGCTACTAATTTACTTCGTCAAGAGATTGAATTACAGCAGGGATGGAATTGGATATCTTATAATTTAGAAGCTCAAGATGATTCAGAATTAGGTCAGATGAGTATTCCAACAGCAACCTTAGAACTGGAGTCTAATATGGTAGAGGTATTCAGATCTCAAGATTCCTTTATGCAGTATCTAGATGGTTATGGTTGGATAGGCTCAATGAACACTATCGACTTGAAAGAGATGTACAAGGTTAAAATAGACCAGAAAGACACTATAGTTTATCAAGGTCATATTTTAGATTTAACGGATCCAATCTATCACATCGAAGTGAGTGAAGGTTGGAATTGGATTAGTTACCTGGGTTTAAAGCATATTTCTATTGCAGAAGCTCTAAGCTCTTTAAATCCTTCTACAAATGATTTAATTAAGGGCAAAAATGGCTTCAGTGTTTATTATAATGATCAGATGGGTTGGTTAGGTAGCTTAAGTAATTTGAGTCCTGGAAATGGGTACATGCTGAAGTCTTTAACAGAGCAAACACTTGAATATCCAGAGAGTAGTTTGTACGGATCAGGAAGCTTTCGGATGGATGATAATCAATATGCTAATGATTATTGGAACATCAATCCAAATAAACACGAACATTCTATGAGTATTATTGCAAAAATAGATGCTGGAATGGATAGAGTTCTCGCTATTGATAATGTCTTAGGTGCATTTAATGGAAATGAATGTGTGGGTAATATAAGTGTTACGCCAATAGAGTCTGAGTCGTCTCTATACTTCTTAACGGTATATGGACATCAAGAAGATGAACTAAGTTTTAGTTATTACGATCTAGCTAAAGACAAGATTTATAAAGCTCAGAACAGACTCACTTTTGAACCAGATGTGCTAATTGGATCTATAGAAGATCCGTATCCAATTCAAATCGATATAGAGACGCAAGATGCAGAAGATTACTTCTCCTTGTCGGTGTATCCAAATCCATTTGACGTTGTATTTGAACTAGAGTTCTATTTAGAGAAAACGGCACAGGTTGAGATTCACTTGTATGATGTAGCTGGACGTTGGGTGCAAACTATTGCACAAGCTTCAGAAATGAATGGAATGCAGAAGGTTTTAATGAATGGTTCCGATATTAGTAAAGGGCTTTATTTTATAGAACTTAATATTGACGGAAAAACCTACCAGAAAAAGATTATTAAAAACTAAATCCTAAATGATGAAAAAAAGAAATCAAATTGAAAGAAAAGTGCTGTCTTTGTTTACTGCTTTTTGTTTAGTTAGCAGTATTTTAATGGCACAGCCAGATTGGACTGTGAATTCTAGCGACTACTTATATTCTATGACTGTAACGGCAGTATTGGAAGGCTCTGACGATTCGTATTCGATTAACGAAAATGATCAAATAGGTGTTTTCAACACTAATGGAGTTTGTTTGGGTTCTGCTTATCCAAGTGTTTATCACGATCCTTTAAATGCCAATTTAGTTTTCTTAGTTATTTATTCTAATATTACAACGGCTTCTTATAGTGTTCAAGTGTACTACGAAGATACTGGCTTGGTAGCGGTTTATAATGATATTGTATTTAGTTCTAATATGACTTTAGGAGAAATATCTAATCCGTATATTTTTCAAAATACTCCTTTAGTTTTGATTGAAGGTTGTACAGACAACACTGCATACAATTATAATTCAGAAGCTAATAGTGATGATGGTTCTTGTAATAAATTGGACTTACCTTCAGGTTGGAGTATGTTTGGTTATACTTGCCCAGAACCTATAGATTTCATGATAGCATTTTCTGAAATTACAGAAAGTATAGTACTTGCAAAAGATCATTTAGGAGGCTCTTATATACCAGAATGGAGTTTTAACGGAATCGGAAATTTGCAGTATGCGAAAGGATACCAAATCAAGATGTCTGAAGAAGTATTAGGCTTCCAGTTTTGTGAGAGTTTACCCTCTGATGATGGGATAACTCAATCAGATGTTGACTCAGCATATCTTAATGGAGTTGCATCTGTAACTCCAGATGATGGTATCGCACAGGTGGATATAGATATCCAAGCTGACTTATCTTATGGTGTTGGTTTTAGTGATGGTGAAAATTCTGTCGATATTACTGTCGATAATGCTGATGCATACGCAGAAGGTGCTGCCTCTGTAACTCCAGAAGATGGAATAACACAGGCAGATCTAGATGCCGCAATAGCAGAAATTGAATCAAATTATATAGGCTGGTGTGCTTTAGATACAGATAATGATGGTATATGTGACATAGATGAGGTTCTAGGTTGTATGGATGATAGTGCTGATAATTATAATCAAGTAGTAACCCAAAACGATGGTTCTTGTACCTATTCAATTTTAGGTTGTACAGATGTAACTGCATCAAATTTCAATATGGATGCAACTTCAAATGATGGGTCTTGTGAATATAATTTAGATGGAATCTATCAGTTGATTTGTATTCATCCTGATGCAATAAACTATTTCCCTGCTGCTGACCCTGAGAATACACTTTACAATGACGAATATAATCCAGTTACCAATCCATTTATTGTACTTAGTACAGATATAGTTACTTGTGAATTTAATTCAGATTTTTATGGCTGTACAGATTCATTAGCTTCAAATTACAATATAGATGCAACAGAAGATAATGGATCGTGTGAATATGATATTGTTTTGTCTGCGTTTTACTGCATAAATCCTGACGCAATGAACTATTTTCCTAGTGCTGACCCTGATCATGCTCTTTACAACGAAGATTATAATCCAGATACCAATCCAATGGTTTTAGTGAGTTTTAATGAGCCTACTTGTCAATTTGACGATATTATCATTGGAATTGCTGGCTGTACAGATAACATTGCTTATAATTATAATTCAGAAGCGAATACTGATGATGGGTCGTGTGAATATGATATTGTTTTGTCTGCGTTTTACTGCATAAATCCTGATGCAATGAACTATTTTGCTTATGCTGATCCAGAGAATGCTCTTTATAATGAAGATTATAATCCAGACACCAATCCATTTATTGTACTTAGTACAGAGGAACCTACTTGTCAATATGAGTTTTTCATTTACGTTTTAGCCTGTATAAATCCTGACGCAAATAACTATTTCCCAGCTGCTGACCCAGAGAATGCTCTTTACAATGAAATGTATAATTCAGATAATGAAAATGTTGTAGTTAGTACAGATGCACCTACTTGTGACTTTAATTCAGGCTTTTATGGCTGTACAGATTCCTTAGCTTCAAATTGGAACTCAGATGCAAATTTTGATGATGGATCGTGTGAATTTGACAATGTTTTCCCGATGATCTTCTGTATTAACCCCGATGCTATAAACTATTTCCCTTATGCGGATTCTGAGCATGCTCTTTACATCGAAGACTCTAACAATCCCAATGTTTCAGTTAGTACAGAAGTTCCTATTTGTGAATTTGATGAATCTTTTATGATGTTGTTCTGTATAAATTCGGATAATGCTAACTATTTTCCTTTTGCTGATCCAGAGAATACTCTTTACAACGAAATGTATAATCCAGATATTAATCCAAATGTTGTAGTTAGTACTGATACACCTATTTGTCAGCAATAGGTACAGGTTAAGAAAACACTTTAGATATAGTGAAGGTTGTACTGGTTATGATGGGAGTATCTCAGCATGTCAGTTCGCCTTTAATTATGAGAATGAAGGTTATATTGACAGGTTCCTGCCTTCGAAAGATGAACTTCTAGCATTGTTTAACAGCCCAAACAACTATATGATTAATACTTTTTATTGGTCTTCCACGGGTTACAATAATAACAATCTAGGATGTGGTTGTGATAATGCTGCGGCGCTTGTAGGATTTAATTGTGAAGGGACTGCAATACAGATAGGATATGAAATTTATGGAGGTATGGTATTCCAAATCAATGAAGACTGTACAGGATTAATAGTGTCGTTAGCAGATGTAGAGTCTATTGGTACAGGTTATCAAAATACCTTAGACATAGTAGCTCAAAATTGCGAAGCACTTAATAGCGGAATCAGTGCAGCCCAAGCTACTTCAGACTATACGTCAGAAGGCTATATAGATTGGTATTTACCATCAAAAGATGAGCTGAAAGAAATGTATAATACCATAGGAAATGGAGGCTCTCAGAGTGCTATTGGCGGTTTTGAAACGGTTAATTCTACCTATTGGTCTTCTTCTGAGTACAGTGATAACTACGCCTGGTTTGTTTACTTCAGTACTGGAATCACTAACGCCTACGGTAAGTACCTTTCCTTCAGAGTTCGTGCAATTAGAGCTTTTTAACAATAATAAGTTAGAATGTTTAAAATTAAAGGTTTAATGCTTTAGGACGAAGTCCTAAAAGCTAATCTATAACTTTCAATCATGAACAAAATAAATAGCATTTCTAAAAAGAGGTTTAAATTAAAGAGGCAAAACAGAACTGCAGTTTAAAATAGATAAAAATGAAACTCTTTGTATTAGAAAATGCTTTAACCTATTTTTTGCATCTTCGCAGATGTCGAATTTTAAAAAAGATTAAAAACTGAAAAAGACCAGCCAAGTGGCTGGGCTTTTTTTTAAAATAATAGCTCATAATTCTATACTCCATTCTTTTTCAAATAAGCGAGCATAATAATCCGAATATTAATTAGTATCCTAAATCAATTGTTCTGGTGCATTAATTACCTTACTATTAGAAATACTCTTTTATTAGTGGATTTACCATGTTTTAGATTAATAATTTTCGCACTAATTATTCTCAAATAACCCACCATTTGGTTCTATAATACATCAAAATGAGTAACTTAGAAGGAAAATGTTGCTTAATTGTTTTGTGGATGATATTTTTATTTTCTACATTTAACCAATTTTAAATCAAACCTTATTAAAATGAAAAAAATCTACCTAAGCATGGCACTTGCCGTATGTGCAGGACTTTCTGCTCAAACAGCTCACCTAAGTCCTTACCAAAAGAAAACAATGAACACCGAGCGCTTTGCTCGTCCTGTAAATACAGGAGTCAATCACACCTTACTTATATTAGGTTCGGCTTGGGAAGAATCACCAGA
>MDTF01004451.1_pt1 | contig 13893 bp, 13 predicted proteins | sample 811191 | NCBI WGS metagenome assembly MDTF01 (sample SAMN05326649, study PRJNA326480) | marine metagenome | isolation source: seawater | place: Southern Ocean | collected 2011
ATTATTATTTTTTAATATAATAAATTCAGGGAATTGATTAATATCATTCTTAAGATCTAAAATTGAGATCTCATATCTTTTTTCATTTACTATATTATTAATAAATCCATGATCTTTGAAATATTTTTTTAACATGAAATTACCATTATTTAAGAGCATTTAATGAAATAAGTAACTAAATTATTTCATTATTCAAGCATTATCAAGTAAGTACTATTTTAATTAACAATGTTACGTAATAAAAAAAACCTAACCAAAAAAAAACAACTAATCTTAATTGCCGACAGAGGTAGGGCAGACGTTGCTGCTCGATTAAGCTTTTTAGGAAGGAAAATTAGCAATAAAAAAAAAAATAACTCAATATTAGTCATACATGAAAATAAAAAAAAAGAAGAAATTATTGATATTTTCAAACTTTTTAAAATTTATGACTCAATTTCATTAAGAATAAAAATAAAAGAAATACACATATTACTAATTAGTATCTATTATACAATTTTTTCCATAATTAAAATTGCAACATTGGGTTTTGATTGGTTTGTAAAAAGTTATTCTTTAAAGGGTGTAAGATTAGGGGACCTAATTTATGATAAATATATTAGAAAAAATTTTTCTTTTTTAAACCCCAGATTTCTAAATATACGATTTTTAACTTTATTGTTTTCAGGTATTTATAAATTCTTAATATTAGAGGATTTATTTAAAAAAAATAATATTAAGTGTTCACTCATTGGTTCAACAACATATATATCTGTTTCTTCAATTCTTTTAAGAATATCTCAAAAAAAAAAAGTGCCTGTAATATATGTATCTGGAGAAAGTTTTAAAATTATAAAAAACAATCAAGATCAAGGAGATATTATATCTGAATATTTAATAAATAAGATTAAATTGCAAAATAAAAAAAATATTTTAAAAAAATCAGAAACCTATTTTAAGAAAAGGACCAAGGGTAAACTAACAACAAAAAAATATAATCCAAAAAATTTTTTTGAACACGATGAACAGACCTGGAAAAACAATAGAGAAGAAAGGCTTGTTTTTTTTAATAAAATTAATAAATTTAAAAAGGAATATTCTCATACAATATTGTATGCACCTCATAATTTTGCAGAAAGTAATCACAGGTGTGGAGACTTAATATTTAGAGATTTTTATCAACAAACTATAGAAACACTGAAGTTTGCAAAAAAAAATAAACATATATTATGGTTGTTTAAGATACATCCTTACAGTGAAATAAAATATGGAGAATTAGAAATAGCAAAAAAACTCTTTAACCAATTTAAAAGTGAAAATATTTTTCTAGTACCATTTAAAATTAGTAACGAAAAATTGTTTAAATCAGTTGACTTAGTAGTTTCAACTAGAGGAAGCATATGCTTGGAAGCTGCAACTTTTGGAGTTAGAAATCTAATAAATAGTGACATTTATTATGACATTCTTAGCATCTCAAAAAGAGTTAAAAATAAAATCCAATATTTTAATGCTTTATCAAACATAAAATCTATTAAGAAAATTGATAAATCAACAATTGTTTGGGCAAAAAAAATATTATATTTTAGAAAAATACTTCAAAAAGAAAATCCTTTTAACTTAACGAGAAGTAGAAAGATAATAGATGGGAAAACATTCTATATTGAGCTTAAAAAGAACTTAAAAAAAATATATACTAATACTAACACTAATATTATAAATAAAATTTATAATGAAATAGTAAATAATTTATGAAAACAAAATATAAAAATTTAATAATTGATGTAGATGGTGTAATGACAGATGGAAAATTTTACTATTCACATGATGGAAAGGTTATGAAAGCTTTTGGGGCAGATGACCATGATGCTTTATCAATTTTAAAAAATTATATAAATATTATATTTGTAACAGGAGATAAAAAAGGCTTCTCTATTTCACGTAAAAGGATTGTATCACATATGGGCTTTAAGCTACATTTAGTCAGTACTGTTAAAAGAATCGAATGGATTAAAAAAAATTACAAACTTAATGAAAGTATTTATATTGGAGATGGTATCTTTGATTATTTAGTAATGGAAAAAATTGGTTATTCAATCACCCCAAATAATGCGAGCAATTTTACAAAAGAATGTGCAAATTATATTTTAAAAAGATCGGGAGGAGATAGAGCGGTAGCAGAAGCTTGTTTATATATTTTAAAAAAGTTTTTTAAAATTAAACATTTCTCAAATCTAAGTCTTAAAAATAAAAAAATGTCTGGCAGTTGGGCTACATGATTTCACAAAAATTAAAAGATTTTGTTAAACAAAAAAAATGTACACTGCTTTGTGCTGGCCCAATGTCTAAAAATTTTGTTGATACCTGTATAGAGTATACAAGTAAAAAAAATTTCCCCTTTATGCTAATTGCTAGTAGAAGACAAATTGATGCTGAAGAATTTGGAGGAGGCTATGTAAATAACTGGTCTACTGAAAGCTTTTCTACATATGTAAGAAAAAAAAGTAAAAAAATAATATTATGTAGAGATCATGGAGGACCATACCAAGGTGCACACACATCAAATAAAGAAAGTTTAATCAAAGAAGAAATGAAAAATGCAAAAATTTCTTTCAAAGCAGATATTGATAATAATTTTGAGATTATTCATTTAGATCCAAGCCTAAATTTAGGAAAAAATTCCTTCAAAAAATCAATCGATAGATTATTTGAACTTTATGATTATTGCTGGTCTTATGCAAAAAAAACCAAAAAAAAAATTGTTTTTGAAATTGGTACAGAGGAGCAAAGTGGGTCAACAAATTCTCCAGAAGAATTAGAACTAACTTTAGAACTAACAAAAAAATTCTGTAAAAAAAACAGAATAGAAATGCCAATTTTTGTAGTGGTTCAATCAGGAACTTTAGTTAAAGAAATGACAAATGTTGGAACTTTTGATTTGCCATTCAGAATAGAAAATCAGTTGCCTGCAGAAATTTCTGTACCTCAAATGATTAAAATTTGTGATAAGTATAAAGTTATGATGAAAGCACATAATTGTGATTATTTGTCCAACACAGCATTACAGTATCATCCTAGGTTGGGAATACATGCTGTAAATATAGCTCCGGAGTTTGGGGTTATAGAAAGTAAAAGTTTTAGCCAAATTTTGGAAAATAATAATTTAAATAGTTTGTCGCATAGATTTTTAGAGGTTAGCTATAAATCAAATAAATGGAATAAGTGGATGAAGAAAAACTCCCTAGCAACAAAAAAAGAAAAATCATTGATATCTGGGCATTACATTTTTTCAACAGAAGAATTTCAAGATATTTATTCAGAGGCAAAAAGTTTTTTAAAAAAAAAAAAAATTGATTTAAACAAATTGATAAAGAGCGATCTGTCAAAAAGTTTAGATAGATACGTTAGAAATCTCGGTATAGAAAAATAATATGAAAAAAATTGCTGCTTTAATATTAAATAGAAATTTACCAAAAATAACAGATCAATTATATGATGAAATAAAGAAAAATAATAAAAATCTTGTAGATATCTTTGTTATAGATGCTGGATCAGAACTTAAGAAAAGATCAAAGTACACAACATGGAAGGCCGACAGCAAAAGTATTAAAAAAAAAGGTTTGAGATACGGAAGAGGAATGAATTATGGTTTGTTGCAGCTTTGGAAAGAAAAAAAGTTCGAAAATTATGATGCTTTTTTATTATTAACAAATGATACGGAGTTTCCAAACTCTAAATTTGTTAGCAAACTAATGAATATTCTGAAAAAACATAAAAAAATAGGAATTCTGTCTCCATGTTCAAAAAATTGGGGTGAAAAAATTTTTTTAAAAAAAGAGAAAACTAAATATTTTTGGTTTATACATAATACTTGTTACCTCCTGAGAAAAGAATTTGTTAAAGATGTAATCAATACCAAAAACCCAAATTATCTAAATTTTCTTTTTGATGGATCTAATTTTAGAGGCTATGGGGTGGAATCAGAATTAATTGCCAAAGCATATTTGAATGGTTGGAGTGCGGCTATTACATCTGAAGTTTGGGCTGAAGAAAACGAATCTTATTTAAAAAATTTTTCTAAGGAAATAAGAACAGAAAATTTTTCAAAAAATTTAAAATTATATATTGAAGAAGGTTTAGAGTGGATGAAAAACAAATATGGATTTAATAATAAATGGCAAATGCAATTTCATGTAAAGATGTATTATGATAAATTTTTTGAATATAATCCAGAACTTAATAAGTATAAGGTATAATGCTAAAATATTTTGGAGGTAATTTATTAAATAATAATTATAAATTCACAGAAAATACAATCTTAAGTGACACAAAGTATAAGTACTTATTTTATATTTTAAAAAGAGGAGAGTCTTTAAACATTGATTTAAACTATTTTAGTATTTATATTTTAAAGAAAAATGAACGTGCAAAATTAACTATTAATGAAAAGCTAATTAAAATTAAAAAAGATGATTGTATTAATTTTTATAATCACTCAAAAAATAATATAAAATCAACAGATGGAACAATTAAGATTTTAGTATCTGGTGTTAAAAAAAAAACAAATGAAAAAAAACAATATAAAATAATAAAAAATAATGAGGTATATAAAGTCCAGAAACCATGGGGCAATGAGCAGTGGATCAATGGAAGAGGTAAATTTTATGCTTTCAAGAAAATTTTTTTAAAAAAAAATTTTAAAACAAGCCTACAATATCATAACTATAAGACGGAAACTAATTTATTAATAAGTGGTGTGGCAAATCTAATATATAAAAAAAATAAAAAAATAAATAATAAATATGTTCAAAAAAAAGACCTAGGTGTAAAAAAAATTAATCCTATATCTTCTATTTTTGTAGAACCTAAAGTACTTCATCGAATTCAAGCTTTATCAAATATTACCTTATTTGAGACTTCAACACCTCATCTTGATGATGTTGTAAGGGTTTCCGACGACCTAAACAGAGTCAATGGTTTAATTAGTTCAGAACATAAACAATAAAAAAGTTATTAATTTATGAAAATTGCTTTTTGTATTCATGGTCTTGTTGGCAGTAAAGGGCTAAAATATGGAAGTCTACATAAAAATGAAAATATAGATCCAAAGATTCCTTATAGTTATTATAAAAAAAATATTTTTGATTTATATAAAGGGAAAATTGATGTCTTTTTACACACTCAATCACATGAGAGTAAAGATGAATTATTAAAATTATACAAGCCAAAATTATATAAAATAGAAAAGAAAAAAAATTTTAATTACAGTAAAAAACACCCACATTTAAAAAATTTAAAATTTTTGAAATTTAAAGTTTATATAGAAAATATCTTAGGTATAAAAAATGCTGAAAAAAAATTTAATTATTTAATCAAAAAAGCCTTCGCATCGTATAGTCGATGGTACAGTTTGAGAGAATCTATAAAGCTAAAAAAAAAATATGAAGTTTTAAAAAACTTTAAATATGACCTAGTTTTTATTACTAGGTACGATTTGATTATAAAAAAAAAATTTAATTTGAATAAATTTGATGTTGAAAAACTAACAATATCTAATCATAATACGATACCTAGCCCGAGAAATAATTATAAAGCTAAAGCATTAAAGGATAATACAACAATAACAAAAGGTATCTCGGATTTATGGTTTGCGTCCTCTTCTTCTAATATTGATAAATTTTCCCTACTATTTAATAGAATTGCAAAATATCCATTGAGCAATCATTTTTCCTCTTATTATCATGCTCAATACATTAAATTAGATTTAGACTTTAAGTATTATAGATATTTTGATTTCGAGTTATTAAGAAGAATTAAAAAAAGTAAAGAATAAAATAATTTTAATTAAACTCTTTATTTTTATATTTAAATCAATTATTAAGAATTGAATGAAAATTAAAGAACCACTCAATATATCAAGTTTATCAAAAAACAAGCTATCAAATTTTATTCATGATAATGTAAGGAATATACCCAATCCACAAATATTAGAGTTTGGAGTAAGAGAGGGAAATTCGACAAAATTTTTCCTTGATTTATGTAAGCAGAATGATGGAAAATGTTTTTCAGTAGATATTAATGATTATTCTAAATTATTTAATGATGTCAATTGGAAGTTTATTCATTCAAGTGATGATAATTATAATTTTATAAAAAATCAAATACCCTCAAAATTTGATATAATATTTTTAGATACATTGCATGTAGCAGAACATGTGGAGAAAATTATATATAACTATTATGACATGTTAAAAAAAGATGGTTATTTTATAATTGATGATATTTCTTGGATTCCTTACCTGAAAAACTCATGGAGAGATAGTTTTAATCTAGAAACAGAAAATAGAAAAACTTTTGAATTATTGATTGACATTTTTTTAACCAATCAAGATAACTTTAAACTTGACTTTTCTTTTACCGCAAGTGGATTAGCACAAATGAAAAAAGTTGCTGAAAATTCACTAAATAATAAAAGACATGTTAAATCTAGAATCTATTCAATTAGACATTTTTTGAAAAATATTAAACTTTCGATCTTAAAAAAATGAAAGTTTGCATATTAACTGCCGGTATCGGTTCAAGGATGGGTGATATTTCACAATCACTTAATAAGTCTATATTACCGACGAATAAGGGGGCTATTATTTCTGAGATATTTAGTTATTTTAAAAAAGGTACTAAATTTGTAATAGCAGTGGGCTATAAGAAAAAACAAGTAAAAGATTACATATCACTGGCACATCCTGACATAAAAAAATACATATCATACATAACTGTAGATAATTATGATAAGGAATTTTCAGGCCCGGGATACAGTCTTTTTAAATGTAAAAAATTTTTAAATGAAGCATTCTATGTCACTTCCTGCGACACGTTGTTACCAAAAAATTTTCAATTAAATAAAAAACTTAGTCAAAATATTCTATTTGGAAAAAAAGTAGAAAAAAAAAATTCAAAAAATTATTGTAATTTTGAAATTAAGAAAAATAAAATAGAAAAAATCTACGAAAAAAAAATATACAAAAATAAAAATTTTCGATCTTTTTCTGGATTAATGCATATTTATGATCACCAAGTTTTTTGGAAAGATATGAAAAAGGTTATTAATGTAAAAAAAACACCTCAACTTTCTGATGGTTTAACTGACTTATTAAAAAATAAAAAACTATTTTTTAAAGATAACAATTGGATAGATGTTGGAAAATTTCAAGATTATCAAGATTATATTAATGAAAAAAGTGGTTTTGATTTTAGTAAAAAAAATGAAGCTATTTACATAATCAATAATCGTGTAATCAAATTTTTTCAAGATAGTAAAATTGTAGATCAAAGATATAAAAAATCTAAACTAATTAAAAATATTTTCCCAATTTTAAAAAGAAAAAATAATTTCTATTTTTATGACTTTGCAGAAGGATCAACTTTGTATGAGTTTAAAAATCAACCGTTGATATTTAAAAAATTTATAAGTTGGGCTGAAAAAAATTTATGGAAAAAAAAAAAATTAGATAAAAGTTTTTATAAAAATTGTAAAATATTCTACAAAGACAAAACATATACTAGACTAAATAATATTTTAAAAAAATATCCAAAAATTGACAAACTAACTATTAACAATAATAAAATAGAATCAATAAAAAGCATTCTCAAAAAAATTAATTGGAATGAATTATCAAAAGGTCTTCCTTATTTTATTCATGGTGATTTACAGTTTGATAATATTTTATATACAAAAAAAAATAAGTTCCTTTTATTAGATTGGAGACACTCCTTTGGTAAATATATCAATAAAGGAGATATTTATTACGATTTTGCAAAGCTCTTAGGTGGCATTCTGATAAATTATAAAAAAATTAAAATGAGTAAATTCTATTTTTCTGAAAAGAAAAATAGAATAAGTTATGATATAATAGAGAAAAATACTAATTTGCTTAAAAATTTAAAACTATTTTTTGAATTTATAAAAAAAAAAAATTTAGATATAAATAAAATTTACACACTAACTGGTTTAATTTATTTGAATATGTCACCCTTACATCATAAGCCATTTGACAAAATATTATTTGGATTATCAAAAGAAATATTAACTAATAAAAATTATATTAAAAATTTATGCGAGAAATAAATAAAGAAACAAAACTTTTTATTTCATTATCATCGAATCCTAGCAATTTTGGAACTATTGTATATAATGAGCTCTTTAAGGAATTTAAAATAAACGCAATTTATAAAAGTTTTAAAGTTACTCAAATTGTCGACCTAAAAAAAAATATTAGCTTTTTAGATATTAAAGGAGCAAGTATATCGATGCCTTTTAAAGAAAAGGTCGTAAATCAATTAGATAACTTAGACAAAATTTCAAAAAAACTAAAAATTGTTAATACAATTAAAAATATCAGAGGTAAATTATATGGATATAATTCAGATTACTTAGCAATTAGAAAAATATTTTTAGACATAAAAAATATTAAAAATTACACTTTTATAGTTTCTGGATCTGGAGCGATTGCTAAAACTGTAATCCTTGCCTTAACAGAAATGAATGCAAAAAAGATATTTATCAAAGGGAGAAATAAAAAAAAAACTAATGAACTTGTAGAAGAATTTGCATGCAATGAATATCGATTGAATATAAACAAAAAAAATAACCCAATTTTCTTAATAAATTGCACACCCATAGGAATGGTGGGAAAGAATTTTAAAAAACTTCCCTTTTCAAATGATTTAATTGAACAATCATCTGTAGTTATGGATTTGGTCAATCATCCAATCAATACCGCATTTATAAATTTTGCTAATAAGTATAAAAAAAAATTAATAAGAGGAAATCTTATTAGCTTGTATCAAATTCAAAGCCAATTTGAAATTTACACAAATAAAAAATTAAAATTATCAAAACTAATAAGTATTTTCAAAAAACTTGGTAAAATTTAATTTCTATCTAGTTTTTTTTGTAAATTTAATTAAACCAGTGCTTAATTTCAATGGTTTAATTTTATTGTTATGTAATTTTATGTTTTTCCTATTCTTATTTAATGTAGAGAGTTTTTGATATGCAAGTTTTTTACTATATGGTTTCTTTTTTTTACGCATTTTTTTTTGTATTAAAACAGCCCCTCCAAAAAAAAATATCTTTGATATGTCGAGATACTCTTTTTTCTTAAGTATTTTGTTAATAAGAAATTCAGAATTTGTGGAATGCACATGTTTTGAAAAATACTCTAAAATATTCTTCTTTGATGACAGGTTGGGATCACCATTTGAGGATTTTTTATAAGAGCCCGATAGATCCTCAATAACATACAAACCATGGTTATTTAAATATTTATACAAAGTTTTAAATGAAGTTAGTTGATGATCTACAAAATGACTTCCATCATCAATTATTATGTCAAATAGTCCATTATTTTTTCCAATTTCTTCCAATTTTTTTTTATCATTTTGAGATCCAACTAAAGTCTTGATTCTTTTTGTGTTTAAAAATTCTTTATTTACTAAGTCAAGGCCATAAATTTTTGATTTATCGAAAAAGTAATTGAGAGCCATCAGTGATGCTCCACCCTGATGCTCTAGGTCATGACCCCCAATTCCTATTTCTAAAATTCTATTAAATTTTTTATAATTAGTAAGAGTCTGAACTATATTATATAAATCTGAGTAATTTTTATGTTTGTCTGATTTAGTATAATAGAAATACTTATTTAATCTTCTATTTGGATTTAAATTATAAAAATAAAAAAAAATATTTAAGATAAACCTTTTTAGTTTAAATCTTGTTCTTCTATTTTTTATAATCATAAATTAGCTTTATAATGGAATATTCTGTAAAACTGTAATAGTTTTTTTGATATATTCGATCCATATCTTTTAGACAAACTATATTTTGATAATACATTTTTATAAGCATCTTTATCTTTAATATATTTTGAAAATATAAACTTATCTTTTTTTGCTAAAGTATAAGAGTCAGGCGTTTGATAGGAAATTCTTAATACTAATCTATTGAATAAATAACAGTTTCCACCTCTATGATAAGAGGTAAATGAATCAATTAGAAGTCCTGTTCCACTCGCTCCTAAAAATTTATCTATATCTTTCTTCTTAAAATAATCATTAAATTGGGACTCTTCTATTTTATTTCTTTGCCCTGGTTCTTGATTTTTTAGATTACTATGAATTTTATAAAATATTCCTAATGGATTTTTCTTTTTTACAAATTCTAAAGGTCCGTTGTTTTCGTCAATATCGCTAATCGCTAGAAAGAGATCTAGAGATTTATACCCAAAATCATCTTTATGCCAAAGCATACTTGCTCTAGGTTCTTTTGATTTATTAACTATATTATGTACTACATTAATTTTTGCAACAACGGGTAATACTCCCAAGTATTTTGATGCAGATAAGTATATTTCATTACTAATAGCAAAGTTAACCAGATCTTCCTTAACGGATTCGTCTAAATCTTCAAACAAATCATCTACATATGCATTAGAGCCAGATTTGTATTGATTCTTACTTCTGCCAAAAGCTCCCGCGCTTAACCTTTCAATTGATTTTTTTATCAGATCTTTTTTATTAAGATTATCATAAATAGCTGTAGACATTTTTTTGAATGAGCTATTATCTTTTATAATTATTTTATCATTTTTGGCATAATTTAGATCATATTTTTCACTAAGGTTTTTATGTGAATGAAATAGAATATATAAAATTCTTCCTTCAAAATTTATTATATATTTCCAAAACCAGCTATAAATTGGGTTAATAAAATATTTAATAAAGCAATACCAAAGAGAGCTAGATTTAATTTTTTTTAAATAAAAGATAGTTTTTAGTTTCACTGATTAAATATTTAATTAATTAATAAGATATTGAGTTATATATTTATTACACAATTGAAAGATTATTTCAAACGAGTTTTAAAGAAATTTCTTATAAACATCATGAGTTCTATTAAAACAATTTCCCCAAGTAAATTTTTCTCTTATTTTATTTGCAGTTTGAATCATTTGTTCTTTATCTTGTTTTGAATAAAGAATTTTTTCTAAAATATTTTTTAAATTTTCACTGGAACCATCATAGAGACCATTTATATCAGCTATCTCCATAAGCGATCCCTTTCCAGTGTGTATAACAGGACATCCAAAATTATAAGCCTCAATAGCAGTAATACCAAATCCTTCATATTTTGATGTTATTATATGACAACTAGCTGATGAATAAAGATTAGATAATTCCTGATCATCTCCCCTTACATACTTAACTACCTCCTTAAGTCCATACTTTGAAATTTTATTGATTTCTTCCTTATTAAATTCCGCACTACCGAAGCAGACAATATTAAAATCCTTTTTAAGTTTCGACGATGAATAAAAAGTTTTTAACAGTATGTCAAAATCTTTGTAATTTTCCCTATAACCTACATATAAGACATATGGTTTTTCATTAAAAATGATATTAGCTTTTGGTAAATGATCCCCTCCTAAATAAACTACTGAAACTTTTTCTGGTTTTATTTTGTAAAATTTAATTAAATCTTTTTTTGTATTTTCGGAAATACATATTAAGTGGTCTGAATTTTTTATTGCATTCGTTTTGATATTTTCTTTATAATTATACTCTTTACTAAAAATTTCATGAGTAAAATCATAAACAGTAGAGATTTGGGTAATATTTCTGTCTAACTTAAAATTACCATAATAAGTATTATGAAAAATCTTAAAACTATTTTTGTTAATTGTTCTATAGAAAAAATGTTTATTTACTAATCCAAAAAATTTTCTACTAAATTTAGGATAATCTTTAAGGTGTATATTAAAGCTTTTATTCAAAGCATTATTGTTTAAATAGTAATTTTGATGAATAGTAGCCTGAATTAAATAATCAATCTCATTATTCTTCATTTGTTTGCAAAGTTCTACAAAATATCTAGAAATCCCACCATACTTTTGAAGAAAAAAAATATTATAATCAAATATTATCATGATCTATTGTGTTGGTTTTAATTGAAAAAGTAATAATATTCATTAATAATATGATTTATACTTTATTTTTATGTAAATATAAAAATCAACCCTAAATTATTTATAAACAAGTAATTACTAATAAAAATTTTAAATGATAGTCGAATAAATGTTGCATTTTATTAAAAATTTAGATTTATTTTTAGATAAAAAACTTAAGTATCAATTAGCTTTATATTCAATTTGTCTTTTTATAGTCCCGCTTTTAGAAACAATTGGAATAAGCATTATTCCTATTTTTATATCATTATATTTAAAAGAAGGATTTTTTTATGATAATTCACCAGCTTATATAATTGATATAATTAATAATCTTAACACTAGTAGGTTCTTAACATTTTCTTTTATAGTTATAATAACTACCTTCTTTGTGAAGAATTTAATCATAATTTTAATTCATCGATTTCACCTTCTTATAAGTAAATCATTGACCTCAAGAACTACAGTTAGTGTTGTTAAAGATTTTTTTGATAAAGGCTACTTAAGTTTTAAAGATATAACTATTGGTCAGAAGCTTAGAGATATTACGATTGAGACAAAAAATTCAAGTAAATCAATAATGAACTTTCTATCTATTTGTCAAGATTTAATTTTTATACTTTTTATTTTAACGTTATTATTTATAGCATCTTCATCAGCCTCAGTTTTTATTATTAGTGTATTGATTATGATATCAGTTCTTCTGTATATTAGTTATTCTGCTCTTATAAAAAGACTAAGCATAGCGTTAATTGCAAGCAGAAAAATCTTATTTAATAAAATTTTAGAATTATCAAACCTAATGCGAGAAATTAAAGTTTTTAAAAAAGAGGAGTTTTTTATTGAAGACTTTAAAAAAGAACTCAATAAACTTTTGTCAAGAGATTTCAAAAAATTATTTCTATTATCGATACCTAAGCATGTAACAGAAATAAGTGCTGTGTTTTTAATTCTATTAATAATAGTTAATGATATTTTTTTTAAAAGTCTTAATTTTCAGACAGTTATCCCTCAATTAACTTTAGTTATTATAGCTTCTTTAAAAGCAATTCCATTAATTAATGCATTATTGGTGAAAGTTTCATTAGCCAAAAGTTTAAAAATTTCAAACGAGGTCATTTTAAAATATCTAAAAAGAGAAGTGAATATAAATAGAAAAAGCAAAATGAAGAAATATATTCAAATTAAGTCTATGATGTTTAAAAACTTCAGCTTTAGTTATAAAAAAAAAATTATATTTAAAAATCAAAATTTTTTACTAAGCAGAGGTGATTTTATTGGTATTTATGGTCCGTCTGGTGAAGGAAAATCAACATTACTAGATATCTTAATTGGAGCTATAAAAGTTGATAAAGGATCAATTTATTTAAATAAAAAAAAAATAAAAGATATTAATAAAGTAAATTTAAAAATCTCATTTGCATCTCAGAATCCTAAATTAATAAATGCATCATTAAAAGAAAATATAGCTTTTGGTGAAAAGTTAGATGAAATCGATATAAAGAAAGTAAAATTATTATTAAATAAAGTTGGTTTAAACGAAAAACTATCATCAAAAAAATTAAATATTAATATAAATGTTGGGGATGCTGGAAATAAACTTTCTGGAGGACAAATACAAAGAGTTGCAATCGCAAGAGCGTTATATAGCGAACCAGATATGATTATTTTTGATGAACCAACCAGTTCTTTAGATAAATCTAATGAAAAAATAATTTTCGATTTAATTAAAAAAATTTTTAAAGATAAAAAAAATATGATTATTATCTATGTTTCGCATGCATTTCCATTAATTAAAAAAGCAAATAAAAAATATCTTGTTAAAAACCAAAAAATTACCTTAGTAGAATAAAGATAATTATATTGCTTTATGATGTATAAAATTAAAATATTAAGGTAATAAAAAAATATTTAA
>MDTF01009554.1_pt1 | contig 13886 bp, 14 predicted proteins | sample 811191 | NCBI WGS metagenome assembly MDTF01 (sample SAMN05326649, study PRJNA326480) | marine metagenome | isolation source: seawater | place: Southern Ocean | collected 2011
ATTTGATCTTTACTTCACAGCAGTTTACTGACATCGTCCGTCCCCCCCCCCTCGAATTTACCCTCTACCTTTTAGGGGTCTCTATACCTTATTTTTAATTTCAACCTTCCCTAATTTTCTTTACTGTTGTAGGTTTGTTAAGTCAATCTCGATATGCAATTATTGGAACTGTTCGAGGACTTGTTCATGTAATTTCATTAGATATTTTCGTAACAATTGTTTACTCACTACTTGTTTTCAGTTCCCAATCTGCAAACTTCCACGATTTCGTTTTAGCTCAAAATCTTTATTGATTTTTTTTCTTATACAGTCCTATCGCTTCTAGTTTTGTAATCCTTTTCTTACTCGAATCGAAAAGAACACCTTTTGATCACGCTGAAACAGAATCAGAAGTTGTTGCTGGTTACGCTGTTGAATACAGTGGTCCAATGCTTCTAATGATTTTCTTAGCTGAGTATTTACATCTAGTAATCGCTTCAATCCATTTCATCCTTTTCTTTTTAGGTGGTTGATTTACTTTAGAATACTTTTGATTTCTACCTCCAGTATTTTTATCAACTCATGATAATTTATACTGATTTGTCTTATTTAGTAGTCATACTTGAATTTAACAGTATGTTTAACCTTTTTGAAGATTCTTTAGTAGTTATTTACGATCATCTTGTTGTTTGATATTACTTAATTTATATATTTTATTAATAAAATCAGTATAAATCGTTGATTTACTCTATTACGAATTATTTAAATTTTTCACTTGTTTTCATCTTATTTTACTTGCTATCAACTTTTTCATTAAGTATTTACGGCTTTTCCTGATTACCAGATATTCTAACTAGACTAAATTTAAATGACGCTCTCTTTAATATGTATCATTTTCTGTGAGTCACTGCTCTTTACTTATCACCCTTCTACTTTATTGTATGGGCTTTATTTCTTTTCTTTTCTGTTAAATATCAAGTATTACATTACTTAACTATTCTATCATTTTTCTACTTCGTGTATAGTGTAGAAGTACTAGATTTTATCACATTTAACTGACAAACAATTACTTTGAATACTACTTTATTACAGTTTAATACTTTACTAGTTAATAACCTTAATAAAATACACCCATTTATTTTCTATTCGGGTACGTTTGTAGTTTTCAATTTTTTCATTCTTAATACTTTGTTTTTACCGTCAACCAAACTGTTTAACTTACCTACACAGTTTAAGCAGTTAATTAATATATCGCCGGTCGCTTTATCAATTTCTTTGATAGCTCTCTTTTTAGGTAGTTGATGAGCGGTTCAAGAAGGAACTTGGGGTGGGTGATGGAATTGAGATCCGTCTGAAACTTTCGGACTTCTTTTTCTTCTACTTATTTTAATGAATGTGCATACAATTTTTTACTTGGAAGATTCACATCGGTCTTTTAAGAAAATTAAAACCTTAGTTTATATTTTAATTTTATCGTATTTTTTCATACAACTAAATTTTGATTTAGTTTCACACAATTTCGGGGTCAAATTCTTCTACTTTTTTAATAATAAATTATTTTTCTACGTTATAATAGTTTTAACTGTCTGTCATTACTTATGAACGTTTCTTAAACTTATTACCACCCACCACTCCCATCTTCTACTTAAAAACTTAGCTACTAAGTCTGAGGTAAATACTAGCTGGGTAAAAAATTTAGTTGTTTTGTACATACAGTGATTAATATTAATTGCTTTATTAGTAAGTTTTTTTATCTTGTTTAATTATTTCATCTGAAATTTTGTAAATTTTAATTTATTTAATTGTGATATAGACAGGAACGTTCTTAATATTTTATTTGCTCTATTCTTAGGTTTTTGGGTTTATTATTTTGACTTCATACTGGTTTTAGTAATTTTACCCTTTTCAATCATATTTAATAATTTCTTCCTCATTTTATGGTATTTTTTATTTCGGCAAGGTCCTTTCGTAGTTAGGTTCCATCAAACACTATTCCTATTCTTCCTTTTAAATTTATTAAGTGTTAATAATAGTTTTATTTTATGGTCGATTTACTCTTTTACTGAAGATTTACTATTGGGAAATAATTTATTAGATACTGGGTTAATGACGTTTACTTGCGATTGCGTTTTCGTCGATAAAAATGTTATTTATAAAACATCATTCTCTGACTGATTTACGTCCTGAAACTTTTACCTTTATTCGAATACGCCTGTAACAAACACCTTTTTTTTAACATTCTCTAATTCATCCTTAGTGAACTTCTATTCCTTATTTACTTTTTCCAATACGTCATTTATTTTAATAGAAAATAACTACGTATCCCCTTTAGCTTTTTTAACAATTGTTTTACTACTTTATTACTGACAAAATTTTGTCAGTAATAAAAAAAACTATTTTTATTAATTTTGTTAAGTTTAATCTTTAACCAACCTATTAACTACACTTTCTTGTCCCATTCTATTATTTGAAGCCTTTCTTATTTTTTTATTTATACTTACCTTATTTTTATTTTATCTGTTTTACTATACCTTATCTCCAATTTAAAAGATTACGTTGCTACACCAAAATTAAAAAACTTCAATACTTTTTCCTATTTAACTGGTTTTGATTTAGCTCCTTTACTTTTAACACCTTTACTTTTAATTTTATTATTATTAGCGACTTGAGTTAGTCCTATTATCACTACTTGATTTGGACATCTAATTTTCTCCCCTTTACAACTTAAAATTAACTTCGTAATTTTAGTTTTCTTCTATTTAGTTTTACTAGCTTATATTACTACCTTTTACTACTCTTCACAAGAAGTTTACGATTATGTTATTGTTGTTTATAATTTTTTTCTATGAATTATTTTCATGTTCTTGTCTAATAACCTATTTACGTTCATTTTCTTCTTAGAAATTCTTTCGACTATCATTACGTTACTTTTAGTAAGTTCCGTATTCTCGTCAGTTTACTTCTATAATAATTTAAGTTTAACGTTAAACAACTATTTTAACACTACAACACCTTTTGCGTTTTTACAAACTTTAGTCTTTTTCTTCTGAATTTCTTTAATCGCATCCTTAAACCTTTTCGTCTTCCTTATTCTCCTTTATTTAAAATTTTTAACTTTCGATTGGTTTTTAATCGAAGCTATTTTCTCTTATATTATTTCCTTAAGTAATTTAAAATCTATTTTTTATATCGCGTTAGGTTGATTTAATTTCTTATTTTGTATTTTTTTAAAATGTGGAGTAGTCCCTTTTTACTTTTGAAAACCTATTTTTTTTAAAGGGACTCCTTTACACGCCTTAATGTTTTACATCGTCTTCTACTATTTCTCTATTATCTTGTTTTTACTACATTTCTTCGTTGTTTACTTAAATGACCTATTCTACTTTAACACAACAGTCAACCTTATTATTTTAACTATCGGTTTAGTCTTCCTTATGTTTATTGTGTTAGAGTCTTATTACGTTAAGTCTTTCTTAGCGATTAGTAGTATTATTAATACAGTATTTGTTTTCTTAGCGATGACATCTTTTAATACTGTTGATTTTAGTGTACTACTTTAATGTCTATTATTGGCTGTTTTAAAAAGTCCTAAAAATATTAAAAAGAAACAACAATGAAAAATCCGTTTTAGTTTAGCTAATCCAAAGTACAAGTATATTTTAAAAAATAAACCTAAAACAGAATCTTTTATTAGATTAAATAAAATGTATTCATCATACCGCCTTGATTTACATTTCCACTCCCAGTTTTTATAATAAATGTTTATATTTGAGCTTTGCTTCCGATGTTTATGAAATCTTAATTGTTTTATGAGTTTATATGTTAATTTATAACATCAGTCTTTTCACATTATTTTTTACCCTTTTTCAATTAACAAATCTTGAAACGAAAACACTTTTTTCCTTCGCTGATTTAGGATCTTCTAACTTATTTACTAAAATCTTATCTTTAACAATTTTATCTATGGCAGGAGTACCGCCGCTTTGAGGATTTTTCACAAAGATTTTAATTTTCGTAATTTTAGTAAATTCTAACTTCTTTTTCCTTTTTATTCCTTTTTTTACTGTGTTATTAGTAAGTTTATATTTTTATATGCAAAATCTACGATTTTTAAATTCTGCTAACTCAACAGATTTCGTTACTATTTCTGATTTACAGTTACGAGTTACTCCCTCATACTACACTTTCGTCTTTTCATCCCTATTCTTTATTATTTTCGGTTCTTTCTTTACAGAAGATTTGTTCCTTCTATTTTATTGAGTTTTGGTTTAATATGTTTATCATTGTTACTACAACCTCGAAAGTTTAAATTTAAGTCAAGACATAAAAAACGATCAATGCCAGCATTCTCTTTAAGTTCCCTTTCTTACGGAGATTGCGGTTTACTTACCTTAAGCCCTTTACGACTACCTGCAAAGCAAATCTTTAAAATAAAAATATTTTTGAAAAAAGCTATTAAACGTTCTGATTATACAAAGCGACTAGTTTGATTTAACGCATTCCCTCATTTACCCTTAAGTCGAAAAGCAAAAGGGGTTCGTATGGGGAAAGGGACTGGTAAACTAGCAACTTGATATTCACAACTTTACGGTGGATCTATTATATTTGAATTTAAAAATTTACGTCCTGGACGAGCAGTTTACTTTTTCAACCAGGTAAGGTTTAAATTACCTACACGAACAACTATTATCGCACCATCTACCAAAACTTTAAAATTAACTTCTGTACGTAAAGTTAATCCACAATTGGTTACTTTCTGGTAATATCTTTAATTAATTTTGTTCTGATTTGGGTATATTTACTATGTTATCTTCCTTTTCTTATCTTTCTTATCTTTAATTTATTTTTATCGACTAGTTTTTATGAATATTTTTTACAGAACAACTTTAATTAATACTTTATCTAAAGGTATTTTAGGTTTTTTTCTATTTTTTCTATTCATTTCTTTATTTACGGTTTTCGGGTTACTTGATCTTTACACATCTTTCAACCTAACTGTAACTACGAACCCTTTAACTTTAGTTTTCTTTACGATAACTCCTTCAAATTACATCTGAAATTATTATAACTTAAACCTTAATTTAGTTTCGGTTTATTATTTCCCTTTTATTTATATTTTTACAATTGTTACTGTAATTTCTATTTTATCATGTTTAGCTTATAACGCAAACGAAATTTCTGCTTTCATGTTTTACGTAACCCTTATCTTAATTGCAGGATACATTTTATTTTTCACAGATTCTATTATTCTTTTTTTCTTTGCTTACGAGATGCTTTTAATCCCTTCCTTCTTTATTCTGTATAATTTTGCTAAAACACGTCGTTGTGTCGAAGCAGCTTATTTAATGTTTTTCTGAACTCAGTTTGGGGCATTATTCTTAATTTTCGGTTTCCTTTACTTATTTTTTGTTTGTGGAACATCTTCTTTTGCTACAATCACCTTATCTTACTTTACTTTAGCTGAGGTTAATTTTTTACTTACTTGTCTCTTTTTCGGTTTTGGTGTAAAACTTCCTGTATGACCTTTTTACGGGTGATTACCTAAAGCTCACGTTGAAGCCTCTACTAACTTCTCTATTTTCTTAAGTGGGGTTTTAGTAAAATTTGCATTTTTCGGTTTACTTAAGTGTTTAATCGTTATTCAGCTTGAACCAACCTTTTATTATGTTTATCCTTTTTTAGTAATTGGGATCGTCGACGCTGTCTTTAAACTTTTTTACCAAATTGATTTGAAAAAATTAGTTGCTTATTCAACTGTTGTCGAAATGCATTGACTTGCTATTTGTGTTTTAAGTGGTCATTCACCGTTAATGCTTGCTAGTTTTGCTATGCTTATTAGTCACGCGCTTTTATCTACTAATTCTTTTTTACTTGTTGATGCTATTGGACGTAGATTTAAAACACGTTTAGTAACTGAAGTTAATGGTATCAATTTTTTATGTCCAAAGTTATTTTTAGTAAGTCTAGTAAATTTACTAATTTTTTTAGGGTTTCCAGGTTCCATTATGTTCGTTTCCGAGATCTTATTTTTCAGTTTCTTCTTTGACCTTTTCCCTTTAGTATGTCTTTTTTTAACTGTACTACTTTATTTAATGGGTCCAACTTTCTTTTTTAGAAGTTGAGTAAATGTTCTATTTGGAACTTCTCTCTTCTTTAACAAAACAATTCCTGTCGATTTAAGTTTAAAAGAATTATTACTTTTCGGAGGTTTAATTATTTTAATGTTTTGATTAGGTATTACATGACAATCTTTTATTTTTTAATTAAATACTTGTTTATCTTTGGCAACTTCGTATCAAGCCGCTCAACGAAAATTTTTATATAAAAAAAAACACGCGTCCCGGACACCTGCGTTAAAACAATGTCCACAAGTTAAAGGTATTATTACAAAAGTTGTAACAATGTCTCCTAAAAAACCAAATTCTGCTATGCGACATGTTGCAAAAGTTAAATTAAACAATGGCTTAAGGGTTACTGCTAGAGTACCAGGAATAGGGTTTATCTGTTCACGTTATAATCGAGTTTTAGTAACTGGTGGGAGAGCTAATGATTTACCTGGAGTCGGTTATACTTTAGTACGAGGGGTTTATGATTTTTCACCTGTCGTTTCTAAACAATTACGAAGATCTGTTTATGGAGTTTCTAGACCTGACGGTTTTACTAAATACGTTAGAAAATCTTTACGCTTAGATCAATAAAAAGTATTAAATTTTTAACTTTAAATTACATTAAAGTTTTATTACTAGATGAACTTATTCAACTTCTCTCTCTAATTACACCCTCTCTGATTATAAAATTTTAAATATTTTAGGTTCTGAAGAAAATTTTAAAACAAACGCTTATATTAGATTTAGAATTTTTCGTATATCTAAATTTAAACGTCGTATTAATATGAGACGAAAACACTTTACTAATTGAATTCCTTACTTAAACATACTAAGTGATTGATCTACCGAATACCGTTTCTTTGCTAAGTACACAAAAATTTTGCTAAATATGAACTTACTAAATTATACTTACATTAGTTTTAATACTTTAAGAATTGGGTCTTATTCTCGAGAATTTGTAAATCGTTTCACGCAGTTTAAAGGTGCTTCAGGTTTGAATTCAGTAAATTCCTATTTTAGATCCTCAACTTCTACGAAATTGAACACTAACTTTCTTAAAAACCAGGCTTTACTTTACGTAAGTTCGACTAAATCGTATACCGATTCTGAAAAACCTAAATTTTCCCCTTTATACTTACAGAATGAAAACCTTCTCTACGCTTCTAACTCTACAGATAAACGATTCGAAGAACTATTTTTTATTCAAAATTTAGGACTTATTACTAATTTAGCTTACCAAAAAGAGCTTTACAAAGTCATGGTCTTACTCTGTTACTTCCAAAACTTTAAATAACACTGTCTATTTTTGTCACTCTTTTCTCCTAAATCCTCATTTAAGCTTAAATACGCAAGTTCTGCTACTTGACGTAAAGTATTTATTATGACTGAAAATAAAATTCACCGAACTAAGCAAAAAGTTATTTTTGATAGATCTTCTTCAATACCTTTAACTTTCGTCGGACTTAAAACAAAAGTATACACAGGAAAAGCTTTCCACAAGCGACTAATTAATAGATGAATGGTTGGTTTTAAATTCGGAGAGTTTACTTGAAATCGTCATTTAGCACTTTTCAAAGCTAAAAAATCAAAAAAAAAAAGTAAAAAGTAACTTTAATTACTAAACTTTTTTTATGAAACTTGAATGAATTTCAACAAAACTTTTATCAATTATTGCTTGAGCACGAGCTGGTTCTTTATGACCTTTAACTTTTGGGTTAGCCTGTTGTGCTGTCGAAATGATGCATTCAGCAATGAGTCGTTACGATATGGATCGTTTCGGGATTATTTTCCGAGCTTCTCCAAGACACTCAGATTTAATTATCGTTGCTGGTACTTTAACCAATAAAATGGCTCCTACTTTACGTAGACTTTACGAACAACTCCCAGACCCTCGTTGAATTCTATCAATGGGTAGCTGCGCTAATGGTGGAGGTTATTACCACTACTCTTACGCAGTTGTTAGAGGTTGTGATCGAATTATTCCAGTAGACATTTATGTACCCGGATGTCCTCCTACAGCAGAAGCTTTGTTATTTGGATTAATCCAATTACAAGGAAAAATCGGATTTTTACTTTCTGATCTAAATAGATCTAATGAATGATACGGAGGGGACCATATCTAGTCTCACCTTAAACTAATTTTGTTCTTAAAAAAATTTCAAGTAACTTCAAACGCTTCTCGTAATGTTGTCAAACAACAAATTAAAATAAATGTTTTATCTCTTAAACTAAAAAATTTTTATCGAAAATTTTCACAAGCAGGACGAAATAATACTGGTCGACTCGTGTGTCGTCGTAAATCATCTTTAGCTTACCGATTAAAGACTCCTTCAATTAACTACACTCCTCGAACAAACTTAACTTTTTTTGTAATGGCGTTAAAATTAATCCCTTACTCTAACAAACTTACAGCCTTAGTTTATAGCTTAAACGGTGGAACCAGTTTTTTACAATTAAACGAAAACTGACAAATGTTTACCTTTATTTATAACAAAACGAAAAAACCTTTTTCTTCTAAACTTTTCCCTAATCCAACTTTTTTCTTTATTTACCAACTTAAAAATAATTTAAAAATTTCTCTTCTTGAGTTAATCCCTGGACGGGGAGCACAATACGCAAGAAGTTCTGGAACAAAAGCTCATTTAATCAAAGTTGATATGGTATCGCATACAGCGTTAGTAAAACTACCGTCTGGGGTTCGAAAAATCTTCTCAATTTATTCTTTAATCATGATTGGGGCAGTAGCCTTAAAAAATAAAAGATTATTAAAAGATACCCGTTCAGGGTATTGACGTAATTTTGGAGTGAATTCCAGAACACGTGGAGTTGCTTGTAATCCTCATGACCATCCTCATGGAGGGCGTACTAAAGCAATTAAGTACCCTCGAACACCTTGAGGTAAAACTACTAAATTTAAGTAGAGTATAATGAAATTTGAACATGTACTATCTGTTTACTGGAAAACTAATTTCTTATTTAACGGTTCTTTAGCCCCTTTTGAAACATCTTTAAAATTTCTCTTCAACAACGTGGGTGGAATAAGAACAACCTTTAAAAACATCCTTATTAAGCGTTTTGAAATGTACCAAACTTTACTTTCTTCTAAAACTCTTTTACCTTTTTATGGAAAAGAAACGTTACGATCTTTTAATTTAATCCTTGCACAAGTTGGAAATATTAACAAGCCTGTTTCAGAGATAACCCGTTTAAACTTAATTAGGTTATACCTCATTAAAACTTTTAGAGGAAGAGGTCATTCTTTAGGTAAACCTATTCGTGGGCAACGAACTTGGTCTAACGCTTGAACTGCTTACTCTAATAATAGACTTCTAAAAACTTATATTTCTGAAACACAATATTTAAAAACAAAAGATATTCGTGAAGAAAAAATTGATTATAAAAAATTAAAGCGAAAATTTAAAAAAAAAATCAAAAAAGTTAATACTCTTGACTTAACTGCTAAAAAAGCAAAAAGATTAGAAACTGTTTGATTTTAATATATTTAAACATCATGTTAAAATACAAAAATAGACTAACACCTAATGTTAATACTTTACACCAATTAATAACTTTCTATAAAAAAAAAAAAAACATCACCCCTTACTTCAGTGAATCGACTTTCAGCTTTTTGGATTATGCAAAATTTAAACAAAAACCAACCCTCTTTTCGGTTAGTCTTTAATAATATTTTTTCCCTTACTCAAGGTTCCTGAAATTTAACACAATTTACAACCTCTTTAAATAACCCTTCGCCGCAAAAGTATTTTTCTACTTTACTTAAAACGGTATTATTTCAAAAAAAAAAAAATTTAGTACAAACTCAAGCATTAGTTAATCCCCTTAGTAATTACCCTAATTTAATGTCAACCAATTTACCCTTGATCGGAAAACCTTTTAATCCACAAAATGCTTACTTCTTTACTTCCAAAAACTACGAAGAGAGTGATTCTAGTTTACGTCCATTTTTTTCAAAAATGATTTGAAAACGTTATGTTTTAAAAACGTTAAAACATCGATTCACTTTAAATACTACTAGAAACCTTAGTAATCAAACCAAGTTTAAATCTTTATTAACTAAGGACTTTGGGGGACCTGTGCCTACAAACAACAATCTATTTCTTAAACCTTACCTTTTTACAAATAACTCAGAAAAAAAACTATCTGCGACCCGTTTTACTTTAACTATATTAAAATCTCCATTTAATTTATTTAAATCAACTACTAAAAACTTTGTAAAACGTCGTTATACGTGATCAAACCGTAACTTTAAAAAGTATTCTAGACAATCGCGTACTGTAATATTATTATCTAGTTTTAATTTAATCTCTAATCTTCAAGCTAAAAAAGTAAAAAGTATTAACACTGTAATACCTTATTTAGCGGATAAATTAATTAAACCTTCATTTTTCAATAAATTTTCTTATAACGTTGACTTATTTACGTCTAAATCTCTTCTTTCTGAGACGGTAAAACTTTTACGTCCAACTAGAAAGGAGGTTAAAGCAGTAAAATCTTTAACACGGTCTAGTCACACCTCATTTAACATAGCACCTCTTTATGTTAAGTCAACTTTTAGATCTTATTTACAAGCTGGTAAAACTTTTTTACAGTTAAGTAATTATACCTCAAACCGTTTTACTTATAGAACTACAAAACGTTTATTAAGAAAACGAATTAAATTTTTAGCAAAAAGACGAAGTAAACTTTTTAGACTTAAAAGAGCACGAAGAGCAAAAACTTTAAAAAAACTCATGAAAGCGCCTTTGAATCTATTAAACTCTCAACCACTGAAAACGTTTTTAGTCAGACCAAGACGTTGAGGTCGTAAATTTTTACGTAGGTTAGCTCTTAGAAAAAACCTAAATTTAACGACTTTTAGTTTACGTATTTTAAAAATTACCTCTCCAATAAACATTTATTTTAAGCTTAACCATTCTATACTTCACAAGAAGTTTTTATGACGTAAATTTTTAAAGTGACGTAAGGTAAAGAAGTTAAAAAAAACCTCTATTCGACAAAAGTTACTCTTCAACAACTTTTTCTTAAAATATTTATCTACTAATTTTGCAACACCTAAAGCTTTATCAAAACTAAAATTTCGATTAACTTTAATAAAAAATTTACCATACTCCTTCCGACAAATTACACTATTTCCTAATCTATTAACTTTAACTCCATTGAATCAGCAACCATTAACTTATTTTAATAACGCTTTAGTACCGCATTTATTTACGGATAATATTTCTTTAGTTTCAAACTACGGTATCTCATTTATTTTACCACTTTATGGTTTTTTGTTCATTACTTCTGATAAGTTAATAGCGGGTCAACAAATTACTGACCAACTTTCGCTTAAGAAAACAGTACATTCTTTTTTTTACTTAAGTGATTTAAAATCTTTCGTTGCAGGTAAACATAGTTCAATTGTTAATAATTACAACTCTTTTTTCACTCCATCAGATGGTAATTTTTCAATGAAAAGTAACCACCTAGACTCACCTCTTTTTTCTAGTATGACCTCTTTTTTAACAACGAACTTTACTTGTTTACTTGATCATGCCTCTGACACTGATATTTTACAACGTAAAGAGAACGATCCTCGAATACCTCGATTTAAATTTAAACCAGGGTATTCAAGAATTTGGCGACGAGCTCGTACCGGTATTAAAGAATATTTTCAAATAAAGTTCCAATACCAACACCGTTTAACTAAATATTTACCTCAATTCTATAAATTAAGTCGTATAAGTTTAATAAAATCAACTGAGTTAAAACTTGAAAATTTATTATTATTCACTCACCTATTACCAGATTTAGTAACTTGTCAAGAATTTTTTAATTCTAACCTTGTTTTTTTAAATGGGCGTACAGTTTTTTGTGGAAAAGTTTACACGGTACGTAATGATTTTATTCAAATTTTAATCTCCATAAAGTATTATATTCTTTTCAAGTGGTTTATGAACTGGGAAGTTTTGAAAAAAACAAGATTAAACCGTTTACTTTATTTAAGTCGTTTAACAACTAAACGGACCTTCCGAAAAACTTTACCTGATTGGGTTTTACGAAAAATTTCTTACCCTTACGACGTACCTAAATATATTGAAGTAGATTATTTAACATTATCTGCGTTTGTTCTATACGAACCTTATTTATCAAACGATTTTACGCATATGTTTCAAAAATTTTCTAGATCACCTATCTATAATGTTTACAATTGAAAGTATTTAACGTAAATTTATAAATTTAATATAATGAAATCCGGTATTTTCAATTTTTGACAACCTAATATGTTACAAAATTCTTTATCTGAACGTTCAGTTAAAAGTTTTACTCTTAATTTTGGACCTCAACACCCTGCTTCCCACGGAGTTCTTAGACTTGTTGTTCAATTAAATGGTGAACTTGTCGAACGAGCTGATCCACACGTAGGTTTTCTACATCGTGGTACTGAAAAACTTATGGAAAATAGAACTTACTTAAAAGCACTACCTTATTTAGATCGACTTGATTACGTTTCTATGATGACACAAGAACACGCTTTCTGTCTTTCCATCGAATCTTTACTTAAAACTGTTTCTCATACAGCTCTCTATGTACAAATTAGAGTTTTATTTGATGAGTTAACACGAGTTTTAAACCACCTTTTAGCCCTTTCCACCCATTCTTTAGATGTTGGAAACATGGCACCTGTTTTTTGAGCTTTCGAAGAGCGAGAACGTTTAATGGAGTTTTACGAACGAGTTTCTGGAGCTCGAATGCATGCAGCATTTTATAGACCAAATGACGTTGATTGAACCGGGTTAAATTATCAATTTTTTTTAGATGTCGCTTTATTTGCTAGAGATTGTTTCAAATCTTTAACCGAAATTTTTACTGTACTTGCTACTAATCGAATTTGAAAATCTCGATTAGTTGGAGTTGGGGCAGTAAATTTAACCGACGTCACCTCTTACGGTTTAACTGGACCAGTTGCTAAAGGTTCAGGAGTTAAAAAAGATATCCGTTTTTTAAAATCTGAAACTTACGCACATTATTGATTCCTTTCAATCCAAGGTTATTTAGGTCGTAACGGTGACAGTTACGATCGTTTTTTAGTAAGACTACGAGAAATGTACGAAAGTATTAATATCGTTTTCCAAGTACTTAACAATTTAACTACGTTAGCGTACTCTAATACTTCAAATAGTTCTAATACTGAAAATTTTAGTAACTTCTTTTCTTTTTTTGACCTTTTATATACTCAAAAATTCAATAAGTTAAACTATAACACAAAATACAGCTCTATGGAGACTTTAATTAACCATTTTCGTCATTATAGTGCAGGGTTTGATGTTTACAAAGGTTTTGCTTACAAGTCCGTAGAAGCTCCTAAAGGAGAATTCGGAGTAGCTCTTATTTCAGACGGTACTACAAACCCTTATCGATGTAAAATTAGAACACCCGCTTATCATCACATGCAAGTTATGCCACGTATGGTACAAGGACATTATTTCGCAGATTTAGTAACAGTATTAGGTTCAATAGATATCGTTTTTGGAGACGTTGATCGTTAATTATCTATAATATGAAAGGAAATCGACAACTTGAGTGAACTCGCTTAGATAAATTTAGACGACATTTTTTTGTTAAATATGAAATTAAAAAAATGATACAACAAACTATTATTAAAAATAAAACAATACCCCTATCTTACCGTTTTTTCTTAAAATTTCGTATGTCATCTGTTATCACATCTGCATCCGTCTCTAAACACCGTAATAGATGTGTTATTTCTGGACGTTCTCATAACGTTTTAAAAAA